>Ga0115567_10001535_pt1 | contig 23089 bp, 21 predicted proteins | sample COGITO_mtgs_1204_2_FD_88679 | JGI IMG/M metagenome (GOLD analysis project Ga0115567, IMG submission 88679) | Pelagic marine microbial communities from North Sea - COGITO_mtgs_120412 | ecosystem: Environmental > Aquatic > Marine > Epipelagic | place: Germany:Helgoland, sampling site Kabeltonne... | reverse complement strand
TCACGCCCATCTTTGACGATCCGGCGGAGCGTCTTGGCAAGGTCGCGCTGACGCAAAAGATCCCTTGCGCGCAGCCCGCCAAAATAATCCAGTGAGCTCTCGTCCGCGGTCAGGCTATCCGCATTCGCAAGCGATTGGGCCAGTGCAGGGCTAACGATGAAACCGCGGTCGGCTAGCGCGATGGCTGGTCCGATCACCTGTCGGCGCGTCATGGTGCCTTGCGTGTCGAGCGCGTGCAGCAACCCGGCGACCGAACCCGGCACGCCCGCAGACGCGCGAGAGAATTGCGCCTTGTCAGTGTCAACATTGCCGTCAGCGCCCAGATACATGTCCCGGCTGGCCGCCACCGGCGCTTGTTCGCGAAAATCGATGGCGAGGACATCGCCGTCCGGCTGCGCCAGCATCATGAACCCGCCGCCGCCAAGATTGCCCGCTTGCGGGTGCGTGACGGCGAGCGCGAACCCGACGGCGACCGCCGCATCAACCGCATTGCCGCCCCGCCGCAATATATCCGCGCCGACCTGCGCGGCGAGGCCGTCTTGCGCGCTGACCATCCCCCGCTCGGACAAGATCGGCTGATGGATCGCATCATATTGGTAAAAGGCGCGGGCGGCGGGATTGGAGTCGGCAGCGAGGCTTAGGCTGGGCAGAAAAAGACAGGAGGCGAGCAGGAGATATTTCATACCCCCATCATAGGCGTCATTCAGACACGAACGGAACAAAAAAATCTATTTCACAACCCGTTTGATTTGCTAGGGTTGGGTAAGACAGAAGGATATGATGCCATGAAAATATCACGACGAGAGATGGTCGCCGGCTCCGCCGCAGCGGCTTTTTTAAGCGGCTGCGCTGTTAGCGCTAACACAAAGGCAGCGGAATCAAGTCATCTGAGCGGCGCAGGATTGAATGACATCGCCAAAACGAAGGGACTGCGCTTCGGATCGGCGATCAGCTCAACCGCCCTGTCCGAGCCGGATTATCTCGACATTATTCGCCACGACTGCGGCAGCCTCGTCGCGGAGAATGAGAATAAAATCTATGTTGTCCAAGGCCGAGAAGGTCCGATGCAGTGGTCGCGCCCTGATGCAATTGTCGAATTTGCCGACGCCAATAACATGGCCATGCGCGGCCACGTCCTGCTGTGGAATCGCGATGACTTCCTCCCCGGCTGGATGCCTGATGCCGGTTTTGACCGCGATAAAATGGCGACTTACCTCGACGATTATCTCACGGCGATGGCCAATCGCTATAAAGGGCGGATCGACAGCTGGGACGTCGTTAATGAGACCATTGATCCTGACACCGGATTGCCGCGTGAGACGCTCTTTACCGAAACCTACGGCCCGGATGTTGTCGATTGGGCCTTCCGAAAGGCGCGCACACTCCTGCCCGATACGCAGCTTGTCTATAATGATTACATGATCTGGGAGCCGGGCAATGAGAAGCACAGAAGCGGTGTTCTAAAGCTACTCGAAGGCTTCCGCGAACGCGATGTCCCGATTGATGCCTTTGGTGTGCAGGGCCATCTCGGCACGGGCGACGGCGATGTGATGGACAGCTATCCCGATCCGCAACGCAAGGAGTGGCGGAACTTCATCGGTGAAATTGTCGGGATGGGCTACGACCTCATCATCTCGGAATTTGATGTCAACGACACGCGGATCACTGCCGATATTGAGAGCCGCGATGCGCAGGTGGCCGCTTACGGTGCAGCCTTCCTCGACATGATGCTCGATTATAAGGAAGTCGGCGAAGTCCTCGCCTGGGGGATGGCGGATAATCATACATGGCTGCAGGAATGGTGGCCGCGTGTCGATGGTATTCGCAAGCGTCCGACTTTGTATGATGAGAACCTGAAACCCAAACCGCTCTATGACGCGGTGGCCAATAGCCTGCGCAACGCGCCGGTGCGGCCCGTCCGCTATCCAGCGGCGTGAACCGCATCTGACAGCGCCACCATATCGAGGACGGCGCGATCATAATCGCCGTCCTTGGCCCAGAACTCCAGTCCAATGGGCCGCGCATATCCCGTCTCGCGCAAGGCGGCGATGACGTTGGCGTAATTGACATCGCCCGTGCCGGGCTGTCCGCGGTCCGGCGCATCAGCGATTTGCGCATAGCAGATCGTATCGGCGGCCTTGCGCAGATTACCAATCAATTCGCCCTCCGCGCGCTGCATGTGAAACAGGTCATAGTTGAGTTTGAGAAACGGCGAACCGACTGTGCGAACAATCTCCACGGCGTCTTTTGAGCCGTAGATAAAATGGCCGGGATGGTCATAGGGATTGAACGGCTCGATCGCGGCGAAAATCTGCGCGTCTTCGAAAATTGGCGCAGCGGCGGCCATATGATCCGTATAGGCTGCGAGGCTGTCAGCCGCTGAAATAGTGTCGACGCTCTGATGGCCTGTCAGAGTCACAATATCGGTGGAGAGAATATGCGCCCGTTCGACGGCGCGTTTGCAATTGTCCAGAAACACTGTGCGTGTGTCAGATCGCGCGAGTTCCGGCGCATCCCCCACCATTTGCGCGACGGAAACGCCCGCATCAGCGGCCACCTTGGCCAGCGTCTTGGCGCTGCGATCCGCATCGTTCAGAAACCAGAATTCGACATCGCTGAACCCGGCTCGCGCGGCCGCATCGAACCGTTTGGCAAAGGGTAGGTCGGTGAACCAGCTTTCTGTATTCAGCGCATAGCCGGAGAGTTTGTCGCGACGGGAGAGTGGCCGCGCCGTTGTCGGGGCTGCGGCGCAAGCGGTGAGCGCGGCGGCGCCGAGCAACATCGCATCGCGCCGATCAATCATGCCAACCCATCCAGCACGCTAGAAAGGCATCTTCATGCCGGGGGGCATCGGCATGTCGCCCATCGCGGATTTCATCGTTGCGGATGCGGCTTCGTCAAGCTTGACCTTGGCATCCTGATAGGCAGCGATGATCAGGTCTTCGAGCATTTCCTTATCCTCGGCCCCGCCCATCAGGCTAGGGTCCAGCGTCAGCGCTTTCATATTGCCGCCGCCCGCCAGCGTGACAGTCACCAATCCTCCGCCGGAGCGGCCAGTGGCTTCCGTATCGGCCACTTGGGCCTGCGCAGCTTCCATCTTGGCCTGCATTTCCTTTGCCTGTTTCATCAGGCCCATCAGGTCTTTCATGTCGTATCACCTTTATTGAAGTTACCGGCAATCACATTGGGAGCGCGGTCCTTGATCTCAAGGAGTTTGGCATTTTTAAGCAGCGGATGCTCGAACGCCGGATGGGATCGGTCAGCCGCGTCCTGCGCCGCTTTGGCGGCGCGGCGCTGCTCGATCAGCGTATCCGCGCCGCGTGTCGGCACGGGACTGACCAGCCATTGCTGGCCCGTTAGTTCCTGTAATGAGCGCACCATGCGCCCGACAATCGCATTGTGACGCGCCTCGGTAATATGAATTTCCGCTTGGCCGTCTGCAAAGCTGACCGGGCTGACATAGCGCTCCAGATCGGCGCGCAAGCGAACGTCATCGACATGGGCGACATAGTCCTCGAAACTGTCCAGATGAAGCGTCGGCGCCGCTGGCGTGACGGGTTTCGGCGCGCTCATGGCCGCAGTTTGCGACGGGGAGGATGACGTTGCGGCAGAGGCTTTTGGAGCGGGCGCAGCGGACGCTTTAGGCGCAGGCGCGCTTAATTGCGGCAGTCCATTGCCGCCTTCGCTTTCCAGTTTCTGGGCCTGCTGAATAATCTGCGCAGCCAGTTCTGGCGGCGGCATTTGTCCTGCCAGAGCGAGCTTGAGAAGCGCCATTTCTGCGGCCGCCAGCGGCACTGGCGCGCGGCGCACTTCGCCGTGAGCCGTCATGAGGATTTGCCAGGCCCGCGTCAGCTGCCCGGCTGTGAGCGTCTCGCCCAGCCCGCGCAGCCGTTCAATCTGATCCGGCGCAAAATCAAACGCAGCGTCTTCGCCCAATGTCTGCGCGCGGCTGACCTCGTGGCAAATATCCAGCAGATCGCCCATCACCACATCCGGCGACGCGCCATCATCATATTGACCGCGCATTGCGGTCAGCGCGGCTTTGGCATCGCCGCTCATACCGTGTTCGAACAGATCGATCAGCCGCACCCGGTCTGCGAGGCCGAGCATGGTGCGGACCTGTTCCGCCGTGACTTCGTCGCCCGTCAGGCCGCTCTGCACAATCGCCTGGTCCAGCAGTGACAGCCCGTCGCGGACGGACCCTTCCGCCGCGCGCGCGATCAGCGCCAATCCGTCATCGGAAACGGCGATGCCTTCTTTCTCGGAAATGCCTTTGAGATGCTGCGCGAGAATATCGCCTTCGACCCGGCGCAGATCAAAACGCTGACAGCGCGACAGAACCGTGATCGGCACCTTGCGAATTTCAGTCGTGGCGAAAATAAATTTGGCGTGATCCGGCGGCTCTTCCAGCGTCTTCAGCAGCGCGTTGAACGCGCCAGCCGAGAGCATATGCACCTCGTCGATGATATAGACTTTGAAGCGCGCATCGGCGGGAGCGTAGCGCACGCCATCCAGCAGCTCGCGCATATTATCGACGCCGGTACGCGACGCGGCGTCCATTTCCAGCACGTCCATATGGGTCGACGCCATGATCGCTTCGCAGTGCCGCCCCGGCGTGGCGAGATCGACGGAGGGGCTATCGACCTCGTCCGTCTCGTAATTCAGCGCCCGCGCGAGCAGCCGTGCGGTCGTCGTCTTGCCGATCCCGCGCACACCGGTGAGCATGAAGGCATGGGCAATCCGCCCGGTCTTGAACGCATTGCGCAAGGTCGTAACCATTGCATCCTGCCCGATCATATCCTCAAATGTCGCCGGACGGTATTTCCGCGCGAGAACTTGATAGGTCTGATGAGGCTGCGTGTCGGACATTGCCATTAGCTATATGCGCGAAGGCGCACCTTGGGAAGACTGTGGGCGCGGCGGTCCACAGGCGCGCAAGAAATCAGGCTTTCTCGCAGTCGACCGCGACCCGGCGGCCGCGGGCATAGCGCACGGCATCGCCATTCCGAAAGACTGTCATCATGCCATTGGTAAACGTCTTCGTTTCGGCCATGTTCCCGTCCAGCAATTCGAGCCGCGCGGCGTTGCCATCGGCATCCGTCACAAAAACCGCGCCCGCTTCGAACGCCATGTCAAACGTCTCGCCGCCGCAGACATATGCCTCGCCGCCCGGCGTAATCATCTGTCCGTTATATCCAGTGCCTGGCGCTTCTTCGGGCTCAAGCCCTCTCATCCTGATCTCGGCGGCGACAAGGCCGTCCAGCAGGAGGCAATAATCCTGATCGCCGCTCTGACAGCGCTCATGAAAACGCGAGAAAACGCTGTCGCTACTGATTTCGGCGTTTCGCTGCGACTCATCACAGGCTGACGCATCTCCGGACGCGCATCGCGACAAGAGCGTGTTGGCATTGTCCGATATAAAATCGATATTGATGAGGGTGGTCGGCGTATCGTTCTGACTCGGCTGTGAAGGCTCGCTAACCTCAGCTGCGACTTCTGGCTCATCAGCATTATCAATGCTCTGATTGGGTGACGAGCAGGCGACCATAAACAGAAGCGGCGACATATAGAGGAATGATCGAACTGACATGGCTGACCTGTTTTCTAGGGCTGAGACTTATCTAAGACCATACGCGCAATTAAGGCCATAACAAGTCAGAGTCTGTCGATCGCCTTACCTCGATCGGACGTGACTATTTCTCTGCGGATCTTGCTTTCACGCGCGACGAGGCGCAGACAATCCTCCATGGCCACAACCCAACGCGTGAAGCCCTATCGCCACGATTATTACTTCCGCCCCGATCCGCGGTGGGAGGATGGTCGGTTTATTCCGCCGGGACCGCAGCCGATTGAGAAGCCAGTCGTCGAATGGGGGCGTGTGGACTGGATCCGCTATATGATGGCCTCGTCTAAAAATCCGATATACGGGCAGACGATTGCCGCGATTGAGAAATTTGACGGCGTTGCCTATGGTTTGGGCAAGACCTTTTTCACCCCGACCCATCCCGATACGATCCGCGAAACCTTCATCACAAAAGCCGATGCGCTACGCCTGTCCAGCGTCCGCAATGCGATCCTGAAACCAGTCCTGCGCGAAGGGCTGCTGACAGCGGAGGGCGACCGTTGGAAACAGGATCGCCGCGCGCTGGCACCAATTTTCACGCCGCGCCACGTCAACGGCTTTGCGCAAGGCATGGCGCGCACGACAGGTGATAATCTCGCGCGTCTTTTGGTAGAAGACCGGGTCGCCTTTGACTCGGTCTGTGTCGATTTGACCTATCAGGTGCTGTCAGATGTGTTGTTTTCCGGCGAGCTTGAAGGCGGACGGCAGGCGAGCCTGCGCGATATTGATCGGTTCCTATCCAGCATGGGGCGGCCCGATCCTTTCGATCTGACAAATATGCCGAAATGGATTCCACGCCTCACGCGGATCGGACGCATGGGGATCGTCAGGCGCTTGCGCACCCGCATCGGCGCGCTGGGCGAAGCGCGCCGTGCGCGGATCGAGGCCGGCGAGACCGTGCCGGATGATTTATTGACCTTATTGCTGACCGCGACGGATGGGAGCGAACCGCTAACGCCGAATCAGCTTGTGGACCAGCTCATCACCTTCATCGCGGCGGGACATGAGACGACATCGCGGGCGCTGACTTGGCTGTTTTATTTATTGTCACAGGACACAGAGGCGAGAGACCGGCTGGAAGCGGAAGTGGACGCGCTCGACACATCGCAGCCAGCGCAAGACTGGGGTGACGCCCTGCCCTTCACCCGTGCCTGTCTGGACGAGGCGATGCGGCTCTATCCGCCCGCGCCGTTCCTGTCGCGTGAACTGAACCGCGCTGAGACGCTGGGCGGGCACGACTTGCCGGAGGGGGCCATCGTCTTTGGCAATCTATGGATGGTGCATCGCCACCGGAAATTATGGGATCATCCCGACGCCTTTATATCCGAGCGTTTTTTGCCCGGCGCGCCGCGGGAGATCGAGCGGTTCCAATATTTGCCCTTCGGTCTCGGTCCGCGCGTCTGTATCGGCGCGCAATTCGCAAAGATGGAAGCGATAATCCTGACGGCGTTAATAGCCCGGTCCTATCGCCTGCATCTGGATGGGCCGCACCCTTGGCCGCTGGCACGAGTGACTGTGCGCACGGAGAACCCGCTCATGATGCGGGTTGAGAAAAGGTAGGCTGTGAGTGTCGCCGCTTTGCGGCGAGGTCCGTTGGACGCTAGCCTAGAACCATCGTGCTCGCTGCGCTGCGCGCGTTGGCCCTAGGCTGGGGGCGCGTGGAGCATCAAGAGTAAAGATATGAAGGTGAGTGGAAGACCGGGTCCCGACCCGCGAGCGAATCGTTACGGCTGCTTCGTTCCCGACCTGACCGGGTTGGCGAAAGCCCACGTCCGGGCCGATCTTCCGAGAGGCGATATGGCGGGCGAAGCGGGCGCTGACAAGGCTGCGGCGCAGAAAAATCACGGCCCGCCATATCATGGATACGCAGAATGCGGGGCATCATTTGCTATGGCCGCGCGCTGCCCCTAGGCCATAGGGATGACCGACCGCTTCCTTCCCGACTGCCCGATCCCCTTTGCCGGATCGCAAGTCGATTTTGCCGAGATGGACCGTAGCGATGCCTCGCTGGCGCGATTGATGGATCATCCAAAGGCGAGCGCGCTGCTGCTTCATAAAGGTCAGGTCGCGACGGACGGGTCCACTCTGCTGCGCGCGGCGCCGGGCGCCGTGACCGCCCTGCCCCATTATGATCCGGGCGTGATTTTTCTGGGTCTGGAAGGCGACGGCGATCCTGTGTTTGCGGTGTCGCTAAAAGATGACAGCCAGCTGCCGCCCGAGAGCCTGATGGATTTGCGTATGCAGGGGCATCGGCTGAAATCGGACGAACTGGCCTTGGCGGGACGCGCGCGGTCAATCTTTGACTGGCACCGCACCCATCCGTTTTGCGCGCAATGCGGCGCGGGGACGACGTCTGCTGAGGGCGGCGCGAAGCGGGTTTGCGGATCCTGCGAGACGGAGCATTTCCCGCGCGTCAATCCGGTCGTGATCTTCCTGATCGAGCATGAGGACTCGGTCCTGCTGGGCCGCGGCAATGGCTGGCCGCCGGGATATTATTCCGCCTTGGCCGGGTTCGTCTCGCCGGGCGAAACCATCGAGGAAGCGGCAAGCCGCGAGGGGATGGAGGAAGTGGGCGCAAGACTATCGGACCATCGCTACATGTTCTGTCAGCCGTGGCCGTTCCCATCACAGTTAATGATCGGCCTGATCAGCCAGGCCGCCGATAAAACTGTGCGCGTTGACGAAAAAGAGCTGGAAGCCGCAAACTGGTTCACCCGCGCGGAGGTCCAGGCCGTGTTTGACGGCACTGGCGAAGCGTTCATGCGGCCCATGCGCAGCACCATCGCGCATCAACTCTTGCGGGCTTGGCTGTCAGACCAATAGCGGGGCTATTCGTCGAGCAAATCCGGCCAATTCTCATCGGCCTGTTCGATAAATTCGCCGCGCAGCGCGTCCCAGCGCTTTTTCACTCGCGTCGAATAGTTCAGATAAAGCTTGCCGTCCTCGACATGCCAATGTTCCGGTTTTCCGGGCGCGAGCTTGTCCTTCGCCACCGCCCAAGCGCAATAGCCGCCATATTGCGGCACAAAGGCTTCGGGGTTCATCAGGAACAGGTCGAGATTGCCCTGCGTATCAAAGCGCCAGGTTGCCTTTTTATACTGGGTCTGAAATTCCGTCCGGCCCTTAAGCGGCTTTCCGGCATGGAAGCTGACGACATCATAGCCCTCAACCGCAAGTGAATTGCGCCAGCTTGTATAGATTTCCGGCTTTTGCGCAAAAGCCGCCGCCGGCATTGTCAGGGTCGCCGCGCCGAGCGCAGCGGCTATGAGGAACTGTTTCATAGGATCAATGTGGGCCTGCCCGGCGGCAGACGCAAGTCACGCCTGATCACGTTCCCGCGCGCACCGGATCGGCGGGATAGGTACCGAGATGACGGATATCCTCGGTGAAGAAATCAAGCTCTTCGATTGCATTTCGCATCGCCTGACTGTCTGGATGGCCTTCGACATCCACATAGAACTGCACCGCCGAGAAACCGCCGCCAACCATGTAGCTTTCCAGCTTGGTCAGATTCAGCCCGTTGGAGGCGAAACCGCCGAGTGCTTTGTAGAGCGCGCTCGGCACAGAGCGTGTCCGGAATACATAGGAGGAAACAAATAGGCTGTCATCCATCACCGCAATATCGGGATCGCGCGAGAGCACAATAAAGCGCGTCGTGTTGGAGGCCGAATCTTCAATATCGGCCTGAAGGACTTCCAAACCATATTCTTCCGCCGCGACACGGCTAGCGACGGCGACGACCGCTGGGTCGCCGCGTTCGGAGACCTTGCGTGCCGCTGCGGCCGTATCGACATCGGCTAGGGCGTTAATACCAAGAGACGTCAGACAGTTACGCACCTGACCCAGCGCCATCGGATGCGACCGCGCCGTCGTCACCTTACTCAGCACAGTGCCAGGCAGGCCAAGCAACTGGTGATGAATGGGCTGATAGCGTTCGGCAATGATGTGCAGTCCGCCCTCCGGCAGCAGATGATAAATATCGCTGACCCGCCCCGCGACGGTGTTTTCAACGGGAATCATGGCTAGATCAGCTTCGCCCCGGCGCACACGGTCAAAGGCCTGGGCAAAGGACTGGCACGCCCACGGCTGCATGTTCGGAAAATGCTCCCGGCACGCGAGATGAGAATAGGCGCCCGGTTCACCCTGATAGACGATACGTCCGCTCATACTATGCTGTCCTCAACAAATTACCTCAAATGGGGCGTTAAACGCCTGCAGCGCTGCGCCGCAAGGGCTTTTACAATTGCAGTCAGCGCCTAAATCCTTATTAGAACGGACAATCAGGACGCTCTGCCGCTTTTGGGCGTTACATAAATATAGTAAGGACGCCGATCGATATGGATCCGCTTGGCAAAAACAAAATCTTCGCCGCCATTCTGGCAGCCGGACTCGTTTATATGGGGCTCCGGATGGTCCCGGACGTGTTCATGGATCATCATGGACCCGAAGTCCCCGCCTATATTGTTGGCGAGCTGGAAGCATCCGGCGAAGGCGAAGAAGAAATCGAGCTCCCCTTCCCGCAAGCGGAATGGGTCGGAGGCATGGATGCCGAGCGCGGCGCGCAAGTCTTCAAGAACTGCACCTCTTGCCACAATGCCGAAGCTGGCGGCGCCAATGGCACCGGGCCAAATCTGTGGAATGTTGTCGGCGCGACGCCCGGACAGCATGATGGGTTTTCTTATTCCGACGCGGTGCAATCCGTCGACTTTGTCTGGGACTTTGAACATCTTGACGGCTTTTTGGAAAAGCCTAAGCGGTATATTTCAGGGACAAAGATGAATTTCGCCGGGATTCGTAAGGAAACAGACCGCGCCGCCGTCATCGAATATCTCCGCCTCGCCTCCGATAACCCCTTGCCACAACCTGAACCCGCTGTGGCGACGGTAGAATTGACGGTCGAAGCGGAAGACGCCGCTGTGCCGGGAGACGGCGTTGTTGTCGCCGATCCGACCACAGACCCGTCCGAAGATGATGATAATGCCGTCGCAGACGATGCGCCCGCGCCTGATGCCGCTGAGCCTGCGACCCCTGAAGACATCGACGACATCGAGTAGAAGACGTCGGCCAGTAATGGCTTAAATCGACAGACGTTTGACGGCGCGCAGATTAATCCCTGCGCGCCTCATGCGTTTCAGGGCTGGCTCTAGCGGTTCTTCCACCACTGCCATATGCGTCGCATTAGCGTGAAGCAGGCGGGTTTTTGTCGCCAAAATTCCGACATGTCCGGGCCAAAATAGAAAATCTCCCGGCAATTCCGGCGTCGCCACCGAATCGCCAAGCAATTGTTCTTGCAAGTCCGCATCCCGCGGCGCGTCGATTCCGCATGCGCAGAGGCTCATTTGTACAAGCCCGGAGCAATCGATCCCGCGCGCGCCATTTCCGCCCCACACATAGGGCTGCCCCAAATAGCGGCGCGCCACGCTCACCCAATTCCGTTCCGGTGTCTGTACCGTCCGCAGATGATGTTGGCTAAGGTAAGCGCCTGCGCCAATCTGCAGATAGTCGCCGTGATCGGACACAACCCGAACCCGCGCTCCGAGCGGCAGAGACATGACAATATGGGATTTCAGGTCCGCGCGAGAAAAAACAGGCGCGCTTAGCGATGAGACGCTGTGCGTCGCGTCCGCCTCCCGGTCGCCGAGCGACGTCGTTGCGACCCAGCCGACATATCCGGCGCGCTGTGATTCTTGCAGCAAAGGCTGCGCCTGACCAAAGCTCCAGCGTCCCTGCTGCATATACACATCGAAACCCTGCCCGAAAACGAGCTCCGTCTGCTGCGCAGCGCGCGGTTCTAGATGCGAGAGTAAGGGCGCAAAAGGTGTGACAATGCATTTTTGCGCAATTTTGGGACCTGTTCCGTCCGGCAGGCTCAGGCGCGGATCGGATGCCATCGCAATATTAACGGCGGGTTGGTTTTTGCGGGCGCAGGCCGTCCGGCATTTCGCGCTGGATCAGCGCAGCAAAGCCGCGCAAATAATTGATCCCGTCCGGCGTCCGGCGCAGGACAATGGACCGGCGATCACGCGGATCATCGGCCCGCACAATATAATTGTAGGATTTCAATCGGTCGATGGCGCGCGAAATCACAGCCTTGGTCACATTCAATTGCGCGGCGAGCGAGCGGACCGTATGCGGGCCTTCTTCAAGATAGACGCACATCAGAACGGCTGTTTGCCGCGCTGACAAATCGGGCATATTCCCCGCGACGGACGCAACAGTCACATCTTTCCAAAGCGCCAAAGCCAATGTCGAGGATAGGCGTGAGGGACGAATCGGACGCGTATCGGTGCGAACGGGACGGGACGGCTGCAAAGCCTCTTGGGTGGGTGTTTGCTGTGACGGCTCGGAGGTTTCCGATGCGTGATCCGATGGCGCGTTCAATTTCCCTGCCATCAATTTTCCTCCCCAGGACTTGCAATGAATCACTCGCTCCTGACGTGACTCGCACAGCCATGATTCACCGGTCAAGCCCATGACGGGGTTGCGAGCACAGCGAATCAGTCAAGTGATTCAAAAGCCTGAAAACTTTTTTAAGGGCTAGCGGTTAGGAGTGCGCATGCATTCCCTTGGCAAGCCCCGATGTCATCCACGACTGTAACCGACCCCGAATCCGGCCCGGCTGAGACGGCGATTCTCGCGCGGCTCAATGCTGTTCGTTTGATCGTCGTTGTCTTTATTGCGCTTGGCTATGCCTCGACCATGGCTGTGGGCCCGAGCTCGCAAGAATGGCTTAACAGCTTTGGCTACGACCCCAGCCTGTTTGGGCTGCAAGTCCTGTTCTTCATCTCCGGGTGGCTGGCTTGGCGCAGCCTGTCGCGTGGACGTAGCGCGAGAGAATTCATTCGCTCCCGGGCCAGGCACGTTTTGCCATGGCTCGCGCTCTACACCGCCATTGTGGCGGCCATTCTCTACCCCCTCCTGCGTGACAATAGCGCGGAGACAACCCTGGGTGCGTTTGGTCTCATCGGTTATTTTCTGACAACGACGACCTTGATTCAGCCCGGACAAGCGATGCCTGGAGCGCTGGACGGGGCGCTATATCCTGGCCTGCTGCAAGGCGCGATCTGGTCACTGCGGTGGGGCGGGATTGCCTACGCGGCGCTATTGATTGCGGCCCTCGTCGGGCTACGCCGCCGGATGTGGTATGCGGCCGCATTGGTCATCGTGCTCGGCGCGCATGTGGGGGTTAACATGTGGACGGACCAGACAGGCTCGGCGCAGCTGACCAAGATCATTCCGGGCCTCCGCCTTGCCGTCCCCTTTCTGCTCGGCATATGCGCTTATGGTTGGCGCGAGCGGCTGCCGAGAACTTCTGCGGGATGGTTCATACTCTCCATATTGGCGCTCGCCGCAACAGTGATCCATTATTATGGCTTTGGCTGGTCCTACGCGATTGAGATCATGGCTATGACCGGCTGGTGCGCGCTTGCGATGTCCTTGTTGCATAGCCGCACCCCGATATTGCGGAATTGGCCAAGACTGGCCCTGACGCTTTTTCTCGGCGCATGGCCGATGGCGCAGCTCCTACTGGCACTCTTCCCGGCAATCTCTGTGGCGGCGCTCGTCGGCGCGACGCTGATCTGTGCTTTCGGGCTTGCGGTGGCGCTCGTCAGTCTAGGACGGATCATCCGCACCCGACATGTCCATCGGCGTATTCAGCCCACCTGATGCGAGCCAGGAGAATAAGCCGCGCACGGCATAGACATCAGCGCCAGCGGGATGACCGGGCCGCGCATTCGGATTCCAGCCATAGACGTCGAAATGCATCCACGGCCGCTTGTCGACAAATCGTTCCAGAAACAGCGCTGCCGTGACTGACCCCGCAAACGATCCGCCGGCATTTTTCATATCGGCAATGGGGGAGCGAAGCATTGTATTATAGGGCTGCCACAGCGGCATCGGCCAAACCGGATCCAGCTCGGCCAGAGCATGGCGGGCCACCGCATCGTGCAAATGCGGGCGGTTCGTAAAGAAGGGCGGCAAATGCGGTCCGAGCGCGACCCGCGCTGCCCCTGTTAGGGTGGCAAAGTCGATCATCAGAGTCGGGTCCGATTCTGTCGCTTTCGCCAGAGCATCGCCCAAGACAAGCCGTCCTTCCGCGTCGGTGTTGTCGATTTCCACAGTTAACCCCGCACGCGAGGAGAGCACGTCGCCCGGACGGTAGGCGTTGGCGCTGACCGCATTCTCCGCAATCGCCAAGAGGCAATGCAGGCGGATGGGCAGGCGCGCAGCCATGATCATGGCCGATAGGGCGAGGGCATGCGCCGCGCCGCCCATATCCTTTTTCATCAACCGCGCACCCGCCGCGCTTTTCATGTTCACGCCGCCCGTATCGAAGGTGATGCCCTTGCCAATAATCGCCAGTCGCGGATGCTCCGGGTCGCCCCATTCCAGCTCGACCAGCCGCGGTGCTTCATGCGCAGCGCGCCCGACCGCATGGATCATCGGGTAATTCTGCGCTGGCAGTTCTTCGCCGATAATGGCGGAGATAGACGCATCATATTTTTCCGCCAAATCCTCGGCGGCCTTATGCAGGGCGGCGGGGCCCATATCCCCCGCTGGGGTGTTGATCAGATCGCGGCCCAGCGCCGTCGCCTCAACCGCCTCGCCAATTTGCCGCGTATCCATCCCCTCGGGCAAAGCGAGGACTGGGACAGCGGGCGTATCCTTCAGATAGTCGGTAAAGCGGTAGGTCCCCAGACCCCAGCCAATGGCTGCAAGCTGCTCGGACCAACCCTCCGGCAGGGTCGCCAGCTGGTAGTAACCGCCCTTGAGTGTCGCCGAGAGCTGACCAAGCCGCATCTCGCCGTCATGATCTGATGGTTGCGTGCCGCATCCCAGCAGCACCGCGGCCACGTCGCCGGACGACGTGGGCAGCATGACGGTCTGTCCGGCCTCACCTGAAAAGCCATTGGCGCGCGCAAATTTTGCCTGCGAATTGTCGAGTCCGCCTGCGAACCCCTCCCAATCATCGGGGCGAAGCGCATGCACTGGCACGACCGATTCCCCGTCAGGGGTGTCGGCCAATCGTATCGTCGCAGGAGATCGGGTCATAGGCGAAGGCGGCTCTTTTCTCTCTGGCGCCGCGGAGATCGCTGCACCTGTGTGGCTGTAGAGATCGCAGGGGTATAAAGCTCCCGTTAACTCTAGCTCTTTACGATTGTTAACAAATTTCGGGCTATTCGCAATCCGCTATTCGCGGGCCGGATTGGCAAACCGAGAGAGTGAGGACGTTATGGCGCAGTTTGAACACCACAATCGTTTGAAAACGGCCCTCATGATGACCGCGCCGCTCTTGATGACAGCCTGCGCCTATGCTGGCGGCATCACGCCGCAAGAAGAGGCCGTACGCGACCAAGTCGAAGTCGGTCAATATATGCCGGCCACGCGGGAAATGCGCGACAATATTGAAACCCAAGAGCTATTTGCCCAGGCCGCCTTCTGGTCACATGAATATGACCTCAATCCGTCCGACCTGGAAGCCACTCTGAAACTTGCCGCCGCTGTGCGCAAACTCGGCAATCCTGGCCGCGCCGTTGAAATCACACAAATGGCCCGCTCCATCCATCCGCGTGATCCATATCTGCTCGCGGAACATTCCGCCGCGCTCATTGCGGATCAACGCGCGCTCGACGCGATTCCGGTTCTCGATCAGGGCCTTCGGATTACACAGGGCTATGGCCGCTTATGGTCGCTCAAAGGCGCGGCGCTTGATCAGATGGAAGAATATGAGACGGCGCGTCAGAATTATAATCGCGCCTTGCAGATCACGCCGAATGATCCGAACGTTTTAACCAATCTGGGTCTTAGCCATGCCCTGTCAGGCGATCTGCGTTCCGCCGAAATGTGGCTGCGCCGCGCGGCGGCCATGCCGGACGCTGGCAGTACAGCGCGCGAAAATCTGGCCATGGTTCTCCAGCTGCAAGGCCGCACAGAGGAGGCAGAACGCGAATTACGGCTTGCGGGACTGAGCCGCGGCGAGCGCCGCCTGCCACCAGAACCCGTTCCTGCCTTAACGCCTCGCGGAACCCCCGCCCAAATGTCAGGGTCCTCATCAGGCGGCATTCCGCAGCGCAGTGTCCCTACGCAAGGCTATCAAACACGAGGCTATTCAGGGTCGCAAAACTACCAGGGTCAAGCGACAACACCCGCGCCCGGCAGTTACAATGCGCAAATGGGCGGCGTCCCGGCGACACGCTTGTCCACAACAGCGCCGAATGGGCAGCCTTTTACCTCATCATCGCAAGCAGCCCGGCAGACCGCCGGGTCACTCGATCAGTATGAAAGTGTACCGGCGCGTAACTATGGCGCGCAGACAAATTATACAGAGCCGCAGAATGTGCTCAATTCCATTCGCCAGTCGCTGAAGCCGGGCGCCGTCACGCCACAAGCCCAGACTTATAATGTGAATCCCGACGCTCAGCCTTATGTGGTCGGTCCGAAAATTCCTGCGCCGGCATCTCAATATGCGCCGCAGCCGACACAGCGCGGCTACGCACCGCAGTCGCCGAGCGGATATCCGCAGCCAAGTTACGCCCAACAAGGTTACGCACAGCCGCAAGGCCCCGCAGCGCCTAATTACCCTCAGCAGCAGTCTTATCCGCAACAGCCCTACCCTCAGACGCAGGCTCAACCGCGCACGGACCCGCAAAGCCCGCGCGGCGCCGCGCGGAGACGACGCTAAACACGGCTCCACATGACACAAAAAAAGCCCGGTCATAAGCCGGGCTTTTTCATATTTGGCTGACAGCGTTTCCGATCAGGACAACGCCCCGGCAAGGCGCATCGCGGCTGGCGTCAGAATGACAATGAAGAGGACCGGAAGGAAGAAAACGATCATCGGCACAGTCAGCTTCGCTGGAAGTGAAGCGGCTTTCTTCTCGGCCGCCATCATTCGCATCTGCCTGTTTTCCTGCGCCATGGTCCGCAAACTGTCGCCTAGCGGCGTCCCGTAACGCTCCGCTTGTATCAGTGCTGTCGCCACTGACCGAATACCAACATGATTATTGCGACGGGCCAGGTTTTCATAAGCCGCACGGCGTGATGACAGATAGGACAATTCCGCCGTCGTCAGATGAAACTCTTCCGCCAGTTCAACGGAATTTTCGGCCAGCTCGTCACCCACGCGGCCAAATGCCAGCTCCACCGACATACCGGATTCCACGCAGATCAGCAGCAGATCAAGCGCGTCGGGAAAGACACCCATGATGGATGCTAACCGCTTATTGGCGAGATTTTTAATGTATATGCCAGGAAGATAGTAACCAAACAGGGTCAAGGCCAACGTCCCCGCAATCCGCTGCAGCATCGCCCAATCGGGCGTGTTGAGCAGCATCAGAAAGATCAGGCCAAACCCGCCCATGACCAAAGGCAGCACTAAGCGAAAGAAGTAGAATTTGTAGATCGGTGATTGTCCGCGCAGACCCGCCTGAGCCAACTTATCCTTGAGATCCGTCGCTTCCAGCAATCGTTCTAGGCTAAACTGATCGACAAGCCGGCGCGAGAGCGATTTATCCGTGTTGCGAAGGCTCTTATTCGCCTCGATGGTCTTCATCCGCGCATTTTTAAGGACCTCGCGCTGGTTCGCGACAGAGGTCATCCGCTTCTTCATCTTGTCGCCTTCGAGAACCGGGGCAACAATGATGTAGGCTGTCACGGCCAACAAAATACAGATTAGCAGATAACCAGCATTCGTCAGTAGTGCGAGGGCTCCTTCAGTCATGTGCTCAGCCCCTTAATATTTGAAGTCGATCATTTTCCGCATGATGAAGATACCCAGTCCCATCATGACAGCCCCGATCATCAGGTTTTTTTGTCCGCGCTCCGTCGAATAAAGTTCCGCCATGTAGTCGGGCGACATGATTGAAATCAGAAGCATGACAACAATCGGTAGTGCGCCGATAATAATCGCGCTCATTTTGGCTTCCGCAGAGAGGGATTTGATTTTTTCCGCCAGAATTTTTCGGGACCGCAACACGGCGGACAAATTCGCGAGGGATTCTCCCAAATTACCACCCGTCGTTTTTTGAATATTGAGAACAGTGGCGAAGAAATTGACTTCCGAAATCGGAATGCGCTCATACATTTGTTCCAGGCAGACTTCGATCGGCACGCCGAGACCTTCCGCCTCGACAACGCGGCGGAACTCAGCCCCCATAGGATCGGGGCTTTCATGCGCAATGATTTTCAGGCAATCGCCGAGAGGAAGACCCGTGCGGACACCGCGCACGATAATGTCCATTCCGTCGGCAAAGTTTGCGACAAATTTCTTCTGGCGGCGTTTGATCAGGAAGTTCAGTATAAAACGCGGAACGCCCATCCCCGCGACAACTGCAGTACCAGCCGTCAACATGAGCGGCAGTCCCATCACAATCATCATCATGGCTACAACGCAGCCAATGACAACCGAGCCGATAAGAAATTGCTTGGGCGAATAGCTAACATTTGCCTGTATCAATCTGGCTTCCAGCGATTTGGCTTTTTTCTTTTTGGTTTTTTGGTCCTGTTCGATTTTCTTCAGGGATTCCTCGATCTGCTTGCGGCGCCCGCCCCTATCTTCGGATTTCATCCGATCCAGAATTTTCGACCCGACCGATTCCTTACCCGTATAGGAGGCCACGCGCGCGGAACTGGACGATCCAGATGAACCGCCCAGCAGAAGATATCCGAGGATACCGACAGCGCCTGCGCCTGCCATCGCCAATATAACTTGCGAATCCATCAGCTGTCGGCCTCGTCCAGTGCCTGCGCCAGATCTTTTTCGAGATTGAAGTAACGGGCACGGTCCCAGAAGGCCGGACGAGCAATGCCTGTCGACCGGTGTTGGCCGATGATATTGCCCTGTGCGTCTTCGCCGTCCATTTCATATTTGAGCAGATCCTGCGTGACGATGACATCGCCTTCCATCCCGATCACTTCGGTGATGTGCGTGATCCGGCGCGAGCCATCGCGCAGGCGGGTTGCCTGAATGACGACGTCAACTGACCCGACGATCATTTCGCGAATGGTTTTTGCGGGCAGGGAAAAGCCGCCCATCGTGATCATGGATTCCAGACGGGAGAGCGCTTCGCGCGGGCTGTTCGCATGGAGCGTGCCCATCGACCCATCATGACCCGTATTCATGGCCTGCAGAAGATCGAAAGCTTCCGGCCCCCTGACCTCGCCCACAATAATCCGCTCCGGGCGCATGCGCAGGCAGTTTTTAACCAGATCAGCCATGGTCACCTTGCCCTTGCCCTCAAGGTTTGGAGGGCGGGTTTCGAGGCGAACGACATGAGGCTGTTGCAGTTGCAATTCGGCGGCATCTTCGCAGGTAATGATGCGCTCGTCCGGATGAATAAAGCCAGTCAGGCAGTTCAGCAGAGTCGTCTTACCCGAGCCCGTACCGCCGGAAATCACGACATTACACTGACAGGCACCGATAATTTGCAGGACGCGCGCGCCGGATGGCGAGATGGATTTGAAATCGACCAGATTGGCCAGAGTCAGCTTGTCTTTCTTGAATTTCCGAATGGTCAGCGACGGCCCATCGATCGAAAGTGGCGGCGCGATCACATTGACCCGCGAGCCGTCCAAAAGGCGCGCATCACAGATCGGCGAGGCTTCATCAACACGGCGGCCGACTTGGCTCACAATGCGCTGACATATATTCATCAACTGGGTATTGTCGCGGAAACGAACATTGGTCTTCTGCATCTTGCCATTGGCTTCGATGAAAACATGTTTTGCGCCGTTGACCATAATATCGGCGATGTCGTCGCGCGCGAGCAGCGGCTCTAACGGGCCATAGCCCAGAATATCGTCGCATATTTCCGTAATGAGCTGAGTCTGCTCGGCCACGGACAGGCGCACATTGCGGATGGCAATGATCTCGTCGACGATCGTCCGAATTTCAGCGCGCGCCTTGTCGGGCTGCATGCCAGCGAGTGCCGACACATCGATCGTTTCAAACAGGGCGTTGAAAATCGTCGCTTTGGTTTCGTAATATTCCTCGGATGGTTCACTTCCGCGCCGATCAGAGACCGCGACGGGCGCGGGCTCAATCTTTTTTGCTTCAGGCACAGGCTTTGGCGCATCCGATATAGCGGGCTTAAGAGCTGTACTGTCTGAACGCTTGCCGAACATGGTGACCTTAGGATTTCCTGCGGAGGAGTGAGCCAATCAATGATTGGCTTTTACCTGCGGATTTACTGGCCGATTTTGATTTCCGCCCCAGTTTCAGACCCCCGCGAGCGGCCGTTGGCGGATCCACGAATTCGCCCGTACGAAGACGGTGGCCAAGATAGTCCAGACCGGAGACCAGCGAGTCCGTTGTCTTCATTTCGGCCAGCATTTTGCCTTCGTTGCAGGCACGGCTGAACGTGTCGGGGTCGAAACCGATGACCAAAGACGGCTCGAGGCCGACCGCGCCAGCGAAATTATCGACACTGATTTCATCTTCCTTGGTGCGGCAGCGACCCGTCTGATTAAGGACCAAAATCGGGTCGGTATCATGTGGGCGTTGCGCCTTCAGAAAGTCGATCAGGTTTTTCGTATTGCGTAGATTGGCTAGATCCGGAACAGTCGTAATCACAACATCATCCACGGTTGTCAGAATGTTGGTCGTCCACTCGTTCCAGATATGCGGGATATCCAGAACGGCCAGTGGACTAATCGAACGGACAGCGGAAAGGATCGCCTCATATGCGCTGGAATCCGTGATCGGCTTGGTGTTGAGCGAACTGGAGGTCGGCAAAATCGACAGACGCGACGTATGTCGCACCATGATCCGGTCCAGCAGCGCATCGTCCAGTCGACCCGCATCAGCCAGCGCTTCTTCTAGGCCGGAGGCACTGTCATAAGCGAAATCGAGCGCCGTCGTACCCCAACTGCTGTCGAGATCGATCAGGGCGGTTTCCTGCATCAACCGCTCCGACATGGTCCACGCCATATTATGCGCCAAGGTCGATGAGCCAACCCCGCCTTTGGAGCCGTAAAAGGCAACCGCGCGGCCCGTAAATGGCTTGTCCGGATCGGCATAGACATCGCTGAGCGAGCGAATCATGCTGAGCGGGTGCAAGGGCGGCACGATATAATCCGACACGCCTTTTTCCATCAATTGACGGTAAAGGCGGATATCATTGGTCGCGCCGATCATCACAACGCGTGTGCCCTCGTCACAAACAGAGGCGAGCGTTTCGAGCTGACTGAACAGCTGTTCCCCGCGCAATGCCGATTCAAACATGATCAGGCCCGGCGTATTTTCCTTGTGGTAATAATCAATTGCCGCCGCCAGACCGCCCATATAGATTTTTGTATTGGTCCGACGCATGCGCCAGTCCCGGGTCATCTGATTGATGCAGCTTGCCGTTTGATTGTGTTCGCAAAACGCGTGAATGGAAAGCTGCGGCAGGGCGCGCTCTCCGCCTTCATGATCGGACAGCTCTGCCGCATATCCCGCCGGATCACCATGCGGCGCATAATGTTGATCCTGATGGGGCGGCTGTCCATGCGGCGATGATTGATAGTGCGATTGCGGCTGCCCGGGATGTGCGGGTTGGCTAGGATTCTGGACCAAGCCTGACGGGGGGCGCGAAGGCGCCTGCGGGCTGCCATAGGGGGCCGCCTGCTGTCCCGGAGCCGGCGCAGGATAACCTTGCGGAGCCTGCGGTGCAGCCGGCATTGGTTGCGCATTATACCCGTGACCGCCAGATGGCGGCGCCATCATAGGACGCGGCGCTGGGCTTCCAGGTGTATTGGCGGCGACGGGCACAGGCATTTGCGCCGACCCTGCGGGCGCACCCATTTGACGGGGTGCTTGAGGTTGCGGCGCTTGCGGCGATGGCGTTGGCATGGGCCGTGGCATAGGCTGACCGGGGCGAGCGGGCGGCGCAGATTGATGCGGAGGATGTGTCATATACTGATCCTAACCCCCCACTTCCTGTGAGCTCTGTTCCTGACCTTCCGGCCGTTCGGATGCCGTTGAAGTTCCCTGAATGTATTTGTCGTAAACGACCTGACGGCGCTGCGCGTTGGAGGGCTGAGCCGCATAGGGTTCGATCAACTGCCGTGGGTCGGAAATCATCGCGGCCAGATTTGCCGACGCAAAACAACCAAATTCGGGCGTGACGCTATTGCGATACGTGACAGACATGTCGCTCTGCCCTGAGCAATCCTGAGGGACCGCGCGCAATGTGCGGTAAGAGATCACGACAGGCGCCGGATCGCCCGGACGTGTGTAATAAGTGCCAGATTGCGCAGTCCCGAAGCCAATTCCGGCATGATTTAACAAGCGGTCAATCAAGGCATCTGTTTGGCGCACGCCCTGCGATTGAGCGGCCGAAGCGGGCCGGTTAATGTAGAGCGGCCCGGAGCCGTTCGCGGCGTAAGCCTGCAGGAAATCGGCCACCGCATATTCATCGCGCTTGGACAGTTCCAGCCCATCCGGCCGGGCGTAAAGCTCCAGCCGTTCGACCGATTCCGCGACCTTCACCGGATGCAAGCGATGGGTCGGTTCCGGCAATGTGCCGCCTTGCAAACAACCGCTTAGCATGGGCGCAGCAAAGGCGGCGGCGAGACCTGATGTTTTGAGAAATTTATTCATCCTGCTGCCCTTAATCCACCACATGTCCGAAAGGCCCAGCCCGCATGTCTTTTGTCGCGTCATCGCCATAGACCGTGTTCAATCGTCCCAAGAGAAGCTCCTGACTATCCGTCGGGGGTTTGAAGCCTTCCAGCGGGGTTTGCAGCTTGTCGGGATGGGTCGGATCAACCAAATAGGGTGTGACGATGACGACTAGCTCGGTCTGGACACTTTGGCTGTCGCGGTTGCGGAACAGCGCGCCAATGCCGGGAATATTCTTCGCGCCCGGCACCCCGTCATAGGCGTTACGGGCCTCTTCGCGGATCATACCAGCAATGACGAGGCTACCGCCTGCGGGCAGTTCCACGACCGTATTGGCCCGCCGAACACGCAGGCCCAGAATATCGCCGCCTTGACCGCCCGTCTCGAATGAGTTTTCAGTCGTCGGCTCCGACACTTCGGTCGAAATATTCAATGAAATCAACCCTTCGGACAGGACGACAGGTGTGAAACCGAGTGAGACACCGAACGATTTGAATTCAAATGACCGTTGTAATTGCCCATTTTGATCCGTGAAGACGCCGCCCAAAACGGGGAATTCACCGCCCGCGAGGAATGTGGCGGTTTCGCCGGAAATCGCCACCAATGTAGGCTCTGCTAACGTTCGGATCAGGCCGACCCGCTCCAGAGCGCTAATGGCCCCGCTGAGCGAACGTAGATCGCCACCCGTACCATTGGTGAAATCAGCACTGCCAGTGAAACCTGCGCCGCTATTCACACCAAGATTATTGATCAAGGACACTGTCGAATCGCCCAGTTGCGCGACAGCGGAGAGGTTGAAACCCATCTGTTTGACGACAGAGCGCTGCATCTCGACAATGCGCACTTTGAGCATCACCTGATCC
>Ga0115567_10001534_pt1 | contig 23095 bp, 27 predicted proteins | sample COGITO_mtgs_1204_2_FD_88679 | JGI IMG/M metagenome (GOLD analysis project Ga0115567, IMG submission 88679) | Pelagic marine microbial communities from North Sea - COGITO_mtgs_120412 | ecosystem: Environmental > Aquatic > Marine > Epipelagic | place: Germany:Helgoland, sampling site Kabeltonne... | reverse complement strand
GCATGGAGCAATCAGGTAAGCTGCGCATGGAGCAATCAGGTAAGCTGCACAACATGTGGCGTATGCAAATCCGAATGGGATATGCTACAGGGGAGATGATCGCAGCGGACGTGTGGAGACAGCCTGCATAAAGTGTTCCGGCTGGGGAGGTGGGCATGGCACTGACTGCTCCCAAGCCGCTCCCCCCGCTGTGGCACAGTCACTTTATACTTTTGTACACTCAAAGTGTGATATTAGACGGCCTAAATGTCCTGGCTCTGGTTTTAAATGTCGTGGGGTGTGATATTAGACCTTGAACCCGGGCCTATCTGCCATTAAAATGAAAAGTACCGGGTCTAACTGGAATTCACCCGTGCTAGCCGGTCACATCCTCTGAGAGAGAGTTCTTCGGCGGGCCCGGCAAGAAAGAAAATCCAACCAAAGATCTGATACCTATGCCAGATGCTGGCGGAAAGCATGGGCGACTCTTCCATCTACTCCTGCTTTCAATGGTATGCGAGTGCTCGGATGCACTCGCGCCATTGCCAGTGCAGCATCCCGAGCAGCTCACTGGATTTGCAGAAGGGTTCACGAAATTTTCCAAGGGATTAAGGGGAGGCAAACTAGCCGAGATTGGGGCGCTCGACAGCTGGACCTTTACCGAGGGCAGAGACAGTGATGGCGACCTCATCACTGTATTCCGGCATCTGAGTGGTTTCGTTGTCGAAGTTGATCATAATTGGAGCGACGGTGGTGTGCAATTTCAGAGTCAGCGCGTCGATGCGCAGGTGGGCAGACCTGCTACTCTGTGGTGCTACCTCAGCGCGAAGTGAACTAGAAACTGCGGCCATGATCAGCTCCCCCCCTCCTCTCCACAGGGTCCTGTCCTTGTGTGGACATCAAACAACGAGGTGCAACGATCGCAAGAGGGGTTTGCAGACCCCGCGGCAGTACAGCGCCTCACCGCGGAGGGGACACGCGCGAGGCGGCTCCCAGAGCTCCCCGACAAGGTTGGTGACGGACCCATAGTTTCTCGAATACTGTTCGACCCGGATCCGAGGCTCTGAGCTGCCTTCGCATCCCCTGTGGCAGCTCGGAGACTGGACTGCTGTTTGGGCCGCGGGGTTCGGCGGGGGGGGCGCAGCGATCCTTCGCAACGACGCATTCATGTCGCGTGTGATATTGCCGCAGGGGCCTGACGGCGGGTTTTTGCTCTTGACGCATCGAATAGCGAATAAGGCATTGTCTGTACGCGGTGATGGGACGCACGAGGTGCTCTCGTACGCGCAGGGTGTCGCTCTTTGGGCGCGGCTCGCGACTGACTCTGGGGTCGCCTCCGAGCACGTGGCCTTGCGGTAAACACGTCACCGTGCCTTCCTCGAGTCCTCTTCCTGAAATTCAAAACCACGTCTCGCACTGACCATGCGCACGGATGCCATGCTGCACGGCATCGCTGTCGCCACATTTGCACCGATTCACCGACGGCAAAACGCCGAATGATCTCTACCTCATGCGGCACGCAGCGTCGTTTTGTTTTCGACCAGGATAGACAGATCATTGAGTCATAAGAGTGGGTGTTGGACTTTTTCAGGGCTTCAAGGTCACGTGGTCTCCTTCTGCTATTGCCCTTCACCTGCTGAGTCTCCTACTTGCGTAGATTCCAGTTCCGAGCCATCTGAGCGCTGAGCGCGGACAACGAGGACCTCAGGAGAAGAAATTAGGGGTGGTCAGAGGCATCTAGTATGCTGCCACAATACTAGTTTAGGGTCGGCTATCATCATATTCAAGTCGTGTGGCCCTCTGCATTCCAAAGGTTGCCGTTACTATATCGCCCTAACCCCCCCGTCGTCGAAGAATTGGTCAATTGTCACAGCAGTAGCAGCAGCAGCAGCAGCAGCAAGAGCAGGCAAGAAAAAGAGAAAGATATTCCCACATATATAACCAACCACGACAACAACGTGGACTTCGCCATGTACGACATGAATCACCACGCACGGCTTCTGGCCTTTGACATAAGCGCCTTGATGCGAGCACGAGCCGCATTGGCTGCCTGTCGGGAAACGATCATGTTGGATTACGATCTGAATATACAACGTGCAATCAACTTCGAGAGAAGAAAGGAGAATTGCAGGATGCATACCTGATTTGCGGCAGGTCCTGAGTCACCGTCGATCATCTCTTCAACAGGCTGCTCAGCAGCAGCATCAGTGTGGTATTCGCCAGCATCTTTCTCTTCCTGTTGGACTACTTCCCGTGCTGAACGTCGACGATCTTGCAACCTGCGCCGCGAGAATGATGCCCGATCGGGTCGGCCCCGGCCGCGAATCTCGTCGCCACCCTGCATGGAAAGTCTGGAGTAAGTATTTGACTTTGCAAGTGATGTGCAGGATCGCAACTCCCTGTGACATCGGGTGTTCCTCTTGCTCCTAGATTTCAGATACTGCCCCAACAATCAGACTGTGAAAACAATAGCGTGGGCAGTGATCCACCTCTGAGCGGATCGGAGAAGCCTCCATCGACGATGCTCTGCCAGCAAAAATGGGTCCAAGACCCACTGATTTTCCATGCTGATTCTCCATGTTGACCATGGATGTTTCAGTTGATCCATGTTGACCATCTGAAACATCCATATCCATTTCAAACGATGCTCGAATCGATCCCATGCCATCTAAGACCGCTCGGTCCTCGCTAGCGGCAACCAAATTCCCTTCACCAGCACCCGAGTCCAACCTCGCAATCTCAGCCTCAACGGGAGCAATGCCAGTCTCTGATTGGGCTAGTGCTGCCCCTGAGACCTCAGGACCACTTCTTGCAGAAACTAGCTCCACTGATAGCTGCTTCGCGAAGAGATCCTTCGCATCGGCAGGAGGCCCTGGTACAGCAGTATCTTTTCCATCTGCCAAAAGCCTCTCCATCGTTCGTTCCGCCTCGAGGGCGCGCGCTTCTGCCACCATCCTCGCTTGACGTTGATTTTCAAGTTCCGATGATCGTTCCTCTACCTGTTGCTGGAGTTTTGCAGCCTTGTTCTCCCACTGCAAAGCAGTCGAAAGCTCGGGCTTGAGATCTTCAAGTTGCTTGCTTGTGCTTTCACGATCAGATTTGAGACGCTGAATCAATTGCTCAAGTCCCTCCAATTTGTTTCTAGCCAATCGTAGCTCCTCATTCATGGTGCCGTTCAGAGATTCAAGCCTGGCATTTTCAGTCGCCAACCGATCCTCTCGACCCCGCAATTCTAACTCCCCGCCCTGATCCTTTTCGTCACACGTCGTTCCAAGAGCTGCGTCTCTTTTCGGTTGCTGATCTTCCATTGCTCGGTTCTTGGTCTCTGAAGCTTCCAATGCATCACGAAGCATTTGATTTTCCCGAGCATAATTCTTAGCTTCATTTTTTGACTGCAATTCAACACGGCCTTCAATAAACGGTCCTGGCTGCTTTGCAAGATCCTGCAGGCCTTCGGAATGGCCCCGAGAGAAGAAGGAAACATTGCGAATAACCCCGTCGACTATTCCAGTCATAGCGTTCTGTACAATGTGCATGCGCAGCCGATCATCCAGCTCGTACAGTCGCTTCGTCATTCGTAGGACCATGTCCTCTAGTTGCTCTTGCAGACCACCGGGCCAACCACCAAGCGGAGAAACTTGCTCTTTGAATCTTTCAAAGGCATTTCTCTCGTAGTAAGCCAACTTTGCGATGAGATCCTCGTTTTCCTCTCGAAGAATCAATGCTCTATCCTCCCAAACGCGTAGAGCCACCAACTCCTCCGTGAGGTCATCAAGCTGTTGTTGCATATCTCGGACCACCATTTCATGAGCCTTTGCAGCTGCAACACGGAGTTCCAGCGCACGATCACGCTCCCCAACTGTTCGTGCAAGCTCCTTCACCTTCTCGTTGAGTTCAGACATTTGGCCACGAAGTTCGAGGGCTTTCTGTTCCCATTCCCTAGCACCCTTCAACTCTTCTGCGAGCTCCTCTTCATGGGCTAATGCAGTCGCTTTCTCTAAGGCCGCCTTTTTTCCCTTCTGCTCCAAGTCCGCGATGAGGAAAGAACTTTCAGATAGCTGGATTTCCATCTTTGATATCTGATCTTTCAATTCCGAAAACTCGGACTCATTGATCGACAGGCTACCGAGTTCTGCATCGATAGAGTCAAGGAGAGATCTCACCACCTCAACCAATGGCTCTCCGTCCGCAGCACAATGAGCCGTCTTTGCAATCTCTTCTCCTTGACCCCGAATGACTGACCGAAGTGCTCTCCACCCGTCTTTGTGGCTGACTATTTCCGCCTGCATCGCTTCAACATGAGACCAGGTAAAAACGTTAGACAGATAATGATATGCGAAAAAATGGGAAGGATTGAGACCTTGAGAATCTCTTGGTCTTTCGTGAGTTGTTCTATTTCAATTGCGAGGTCCATGTCGCAGATGTCCGCGGCTTGATCTAGATTCTCGTGACTCACTCTCGTTCGTAGATCCTCCAAATCCCCTGTGAGTTTTGAAATCACGAAATCGCGTTCGTCAGGCGTCGCGTCAAATTCGGAAGCCTTGGAGAAAGGATCGTCCTCTGAAATAGCCCCCCCGTGGGATCGTGCCATTTTTGCAGAGGACTTCAGCTCTGATCGAAGCTCGTCGAGCTGAGCTGAAAGGTTTGTATTCGCTTGCAAAATCGTGACGATTTCTTTTTCTTTTGCAGCTAGAGATTCCTTGTAAACCTGCTCTTGCTCGAGCGCACGTTCCTGAATGAAGTCATTTTCTGCCTTAAGCTGCACCTTTACCTCAGATGCGGATGATATCACCTTATCTTTCTGCAACGGGGATCGCTCTGCAGCCTTCAACTGAACTTCGTGAGCCGCCTCTCCCACACCGTGCTCTTCAAGCTGCTTAACCTTGTCCACCAAAACTGAATTGGTCTCCTTGAGCATATTGATCTCGCTGATCAGTCGCTCTGCCGTAACATCCTCCGCTCTGGCCTTGGCCGCTGCAAGTTCTTGCTGGAGCAGGAAAATGTTGGTATCGAGAGACATCACTTTGGCCTCCATCGCAGAGGCTTTGGCCTCAGCGGTTCCAAGGCGATCCAGATCCGTCTTGATTGAAGAAACCGAGGTATTGCGCTCTTCTAGAAGAAGACTGAGCTCGCGAAGACGGCCAGCAGACGCCTCACTCTGTAGAGAAGAGACAAAGCGCTCGTGGGACTCATCCTGCAGGTTCCGCTTGAGTGCCTTTACCGAGGCGTAGGCCCCGTCCAGAGATTTCTGCAGAGAAGCCGCTTTTGAATCACCAGCTGCCACCTACAAAGCCCCGCATCATAGATAAGTGAAGGAATCGAGCATGATAGTCACATGAAGTCGGGAAATGGCGTCACCATATCACGAAGACCTTCTATTTCACCCGTCTGGTGCGCCATTTTCCGTCGCAAATCATGAATCTCGGCTTGAAGCTGCACAACCTCTGTCCTATCTTGTTTTGAACTTCGCTCTTGGACGCCCTCAAACTCAGAAATTTGCGCCTGCAGCTTCTCGCGAAGCTCTGTTATGGTTTTTGCCTGTTGTGTCACCTCTTCTGAAAGCTCATGACGGGCAGCATCAGAGGCCTCAAGACTTTCCTGCAGCAGCGCGATAGCCTCATCCTTCTCGTATACAGCCGCTGTAGCATCCTGCAATGACAATGTGAGGGTTTTATGTTGGTCCTGAAGCTGCACTTTTTCATCCGAGACTTGATTAAATGCTTGTGTCAGAGCTTCTCGGTCTGATGCCTGCTGCTGGCTCTGCCACTTCATCACCAGCAGCGCGTCCTCAGCCTCGCTCAATCTTTGGTGAAGATGTTCGACCGTCCGCGTCGTCTCATCTTCGTACGATTGCTTGGGCTCAGGGGTCACTCCCAGCAAACCAGGATCACGGGGCGAAGACGTGTGCGCCAATTGCAAGTTCGTCGGAACTGCTGGATGCTCACTGGGCGCGACAAAAAGAGGGAGATTAGTACGAAGAGTTCTTTACTGGCAGTCTTTACGCATGCTCAATGGGGTAGGCTAGAAAGTCTAACTTTGCAGGACCACGCGATCATTGTGGTTGCGAGAGTCTTACCCCCTGGGCGATCTTAGCGGATATTCGATGTGTGGCGGGGGGTTGCTTGCAATGGATGGTTGTTTCTGCATGTCCAACCAAGCCTCCTGCACTGCAAATACATCAATTCAAACCGTTTGACGCGCAGCGCTAATGAGAAGCGATGGAGGTCAGCGCGTCACATAGCTGATCGTGCCACCCCGGACAGATCATAATTTGGAAATGGCAACAATCCGCGAACCCACGCGGTGAAGAATAACTGCTCAAGAAAACGCACCTCTCTCTTTGGGAGAGTAGAGCACTAGTCTCCGTCGTGAGAGCTCAGAGCAAGACCTGCCCTTCCTTCCCGGTCGCGACGAAGATCCTCTGCTGAGCGAGTTTTTGAATCAAATCGATTTGCCACCTGCCACAAACTGCCATGGAGAAAAATCAGTGTCGGTAGCAATCGGGGGGCACGAGTGGATCGCTGCCACGTTCCTCGCTTGAATGCAAACGGAGCAACGCTTGACCGCTATGTTCAGAAGAAGAAAGCCGAGGTGGGGGGAACAGGTCGTCCTAAGTTGGGCATGGCCAGCGAGCCCCAATCAGCGAGAGCTGGGACTTCGTTGGCGCGACGTTCTCGCGTCTTTCCTCCACTACAGTGTCGCGTTCAGGCGGAGGCTCCCTACCCCGCCCCACAATCTTCAAGAACTCGGCATGACCTCCGGCGGGCCCGACGCCCTCGAGGCCGCTGGCTTCCTGGAGCATAAGTGCAGCGCTACACACCAACAGCAGGACGATACTGAGCAGCGCCAACGGCAGACAAAATCGCTCAAGTCTAGCACGAGGAACACCAGCCACTTGCTTCGTTTGCGGGGGGCCGCAGAGCAGAGGGAGGTTGAGGACCTGGGCGAGGAGCATGCGTGCAGCAGCGGTGCTCCACGCACTGCTCTGCTGTATTTTTGCAGCAACTTTGGGGTCTTCTGCTCTGCCTGCGGAGAAGAGCTGCGGCTCAGGTGGCATTATCCGGTTGAGTCAAGCAGAGCGGGGGGAGGTTCTGTCTCGCGGGAATGACTAAGCCACCCGATTTCAGTGCGTGTGCTCTGTGGCCCCGTCGAGCAACCGCCTTCTTCTCGTTCGTCCAGAAGCACAGGCAGGCTGTGGAGACGCAACTCTTGCAAGAGCGCAACATTCAGATGGGGCAGTCTTCTACAGAGACGATGCAGGCGATGCAACAGCAGTATGCCCGACTGCTGAGGGCGAGGAGGGCGAGGAGGGCGAGGAGGGCGAGCAGGGAGAGAGCGATGCGAAGATGAGTGAGATCAAATGAACGCGTGCTTTTTATTTTTCAGGTCACTGACTTGCGGCCCATCTCAGTGCCAATGTGAGTTCCCGCGTGCCTACGGTAGCAAGTCAACTAAGAGGGTTTGAAATGTGTCGCTTCGTTAGCGTCCCATCAAATTCAGGAATGTCAATGACAGCTTCGGCACCCGGCGTTGCCAGAAAGGAGGTCCCAGCTGTGGCTTGGTCTGGGTCCGGCATCAGTCTGCATGGTAGCCACCAAACCGCATCACTCGAAATGGCAAGAAAAAGACCTGACCCAAGAGCGTGAACAGGAAGACAAGATTCAAGGTAGCGCAGGGCGGCTGAACCGCGACCAGAGATTCACGGTTGGGAGAGGACCGTGCAGACTTGCGGTACTTGGCCATCTCGTGCTTTGCCAAGTCGTCCGAGTGCCTCCTGATCAATACAATAATAAAAGTCAGCCCTTATTCGCGAATAACCCGAAAGAACGCGCGAGAAGAAAGGAAGCGCTGGACAGAGCCGCAGAGCACACGCACTGAAAGCGGATGGTTTAGTCATTTCCAAGAGGCAGAACCTCAGGCGGTGTCTCTCGTCCTCGTGCAGCGCAGCATCGACTGCCTGGGCTAGCGATTTCTGGTAGCGTGCTGCAGATCCTTGTCCCGCGAAACCGAAGAGCTCCCCACCCCCTTCAGTAGACCCGTCTGCGCCGTCCATGGCATCCACTGCGTCCGCAACCTCCTCGATATTTTTGCCCATTTCAACGTTGCCAAGCTTCTCTTTCACCGACTGGATGCGCAAGAAGTGCACAAGTCCAGGCGGTACTCCGGTGATGAATACAGCTATGGCGTGGCCCTCAACTTCTTCAATCAAGGCTATAAGTGCCCCTAGGGCCGTAGTATCCACGATGTCCATCTCCGACAGATCAAAGACAAGTGCCGCCAGGTCCTCGTCCCGCTCCGAAGCCTCATCTCTCTGCGCCCAAGGGCCATTGGTATCAGTAACAGGCTGCAACTGTCCCTTCAAGGTTCCCCGCTTCGGAAATTAGACTTCAAGACCAGAAGCATAGTCTCGGGGGTCGCAAAAATGGAAGTAAGGACACCTTCGACCGCTCCATCGCTTCCTTGAATTGCGATGATATAATGTTTCTGAGAGAAGAGGCAGCAGAAAAATTGAGATCACCTTCAACGCGGATGATCAGGATTCCTCTTCCAACAATCTTCTCTGGAATCAGCTGTTCTGCATCAGTGCCACCTTTCCCAATGTTTGAAGCGCCAGGGAGGTAAACGATAAGATACTGTTTGTTCACGCGAACCACCTTCGGTCGCGTCGACTTGTAGAGAACCTCAGCTCCGCAGAGTGCGACTGAGATGTAGATACCAAGCTCCAGGGCGACAAAGGCAGTGATAACGAAACACGTCACCAAGAGCGCAAATTCCTTCTTAGACGATTTCCAGAGAAAGGTCGCCTCCGAGGGATCCACAAGAGAGAGTGCGGCGACAATAACGATAGCTGCTAGCACCTGAGTCCGAAAGGCATACAGGATCAAAAATGCTACACAACTTGAGATCCTGCGGGGGAGAATGAGCAACTTCAAGGTAGGCAATAGAAGAGACATAGGGATACATTTTTCGGCATGTAGTAGAAAAGCTCGGTCAAGAAGAGAAGTGTGAACATGATCACAAAACTCGTCACGAGGTTGCACATCGGTGTCTGCGAATTGTACGAGGCGTTGACTGCCGAGCGACTAAAACTTCCCACAACAGGGTAGCAGCTCGTCATGCCGCCAATCACATTGGCCATTCCTTGCGCGAAGGCCTCCTGTTCTGGTCGAACCTGGTACTTGCGCATCGTTGCAAACTTAGTCTCCACAGCAATACTCTCGAGGTAGCCGATGATCACGATCTGGATGGTGATCGAAACTAGGCGTGGGATATTGTCGAAGAAACCAGGCGGAACGCCGAACGGAGGCAGACCAGTTGGGATAAATCCGGTGATTTTCACGCCGTGTTCGTCCAGACGAAGCCCCCAGGAGCAGAGAATGTAAATCACAACGACAATAAATGCCCAGGGCATTTTTGCAGCTATACGGAGATACGGATGCACCTTGATCTGAGGAAAGAAGATGACCTTACCCTGCCCGAGCTTCTTGACAACGTAGAGAAAGACCATTGCAACGCAGCCCATGACACAAGTGGGAGCGTTTGTCTTGTCAAGCTGTGAAAATAAGTCATAGATGCCTTCATGAAGGCGACCTTTCCGAATGGGATAGCCCATGATGTCCTTCAGTTGAGACATGGCAATGATCAAACCTCCCGCTGAGGTGAACCCCGAAATTACTGGGTGGGGAACAAAGTTCATCACGAACCCCAGCACAGGCCCCAAAACGACCTGCAACGTATGTTTGATCAGTGGGTCCAGTCACATCTATGCAAATACCGCACGATGACATTTTCGCGTTAAGACCCAGACAGTATAGTCTCAATAAAATCAGGATGGCGTTCAAAAGAGCAGCTCTTAATGGACGTGTGACTTGAACAACCTGAATGATGCCAGCCATTAGCGCGATTGAAGTTGCGTACTGCCAGTAGACATCATTTGGTATTGAATTTTCGCAAACCGGACACGAGGGCCACTCATCGGTAGGCAGATTCCCATCGTCGTTCGGACAAAGCCGGTTGCACGCGGGAACTCCCCCTGCCACCAGCAATGAAACAATCGCTACAGGACCGATACCCATTTGCCGAGAAGAGCCAGTAAGAAAGTAAATTATCAACGGCGCGAAGCCAGAGTAGAGCCCAGCAATAAGCGGTAGACCAGCAACATCTGCATAACCCATGCCTTGCGGAATCAACATGCAACCCACCACCAGACCCGCCTGAAGATCCTGCATAAATCTGGACAAGAAGCACAGTTAGAGACAGGTGACATCAGACTGCCAAATAGCTGAAGATGTGCTCAAATGTAGTAGCCATTTGAGCTCATGAATCAGGAGCTGCAGGAGCTTTGCACCAAGCGTGGCGCTAGAGCAGGACAAATTGCGAGACAAGAGAAGGGTTGTTCGGTGAGGGGCCAACTTGGCAACGGTGTACTGGGGGAGCCAGTCGATAACAGGGAATCGATCAGCCAAAAACCGGGCAAGAACAGCCCAGGTAAGTGCTTGATATACATTTTCGTAAAGCCATTGCGCCATCGAGTTAGCTCCTGAAGACAGCTCTTCGCAAAACGACCTAATTTCCCGGCTCGGTGACTTTGTGACGAACGGGGCTTGAACGCAAAACACTCCATTTGAAATGCAGAGAGCAAAATTTCCAGAGAAGAGGATTGGGTGACCACCCGGGTGGCTCGGAATCAGCGCCAATGCGGAGTTCTTGAGGAGTTGGACTGTGGATCTTCGGTGCAGCGACCTGGTTCAGAGTTGGAAGTGTCACCAAAAACGAAAAAATGAGAACCATGTTCCTGCACACTGGCTGAAGGCAAAGGCAAAAAAATGTGGCACCAATCAGCGGATCGCAGGGCGAAGGAGTGGGGGCAGTTTACATCCATTGCTACTCCATCGGGCCTAGAATCTCGCAAGTTTGGCGGATATGTCAGTGTAATTCCTCCTGCCAGGTGATCCTCATCCAGCGATATCTCATGGTCGGCACCGTGCTTCACCAATGGATGGTCCCCGTCAATATTGGTGCGGTCGAAGTTATCGCCAGAACCTCCGCCGTTCGGCTGCAAGCTACTCGTACCGTGCGCGGCCATTGTGTCCCAAGAGCGCCCCAGTGAGCTGGTGTAGATCTTGCCTGCCTCCCTGCGTCAGAGTTCTTTCCTGTGTCCAACGCGCGTCCAACACACGGTCAGATACCACTGGACAATCAGAGGGCGGCTCCCTATCGACATGTCAGCATGAATTAATGATCGGCCAATTGGTCGGCTATGGATCCGCGGGTTCCAAAATTGTAAGGAAGGCGACCTGATCCCGGAACCCGAGGCGCGGTAGGATGTGGTGGAATGGAACACCAGCTCCTGCCCACGACGTCGCTAATCTAAATCAGGGACCGCAGACTTCCGAAGACGGGGAGAAGGCAGCCTCCCGGCCTCGCCAAAGTTCCGTTCCGACCGATCCGCCTCTTTCGAGCTGAAAAAATGTGTGGAATGTGGTTTTCATTCAGTGTGAACCGGCCCGTTTCCAACCACTTGCTGCACTGCAGTTTGGACCGTGACCCGCGTCAGGGTGCGGAACGAGACACACGCTTGGCTACCGGAGACAAGCAACGATGGTTGATTCAGGAGGTGTGTCTCTGCGCTGGTTACTGTATTTAGTTTCTGTCTCCTGGATCTAGCGGGCTCTGATTTTGTATGCTTCCAAACAACTCTGTTGTGTCAAGGAGCTACTGTCCTGCTGTGCGGCCAAAGCACAGATTGCTCTTGCAAGGGAGGAAGTGTTTGTGTGTGTGTGTGTGTGTATGTGTGTGTGTGTGTGTGTGTGTGTGTGTGTGTGTGTGTGTATCCGTCACTCCCGCCCCGTCTGGGCAGTGACGCCAGGCGGGATGGGGACAGGGACCATGAAGGATCGTACTGCGAACTGGACCAGGGAAACGTTTGAGGACATCGACGAGGACCCTCTAGGTCCGAGCTTCAGGAGCCAATGACTTGACGAGCTCGCATTTGAAGAAGAGTAACATCACAATTGGATATTGTGGACGGGGAGAGGGGAATTCATGGTGCTATGATGCTTGATCTCAAACATCGATCTTCTGACTGGAAATGTCGACAGGTATCAATGCTGGTGGAGCGGCAACGCATGCGCCAATCTTTTGGGGACTTGCCAAGAAAGACCTGATGATCATCATGTTCATGGCGTTCCTTGTTGTCATCACCCTTGTGTGTGCTCTTGTTGAGGTGCACCATTTCCCTCTGTTGCCATGGCCCTTGTTCCCGAACCCTCTCTTGCTCGTGCCCTCGCCCCCGCCTCCGCCTCCATCCTCGTCCTTCTTCCCGTGCTTCCAACCTCTATTATTCGCACTCATTCACTCTCCCCCTCTACCTGTCCCTTTCCCTCTCCTCATAACTGTCATTAACATTCTGTACACATTCGTCCTGGTGCTGGTGTGCAGGCCTTGCGGTTACCAGGGTGTGCTGTACAAGTTCTAGCCATAGGCATGGCTGCAGTGAAGTGGGAAGACGAATCGTGGATAGCAACCGGGCCTCGCAGGCCACTGCGTGTATTCTTGCAGGTCAATCCCCCTAACAGAAGATCGCATTGCCTAGTTAGTTTTTGTGCGGCAATCCATCGCGTAGAAGCCCAAATTTACCGCCACTGCAGGCTGTCTGACTTTGTTACTCCGTACAGTTCTTAATTCTGACAATTCCATTCGCAATCGCGGGCGGTCTCTTTTTCATTATGGGTATGCTCCCCAGCCAAAAGTGACAACCGCTTGGGAGACATGTAACAGAGCTCTGCTGGGCTAGCTAGGATCGATGCCAGGAGAGACCCTGAATCCTACATAAGTGGGAGCTCATGCATTATCATGACGTCGAATTTCCCCGGCAGCGGTACTTGCTTGATAATTCATCGGAGGAAGGCTCTCGTGAGAGTCAAATCCTTTGTTTTTCCATCGCAAATGGTCCACTTCAAACTTCGGCTTTGTCTGCAAAGTCAGATCGTACAGCTGGTCGAGAGTCTTGATCCGAATGTTGTGGCAGAGATACGGCACTGGTGAGCATCGACATGACGCTGTTGAGAGATGTAAACAGAATAGTGAGGGCTTTATGATTGCACTGATGCATCCTCGTGAGCTAACAGCCTCATCCTGGAACGGCTAAAGCGCTTCGTCACATGTCCTCGGAAACTGCAACGAGGCAGCAAATAGAAAATATTTGTACGCACTAGGTCTTCACAGGCAACTCACGTCAATGTAAGTCCGACTTGCTGAGTCGGCAACTCGTTGTTTCCTGGGGTGCCTTGCGTGTGGGTCTGGGTTCGCATTCGGAGACTGGTTCACTTTTGATTCACTCTCGAACACGGTCGAATCACCTCACTTGACTACGGGCACGGCAACAAGATGATTCAGTTGCAGCGCTACCTCAGCTGAGATCACTGGGTCATAGAGCAGCGCGAACCAGCGGTCTTCAAGGTCCCGTGGGGAGAAGGCACAAGTGAAGGGCAGATTGGCCGCCATCTCGCTAAAGTCCATACTGGTTTCCACTGCAAGCTTCAGGAGTCCATCGTCCATCGCATTCCATCGTATCATCGTATCCAGCCCGTCTGGGGGCGTGCCCGCCTTCCATATTTCTCCTGGCAAGCTCACGCTAGTCGGTGCCTGTCGCAGAACACCCATCGGCACCTCATTCGAAGCGAAGGGAGTTCCTGTTACTCCGTCTACAGCCATGTCCACCGCCCCCAGAATGGTGTCCCTTTCTTTTCCTGCTGACATCTGTGCAGCTCCAGATGCAAGTGATCCCTCAAGTTGAAGTCCCGCGACCGGCAAGTGAGATTCCAGTGCTGAGCTGGCCGGGTTTTGTCTGGGTGATGGAACCGTAGGCCGAATCTGATTCTTTTCGAGCGTCGCTGATTGTACCAGCCCCATGCTTCTCGCCGCCAACTCAGCATCTGGCTTGGCTGCGCCCACAGTACCGTGTGAAGCAACATGTTGCTTCGGGCTCTGCGCGCCAACTGGAGGCACCTTGGTGCCCGAACATTCTGAGGCCGTCATTTTTGATGCTGCCAATTGAGCAATGGAGCCGTTGCCGTAGCTGGAAGACCCAGCAGCGGGCTTGTGTTTGTGCTCCGAAGGAGCAGCGTTCTTCAGGACAATCTCGCGCGAAGGGCGCGGGGGGGTTGAGTAAATAGATTCGTCCATCAGCTGCCTCTTGCGCCCCCGTAGGAGACTAGCGCCAGAAAGCGATGTCGTATTTTCGGGCAGTGGTCTTGCTTCGCTTGCGGAGATGGTTCGCGCGGGCGCAACAAGAGCTTGGGTTGAGCTGCTAGAGACGGCCTTGGAGACTCCGGAACCGCGCCCAGCACGAGTCTTGGGGATGAGATCTTTGAGGCCACCGATTTCGTCCTCCGAAGGCCTTTTGGGGACACGCTCGCGACGCGAGTAGGGGCTCGAGCATCCAGTCCCGTCCACTTGATCAACCCCATGAGCCATCAAAGGCGTTGCCTTTGGGCCCTGATCTGCTCGAGGCGTGGGCTGCGGTGTAGGCGCACTGCCCGAAATCCTTGCGACGCCACGCCTTCCGGGTGAGATAACGACGCTGTCAGGTGAATGATTCGCTTGTGTGGACGCGATAGAAGACTCCAAAGGAGCAACGATGCCATGCGCTGTGTCATCGTCCTCAAGCCACTTGGGTTTCTTTACGGAGCGCGCCGGGCGCCCCGGAGTCACATTCGCTGCTTCATTTGCAGCGGGCGAGGGCTGTTCTCGCCGCCTCGGCATCACAAGACACAGCCGCGCAGGCGCAAGACGAGGAAGGGTCCCAACAAGAGGACTGTGAGTCCTTCTTCTCGAACTCGCCAAAAGTAGACCCAGAAAGTAAACCGAGGGATTTTTCGCTGTCACGCTGCCGGTGAGTGCTGGCAGATGTCGAGTGACGATGCCCCATGGTGGGCTTTCTGGACGAGGTTGGGACCGAAGGCGAATTCCTCGGGCGATTATATGCTTGCTCTCTCCCTCTTCTTTGTGTGCGTACCCCTCCATCTCTGCCTGGACGTGGGTGTCGAGACGGATTCACCTCATCACCAACGAACTCCCTCACATCACACGCAAGAAGTGTGATGAGAAACGTGCCCGCATCAAGGGTACACAGAGAGACACCTGCCATGCCGCTCAACTGGATAGTGCCTGATGTTGACTCCTTGCGTGTCGCATTTAAGTGGTAGCAAGCGAATTAAATGAACGTCCGTTCCTCCAGGTACTTCTTTGTCCTGAGACCCTTGGTCCAGAAGGTTCGTTCCCGACCACTCGAATGCAGTTGATGGAATCAAACGTCCCGATAGAGCATATTACGCGCGTGATATACAAGCGAGATGAAAATGCTCGCATTGTCGTCCCCGGCACTAGATTCTGGTCTGATGTGTTTTATTGATTCTTGATGGACGCAGCTCGCCGGGGAGCGGGAATATGGGCCAGAAGTTTCTGCTGAGGCAAACGGCGCACCAAAGCCGGAAGGCAAACCTGTGAAGAGGACAAGTAGATCGCGGAAGGATGATTGATGGTATGTTTTGTGGGGCGATAGGCCTGGCTACACGTTCCTTTTTGAGGTCCTGTTGCCTACACTTCATGACGCCTGCACGTTCACGATGTCTCTGGTTGGAAATCGCGTGTACGCTCTGTAACCCCGTAATTCCGCCACTCGGATTATCCAGCACATCGCAGCGTCTTTGAAGGACTTGTGGCGTGCATCTGAAGATAAGCGGCGTGCCGAAAATGAGGGGCGCTGAGTTGTGATAAATCACTGGTGAAAAATGTTTTGGAGGCGGGGAAGGTCAACAAAAGATCTTGGGTATAGAAATTGCTTCATGGCGCTTCTTAGACTGGTCATGGTTAAACTTTCATGGCATGACCCGTAGTGCTGTTAAGTAGTGCTGTTATGACCAAACTAGTCGTACAAATCTTCTCCATCGTCCGGGTCATCGAACGTATCGTCCGTTGGCTGCCAGAGACACAAAATACTCTAAATGCTGGCGTTCGAACAGGAAAGTGATCAGTTGGGATGGGTATTGCCTCCTCATCAGCGTCCTCTTCTTCCACACCTTCTTGCCCCCCTTCTCCTTCGTCATCTCTCCTTGCATCGCTACAATTTGCTCCTTCTGCTTCATGGTCCGCGAGGGCTGGGTCCCCGGCCGTCTCGACAGCACCTTCAACGAGAGGCACTTTTTGGGGGCAGTTCGCATTTGCTACAGGCGAATCCTCATTTTCCCGAAAGAATGAGGCCGGCCCGTGCATGGGCACGACTACTTCTCCGTTTCCCTCGATAGTCGGTAAAGGAGGCGGCGGCGGAAGCACCTGGTGGCGACTCACATCAGGCAGATGACCTCTTTCTAATCGCATCATGGCACAAACAAAGGTTGCCAAGGAAAACTTAATCGCTTGCCAGGCATCAGGACCTCGGCAGCGAGTCCTGCTGTCTCTAACTTTGTTTCCCACTCAGGCCTTCCGTCCAGCGAAACCTCGGACGGACAATCGAATTCTCCATGCGATTCAGGCTTCATGGACTCTGCCAAATCCATCGCAGCTTAGGGTCAAAAGCGTTTCTCTTTCGAAATAGGTGCATTGAAACGAGAATGCATTCTTGGGCATGCTATGGATCTGGTACTTCGAGAGCCTCCTTTTACACTGGCTTTTTTGGAAGTCAACGAATTCGAGTGTTTCTTGCCACCAAGACCTTTGAAGGTACAGAGCGTGAGGACTTTTTGACAAGGTGAATTCGAAGTGACACGGAGCTCTGAAAGACAAGCATCAGACACAGGCTGCAAAAGGGACATTCCAATGGGGCGGGAACCTGGAAGACGCGCCGGTAATACCCGTCCAAGCGCAGCCAGCATCCTCCTGAGTCACTGGGCCCGACCACCCGCCAGCCTCTCCTCTCTGAACACTCTGTTGCGATCCGACTTGCCGATGGAGCCATTTGTGCCAGCGCCGTAAGAGAAAACGAGTTGGTGTGGCCGTGAGAGGAGTGGGGAGGGGCGTAGGGGGCGAAGCTTTGGACGCTCCAGCACGCGGTAAAGCGCTGAAGAGGTCTGCATCTGTAACCTTCAAGGTGTGCCGGGGTAAGCGGCCCGGATGATAGTCCGAGTGCCACTGCTTCTGGGTGTCCTCCTTGCCACAGGTTTTGCCCGGACAAGTTCAGTGTGCCTTGTTTACGCCCCACAACACATTGCAATGTGCACATCGTGGGCACGGCCTGCATGCGTGATAGTCCATCATTAACAGGATGGTGCATTTTGGGCTCGGCGGATATCAACTTTCCCTCCCATGCGGAGCTGGGGGCAGTGCCTGCTCACGGGGCGTGTCCGGAGGGGCCGGAGAGAGAGGGCGCGAAAGCTGAAAGCAAGCTTGTCCCGCGAAGTGTCCCCGGTCCAATTCGTCGCATTCCATCGATGGGTTCCTTCCCAGCGTCAGATAGTTGGGCATACTCGCACAACGAAGACTTGGGTTTCTCCATGTTTCTCGAAAGACGCTGCAAGCTCATCCAGTTCATCCGCCATGCGGAGGCAAGCTCCTGCCCTTTCTATTGGTAGTGATGCATGGTTTGATTAATGTCCTTCAGGGACCATTGCTGGGTACCCGGTCGATCCGCTTGGGCCAATATCTACGTTGTTCCGTTCCTTGCCAACCACCTGTCGCAGTTCTCAATGTACACCACCAAGCAGGCGCACCACAATATGGCGGAGCGAGAGCACGAGCTCGGTACCCAATATCTTCAGGAGCAGCATTCTGGCTGGAAATACTGGGATGCAGGGCTCACAGCCAAGGGGGTTGACCAGTGCACAAAACTTCGCCGCGAGTAAATTCCACTCGACCACACCCTGCTGAGATCACTGTTGGTGAGGTCTGGCATAATTTCCACTCTCCCATCCTCTGATCAGGTTGCAAAGTATGTCGCATCCATTGGACTGTGAGCTCGTTGTAGTGTCTCCGCTTACACGCACCTTGCAAACTGCACGTCTCACTGTCGGGAGCGTCAAGTTTGCCGAGAAACAGCCCATGATGGTCTTAGAATGCCCACCTCATGATGCGCATCCAGCATCTGATTGTCATTTTCATGCGCTCTATGTTTTTTAGAAGAGTCGCACGAGATTTCCCGGAACGTGCGTTTTTGTTGTCACGGTCGTCACAGGGATGGTGTGGAGAGCAGGTGGCAACGGACCTGTGCAGGGAGCGGATTACCAACTGCCCTGCCGACTCACGCCGCCCACTCTCGATCTTGAAATCGGAATTCCCCGAGGTAGGGCACTACAACGGCCAGTGGTCACAAAAGGTAGCTGTGCTGTGACCTGCGGGAGCCAGCTGACGTGCATCGGAGTGTTGCAGGTGGACTTTTCGCAATGTCGGCAGACAGAAGAGGACGAGATGTGGCAGGATCAGAAGGAAGACAACGAAAAATGCATGCAGCGTGGCCTCCGCTTCCTTCAGTGGCTGATGAAGCGTCCGGAGTCTCGTATAGCAGTTGTGACACACTCGGTTCATCGCAGCCCTGCTATTTTCTGACAAATTTGACATCTTGTCAGGATTTGATCGGGTTCAGCGTATTCATGCGTGGGGCTGCTGCAGGGTTTCTTGAAAAGGCTCTTCTCGCAATTTGGGATGGGGATAGCACCCGACGACAAGGACGAGCTCCAGCGTCGTCCGGCAAATTGTGAAATGCGAGGTTTGGTACTGTGTGCGCATCGACATTTTAGTGACGTGCCGGGGACAGAGGGTTACGAGTTCACGGAGGTTTACTGAACATGGTTGATGGCCGAGAGTGGTCGCAAGTGAAGCTGTAGAGAAGCAATTACCAGCACAACCCGGCTCGCTATGGGTGAATCCGTATGCAGTGCATCATTCCACCTTGGATGGTTTAGGGGAAACTTGGACTCGGGATTCGTCACTCTGATCTAAGGTCTAAGACGAGTCCAATTTCCCTCTAAACTACCCAAGGACAGAAAGGGGCGTCAATGCGGCGTGTACGATGATGGATCAAGGTGCCATGAGGTAGGAATCAAGTCAAACCTGAATAGTGGGGTGCAGGGAGAACACACGAGAGATAAAGGGTAAAGATAGTGGTCACAAACATGCTGAGCAAAACGACTGCACATGCTCAAGGAGCAAAGAGCAAGATACATTTAATGACAACGAGCCGGGAAAACGGGAATAATGGTGCTAAAAAACAAGTAGTCTTCGCGCTTGATTCCCTGCCACTCGAGTGAGAAAGGCCACAGATCACACCTCCGCACCAGGCTGATAGGTTCCGAGACACAGTCGTTATCACCGATTGACCACACATGAATCGCTTTGCGGCATTTAAGCTGGTCTGGTGCATGCGAACTGTGACATCTGGTCTCAATTCGACACCTGGTCCACCAACGTGGCAAACCTTTTTGCCCTGCGCACAGCTGCTACTAGCCTGAGCGCATCTTCCACGACATTTCCACCGGGTCGAGAAGATACTGCTCCATTCTCAACCTCCTCGCGCCTGATGCGCGCGTCCTCGTGCTCTTTGGCTCTCATCTTCCGAAATGCAGTTAGCCTTGCTCTTGCTTCTGCCGGTGGTTCCAATTTGGCTGGCTGCGGCTCTTCCCGCAGTTGCAACCCTGAATATCGCGCGATGTCAGTCTTGCATCGAGCATGATCTCGCGACTCGGTGACCTGCACTGCAAGCGTCGCTCCCCGTCCAATCTGCTGGGCTTCAGTCTCCAGCCGGTTCCAGGCCACCAGGACATGCCGACCCTGCGAGCTTCCCACCACACGCCGCCGTGCAGCAACATGAAGGGCGAAAGGGGTGAGCTCCGCAGGCGGGTGGCGCGGCAGATAATCTGCTTCCATTCTCGTGCCGGTTTCTTTCAGTCGGCGCTTCGGCGAGGGGAGGTCTGAGTTGCCCTTCGATGCGCAATTGGCGGGGGAATGGATCCGAGAACGATCCGAACGAAGTTGATCAAATCTCAGAATTTTCGCCTGAGGAGAGTTCTCACGCTGGAGGGATCAGGCTGACAGGGATTGGACACCAGCATGGGGGCTGTGTCGCTCTCGCTGAAAACGGGGTGTATTACATTTAGGACGTCTGCCGCCTCTGCAATCGTTCCGGTTTTGATCCTCATCCTGTTCGACTTAAGTTCACCTGCAGTCCAGATTTCCAGGGCCCTGATCCCGGCCGCTCTGGAGTTTCGCGGTCCAAGGCCTGCAAAACCAGGTGAAACATGTCTCAAGCATCTGAGCGAGCGTATTCCTGCGCTCTCTTATTGGCTGATGGATTTCGCTTCATTGTTTTAGGGCGACTTTGCTTGGAAGATGGCCGGCATCAGGCAGCATCTCAGTGTGCCTTCCTGGCTTTGCGAGGTGGGCAAGACGATTCAGAAGACGCTGCTGCTGCTGCGGACAACTTTGCTCAAGGAAACAGTGTACTTGCCACTGTTGACGATGAAAGTGGTACCGATCTCATCCAGAACGAGACTCTTACAACGAAGCATGAGGGTCTCGTCGAATTCGGGTTTGAAAAAGGAAAGGTGTTCTACAATAAGGCGATGGTCGTCAATCGGGACCTCTCAGTGCTGATGCTACGCATCTTGGTCGAGACACGAAACGCGGTGAGTGGTCAACCGCCTTCTCCCATATCATGCGAATCCGAAGGGAGAGGCGATGGCAGCCGAATGTGAGCAACTTCGTTGACCCCCCACCCTCTCTTTTGTTGGTCAGGAACAAGCGGCTGCACGCGAAAGGGCGGAGGAAAAGCTTCGGCTACGCATACTCGCAGACTCGAATTCGTCCAGCATATCCGCCAACTTCACGGAATCCGCATCAGGGGAATGCGAGCTTGCGCAAAAGCCCGGGTCAGTTGCCGAGGCGCAAGTATCAGATACCTTCCAAGCAGCCAGGGAGAAAAGGGGCTTACGAGTTTTGGACGCGCTGTCCGCAACTGGACTGCGGGCGCTTCGGTATGCGCGAGAGGTCCCGGGGGTGGGGCAGATTGTGGCCAACGACATTGATCCCTTGGCAATGGAACGTATCGCGGCCAACATGGCCATGAACAACATATCTTCCGACAAGATACTTCTTTCCCACGTGACCTCCCATCCAAACGTCCCCGCCTGACTCACATTAATCGGAGCACTTTTGGCCTTCATTCTTCGACATACCAAGCAACATACTGACCAGAAGAAATGGCGGTGTGCTTTGCCAGGGGGATGCGTGCGCCGTGATGCTGTCTCATGCGGCACGCGGGGAGGGTCTTGACATGATCGATCTCGATCCCTTCGGTTCCCCAGCACCGCTGCTTTCTGCAGCCCTGCACGGCATCGCTCACGGTTAGTATATAAACCCTTGATGGCCCGTTTTGTGCGACGTTCCGCACCCGCCACTTGAGCACGGAAGTTGACACTGTGATTGCCTGGCAGGCGGAATGCTTGCTGTAACATGCACGGATATGCGAGTAATGGTTGGAAACCAGCCAGACGCTTGTTTCTCCAGGTCTGTTTGCAATTCTGTTTCATGAGAGCATTCGTTCCCTCGAGGGCCTGCGTGTTCTGCAAACAGTATGACTTGTACCACGCATAGCGGCAATCGGCGGATCAAGGTTGACCTACCGGAGCGGGTAGGTACGGAAGCATGCCGTGCAAGGCGCCCTTTTCGAAAGAGCTTGCCATTCGTATCCTCCTTCATTCGCTTCAGGTCTGATTATATCAGGATGCCTTGCCCACCGATGATGCATGTTTCTGAGCTCGGTGTGCAGCTGTACGAAGTGCCACAGCACAGCGGGCAGTGCTCCCTGCGGCATGTTTGCGTTTATCCCGGGAGTGGTGTGGTGACCCATGAAAGGATGCAGGCGGCTGCATCTCCCCTTGGAAAGGCCATCGAACCAATCGTGTCCGTCTCCATCGATTTCTACATCCGTGTGTTTGTCCGCGTCCGATTTGATCGCCGTGCTGCTCAGCGCGCCTGCCTTGATGAGGGGCTCGTGTACCACTGCCGCTCCTGCGACACTCCCTACCTACAACGCTTAGCACATGATGGGGGGCGGCGCGGGAATCCATCATCAGCGCATGGTCCCCCGCACGTCGGCGAAAGCTGTTGCGGAGTCGGCCCGTTTGGCGTAGCAGGGCCTGTCTACATCGGCGAGACGAACTCAGCCCAGGTTGATAATGCTCCATTCTCTCATGATCGGGGTGGGTTCAAAGCTGTTGGCTGCGAAATAACTTGCTGATGCCTCTATTGCGCCTTCGAGGAACACCCTTGCTCGATGAGGACTTCAGTGCATGTACCTCACAACATTACGCTCCGATGGAGCAGGTCCTCCGCAGGCTGATTTCGCTACTCGACTCCCCAGATGCCACTACAGGTTCCAAGTGAAGCGCCCATGGTTGTTCGATGCTGCATAGCTCCTGCAAGTGAACTATGTACTGCACCACAGGGATTGCGTCGGCTTTTCGACTACGAGGGCTTGTCACTCTGCTCGCTCGGGAGCTTCCTGGCGCCCCCCTTTTCATGTCCCATGCCTCAATGACCAAGGTTCGATAACTCGTCCGATGTGTCGCTTTCAAATACGCGCTCCATTTTGTTGTGGGCTCGTAGATGTGTTGACAGCCTGGGCCATTCTCCCTGTACTCAACTGTGCGGGCGCATACCTTAACAGGCAATGCGATGCACTGCACCCAAGCTCGGAGGTGTGCGTGCGCTCCTCGTCGCGGCTGGGTACAATGTGTCACAGTCGCATGTAGATCCCCAGGCCATCAAGACCGACGCGCCCGTTGGGCTGCTTTGGGACCTTCTTCGTATCTGGGCAGACCGGCAGCCTGCGTCCAAGCACTCAGCCACTTCCCGAGTCGCCGCAGAGCTCCGAGCTCGTGGAGTACTGGTTAGTTTCTCATAACGATTCCAATGTTTCAAAAACATGAGCCAGCTTGACAAACTCATCGACGACGCAGGCTCTGAATCACACGCTTCTAGCGGGAACGCCTCCACACCACCTGAGCTTCAACATGCCAGACCCGTGCGCCTCGAACCGTGACATCACCGTCGATCACGGGCACCACGCCTCGACTGATGTCGCGCCATTCAAGCGGTGAGTAATCTCATGTCTGCGATCTTATTT
>Ga0115567_10001531_pt1 | contig 23137 bp, 20 predicted proteins | sample COGITO_mtgs_1204_2_FD_88679 | JGI IMG/M metagenome (GOLD analysis project Ga0115567, IMG submission 88679) | Pelagic marine microbial communities from North Sea - COGITO_mtgs_120412 | ecosystem: Environmental > Aquatic > Marine > Epipelagic | place: Germany:Helgoland, sampling site Kabeltonne... | reverse complement strand
CTGAACCAACCCCCCGAAATTCGATATCAGAGCAGCGATCCAGAGCGTGCGGAATGTCTGGTTCCTGAATAGCTCCATCGGTGAGGTTTGGGTCTGCATTAAGGCACCGCCCGAAATTGTTCTGGGGAAAGGTAGGTCGATAGAGCGTCGGTTGTCCAGATTGGGAACTTGCCTCGGATGCATCGCGCTTGTCTGCGGCATCAGAGGGTTCCCAAGATGCTTCGTGGCACTTACCGCCTGTTTCTCCCGGTTCAATTTTCAGCTTAGACGGGTGAGAGCCGTCCAACGTTCACTTTATGACAACGTTTTTGCGGAGCCGTGAATTCGGACTTGACGCTTCAACAATCTCACGATTAAGCTTAATGGAATAGCCTATTCGCTAAGCGAATTACCAGTGGAGCGCAAGAGCGTTTATCAGACAGGGGTCTTAAAATGTCGGACATGCCGAAATTCGTACACATCAACGAAGAAGGTCCCCGCGAAGGGTTTCAAATCGAAAAGGGTCCGATATCGACGACTCAGAAGATTGAGTTGATTGATGCTCTCTCCGAAACCGGTATCACTCACATTCAGGCGGTCTCGTTCGTGAACCCCAAGCGTGTACCTGGCTGGGCCGATGCGGACGAGGTCGTGGAGGGGTTCACGGCCAAGCCCGGCGTGAAATACACCGCCCTCGTTCTGAACGACAAGGGGCTGGAACGCGCAGTTGCATCGGACAAACTTCACGTTCGCGGCACCATTTCGCTGACAGCGTCCGAGAAGTTCTTGATGCGCAACCAGCGCAGGACATTGGCCGAGAACATCGAGGCGCAGCGCGGCATGATCTCGTTGTTCAAGCAGCACGAAGTCGACGTGAACCGCGTATCCGTCATGGCTGCCTTCGGATGTAATTTCGAAGGTAATATCGCGGCCTCGCAGGTTCTGGACATGGTGCGTTCGGGCATGACGCTGGCTAATGATAGCGGGCTGAATATCAAAGAGATCGGCCTCGCCGATACGATGGGTTGGGCGACGCCGCAGGATATCTACCGGACCGTGGGTGCGGTTCGCGATGCCTATCCCGATCATGAGGTCGTCCTGCACCTGCACGATACCCGCGGAATGGCAGTCGCGAATGCGCTGGCTGGGCTGCAATTGGGGGTCGCCAAATATGACGCCACGGTTGGTGGCTTGGGTGGATGCCCGTTCGCGGCGAATGCCGGGGCGTCCGGCAACATCTGTACCGAAGATCTTGTCTTCATGCTCGGCGAGATGGGAATCGAGACTGGCATCGATTTGGACAAGCTGATCGAAGTGGCAAAGCTGGCGGAAGACATCGTCGGACACCCGTTGCCAGGCAGCGTCAAGGTCGGGGGAAACCTGCGTACCCTGCGTGAACAGGTGAATGCGGCATGAGGCATCTATCGAACAACCGACATGCGGTCCCGTTTCACGTCAATGCGCATTTTATTGGCTAGACTGCCGGATATTCAGGATCTTGCGATGCGCCCTACGGTAAGAAGAAAGATGAAATCACCATGACCACTTGGTTTATCAGACGATTGTTGCAGGCCGTTCTGGTGGTCCTCGCAATGACGATGATTGTTTTTCTAGGGCTTCATATCGTTGGGGACCCCGTCCAGACCTTCGTCTCACCCGAGGCGACGCAGGAGGACATTCGCAGGATCACCGCGCAACTCGGTCTCGACCGTCCGCTTTGGGAACAATACGTCGCCTTCTTGGGCGACTTGGTGCGCGGTGATTTGGGTCGCAGTTTCATTTATGATGAACCCGCTCTGCAATTGGTATTGTCACGGATGCCGGCCACATTCGAGATGGCGGCGCTGGCGATGTTCATCAGTATCTTCATAGGTGTCACCCTCGGTATCTATTGCGGTATATTTCCCGACCGTCGCTCCAGTCGGGCGATCATGGCGGGTTCTATCTTGGGCTTTTCGCTGCCAACCTTCTGGGTCGGCATCATGCTAGTCATGTATTTCTCGGTATATCTGGGTTGGTTCCCGAGCGGAGGCCGCGGCGACACGGTCGAATTGTTTGGGACAGAGTGGTCGATCTTCACTTGGGATGGCCTGTCGCATCTGTTCCTGCCGGCGCTGAATCTTGCCCTGTTCAAGATTTCACTGCTGCTGCGCCTGACGCGGGCCGTGGTGCGTGAAACCATGCCCAAGGACTATGTTAAGTTTGCGCGGGCAAAGGGTCTGCATCCGTCACGGGTGCTGGGCGTGCATGTCCTGAAAAACATCATGATCCCGATCGTGACCATCATCGGCCTAGAACTGGGTTCTGTTGTCGCGTTCGCAGTCGTGACCGAAACGGTCTTTGCCTATCCCGGAATGGGCAAGCTGATCATCGACAGCATCAACATACTCGATCGCCCGGTGATCGTCGCATATCTCGTGATCATCGTCCTGATGTTCGTGGTGCTGAATCTCGTCGTCGATATCATCTACGCTATCCTCGATCCCCGTGTGAGAAGGAGGATGATGCAGTGATTGCTTCTTCCGCAAATTCCAATTCCGAACCCGTAAATTCCGCTGCAACGTCCGGTGGCCTTACGAATGCCGAAAATAAGAATTCGCAGACCCGGCAGTTCGTAATCCGCTTTACGCAATCGAAGCTCGCGGTTGCCGGGTTGATCGTGTTCATCTTGATGGTTCTGGCCGCCCTGTTTGCGCCTATGATCGCGCCGCAAGATCCCTATGATCTGCGCTCGCTCAGCATCCTCGACAGCTTCATGCCGCCCGGCTCGGAAAGTTTTGAAGGTGCGCCGTTCCTGCTGGGTACGGACGGGCAGGGACGCGATATGTTGTCAGGAATGCTCTACGGGCTGCGCACATCGCTGACGGTCGGCATGGGGTCCGCCTTGATCGCCTGCTGCTTCGGCGCCACGATGGGTCTGCTTGCGGGATATTTCGGAGGCCGTTTCGATGCGATCGTCATGCGCATTGTCGATCTGCATCTGTCGTTCCCGACGATCCTGATCGCGATGATGATCCTCGCCTTTCTGGGACCGGGTCTGATGAACGTGGTCTTCGCGATTATAATCGTCGAATGGGCCTATTATGCGCGGACGGTTCGCGGCACCTCGCTGGTTGAAGTTAAGCGCGAGTACATGGAGGCTGCCGACAGCCTTGTCCTTAGCACATCGCGCAAGGTCTTTCGCCATCTTCTGCCCAATTGCATGGCATCGCTGATCGTCATCGGCACCATTCAGGTGGCGCGGGCGATCTCGCTCGAAGCGACGCTTTCCTTCCTCGGGCTTGGTGTTCCGATAACCCAACCGTCGCTCGGTCTGCTTATCGCGAATGGCTACGAGCAGGTTATCTCCGGGCGTTACTGGATCAGTTTCTATCCGGGGCTTGCGCTACTTCTGCTGGTCGTCTCGATCAACCTGGTAGGCGACCACCTGCGCGAAATCCTTAATCCGAGTAATGAAAAATGAACAAAGCAGCTCAAGTCACGAACGATCCGCTTACGCTCGAAGTGAAGGGCCTGCAAACGACATTCAATCTGAATGCAGGCAAGCTTCATGCTGTCAACGATGTCTCGTTCAACGTCGGACGGGGCAAAATTTTGGGTCTTGTTGGGGAATCCGGATCGGGAAAATCCATAACCGGTTTCTCGATCATGGGCCTGATCGACCCTCCGGGTGAGATTTCGGGTGGGCAGGTTCTGTTCAAGGGACGGGACCTTCTGAAATTACCAGAAAAGGAGATGCGACAGCTTCGTGGCACCCGTATCGCCATGATCCTGCAGGATCCGATGATGACGCTCAACCCGGTACTTCGGGTCGAGACGCAGATGGTCGAAACGATCCTTGCGCATGAGAAGGTCAGCAAGGCAGAAGCCCGCCGACGGTCCCGCGATGCGCTCGGCCTGATGGGAATTCCATCGCCAGACGAGCGGATAAAGGCGTATCCGCATGAGTTTTCGGGCGGAATGAGGCAGCGCGTCGCCATCGCCATCGCCCTACTGCACAAGCCCGACCTGATCATCGCGGACGAACCAACGACCGCGCTCGACGTAACGGTTCAGGCGCAGATCCTCGCCGAGGTGCAAAAGCTGGCGCGACAGTCCAACACCAGCTTCATCTGGATCACGCACGACCTGTCCATTATTGCCGGTCTCGCGGATGATATTGCAGTGATGTATGCTGGAAAGTTGGTGGAATCCGGCACCATCGATGAAGTTCTGGACCAGCCGCATCATCCTTACACCGTTGGCCTGATCGAGAGTATTCCGAGCGAGAGCGACGGCCGACGACGGCTGAAGCAAATTCCGGGTATGACACCTAACATGCTGAATTTACCCGACGGTTGTCCGTTCCGCTCGCGCTGCGAACGTGCAAGCCCACAATGCGAGACCCTTCCCACGACGGAACTCCTGCAAAGGGGCCGGACATTGCGGTGCTTTCACCCACATACATACAAAGGGTCAGTCATATGAGTGAGGAAGTTGTAGCGCTGCACGGGCTGAGCAAGGAATTCTCGCCAAAGCAGGACATCGTCGCACGTATCACCACCAAGCTCGGCATGGCCAAGGCTCCGGGTGTCGTGAAGGCCGTGGACAACGTCAATCTTACGGTGAAGAAGGGTGAGGTTCTGGGGCTGGTCGGAGAGTCCGGTTGCGGCAAGTCGACTCTGGGTCGCATGGTTGCCGGAATCCTGCCACCTACTTCCGGTCGGATCGAGTATTCCGGTCAGGATATCGCAACCATGTCGCGCAAGGAACGTGATCGCGTAAACCTCGCCAACCAGATCATCTTCCAAGATCCCTATGCCAGTCTGAATCCCCGCAAGCGCGTTTCGCAGATCGTCGGTGAGGCGCCACATGTCCACGGAATGATCGAAGGCGACTTCGACGCCTATGTGAGCGAGAAGATGAAACAAGCAGGGTTGGACCCTGCACTGCGAAGCCGGTTTCCGCATCAGTTCTCTGGCGGTCAGCGGCAACGGATCGGCATTGCACGCGCCCTTGCCGTAAACCCCGAATTTATCGTTTGCGACGAGTCAGTGGCCGCACTGGACGTGTCGATACAGGCGCAGATTATCAATCTGTTTATGGACCTACAGGAAGAGCTGGACCTGACCTACCTGTTCATCAGTCACGATCTGGGGGTGGTAAACCACATCTCGGATCGGGTCGCGATTATGTATCTGGGTCGCATCGTGGAACAGGGGGAAAAGGCGGAGCTATTCGCACGCCCAAACCATCCGTATACGCAAGCCCTGCTGGCGGAGATTCCCCGAATTTCGGTCCGGCATAAGACGTTCCATGCAATCAAGGGGGAGTTGCCTAGCCCACTGAACCCGCCAACCGGATGTCATTTCCACCCCCGGTGCCCCCATGCGATGCCAATCTGTTCGCAGATTGCCCCCGCGCTTCGTGAAGTTGCGCCCAAGCAATTCAGCGCGTGTCACCTTAACGACAAATTGTGACTGTTCGGGTGCCGTCGGGCTGTAGCGGCATTGCGATACCGCATCATTTGAAGGGTGCGTCGCGCGGCGATCAAAGACAATCAGAACAGGTGGCAAAGCATGACTGAAGCAGATACCGGCACATACCCCACCGATTTCGAGGAGGCAGTAAGCGGCACCCTGTCCGAACAGATTATCGGGGTAAGGCGCGCCATCCACAAATACGCCGAGCCGGGGTGGTGCGAGGTCTATACCGCGACGAAAGTAGTTCAAGCGCTTCGGACGTTCGGATGGGACGTGCGCTATGGCGCTGAGGTCATCGCCGAGGATTCGCGCCTTGGTTTGCCCGCGCCCGACATCCTCGAGCGTTATTTCAAGCGGGCCATCGATCTGGGGGCGGACCCTGATATCGCAGCGCGACTGCGCAATGGGCTGACGGGTGTTGTCGCCGTGATGAAGGGCGCGAAGCCCGGCCCGGTGGTCGCCTTCAGGTTCGACATGGATGCCAACTACGGAGCGGAATCCAGCGATCCGGACCACTATCCTGTACGGGAAGGGTTCGCCTCGATTAATTCCGGTGTCCACCATAATTGCGGGCATGACGGGCATACCTCCATCGGATTGGCGGTCGCGCGCGAGATCGCATCACGACGAGATGAGATCGCAGGCGAAATCCGCCTGATCTTTCAACCCGCAGAGGAAGGACTGCGGGGAGCACGTTCGATGGTCGCGGCGGGTGTGCTGGAGGGAGTCGACTATTTCTTGGGGTGTCACCTTGGTGTTCAGGCGCTCGCCCTGGGGGAGGTCATCTCCGGCTATGACGCCATCCTTGGCAGCGTAAAACTTGATATCGCATTCCAAGGCCGCGCCGCCCATGCCGCGATCTCTCCTCATCTGGGTTGCAACGCGATAATGGCGGCCTGTGCTGCCACGCAGGCCCTCATGGCGCTGCCGCGACATGGCGCAGGGGATTCTCGTATCAATGTCGGGCTGATATCCGGGGGAACATCACGAAACACCATTCCGGCCGAAGCCAGCATTGCGATTGAGCTGCGCGCCGACAATCCGGAGGTTCTGAACTTTCTGAAGGAGGCCGCCGAAGCGATCTTCGAAGGTGTATCGCGCGCGAACAGCGTTAGCTACACGAGCAGCCTAGCGGGGGAATCCTGCCCCGCGTCCAGCGATAGCGCCCTGTCCGATCTGGTCGCCGCGGCAAGTGACACTACGGCCGGCATAACGAAAGTGCGCGAGCATACGGAGTTCAGGGGCAGCGAGGATGCCGCCGAAATGATGCAAGCGGTTCAAGATGCGGGCGGCAAGGCGGCCTATTTCGGGATCGGTACGGAATTGAAAGCCTCGCACCACAATTCCCGGTTCGACTTCGACGAGGCCGCATTGCGGCCCGGCGTCGACGTTTTTCTGGGCGTTGCTCGCATGATCTGGGCTGGGTCCGAATAATCCAGGCGTGATCAACGGCATTATTCGAAAATGGTCACGCGAAAGCGGAATTGTTGGTGCGCTCCTCATAAAAAACCTGACCGAAACACGTCCGCTTCGGCCAGGTTCGTCATAGGAATTCAGATCAATTCAGGCATGGAGATTGGCGCGCACCGCCATCATTTTCCGTCCGCATATTTGCCGGTCAACTGGACAGCCGGATCGCCGATGGGGCCGACAGTCTCACCCGCAGCGATGCGTTTGTCGTTTTCCTGCAAACGCGTAAGCTTGGTCCACGTTCGTTTAAGGCCGTCACTTACGTTGATCCCGAGTTTGCCCATGCCCGCGCATTCCAACTCGACCCGGTCCCCGTCATGCAGTGCGCTGAGCCCACGGTGGTTCGTTCCCGTGGCCACGATATCGCCGGGTTCTAGGGTGTGGATTGAGCTGAGCCATGAGATCGACCGAGCAATCGAATAGGCCATGTCGTCAGTATTGAAGTCCTGCCGCAAGTCCCCATTGATCCACAAGCGAACTTGCAGATTGCCAGGGTTCGGAACTTCGTCTGCGGTGACGATATATGGCCCCATCGGCGCGAAGGTATCGCGCGATTTCACCTGAAAGAAGATGTTCTTCTCGACCAGACCGCGGGCAGATCCATCAATGAAGTTCATGTATCCGAATACGTGGGCCATGGCGTCAGCTTCGGAGACGTTTTTGGCCCGCTTCCCGATCACAACCGCCAGTTCGGCCTCGCCCTCGAACAGCGCTGCGGGAACGTCCGGCAGGATCATCGTGTCGTCAGGGCCGATCACTGCGCTAGGCGACTTGTCGAATGCGTTGATCGGAAAGGGCTTATCCAGAAGCCCGTTTTCCATGTAATTGACCGCCATGCAGTCGATCTGACGCGGGCGGGGAATTGGCGCGCGCAACTGCACGTCAGAAAGCGCGATGCCGTCGTTCGCGTCGACATATGACTGGATCTCGTCGCGTAGGCCATCGAACTGCGCGATCAGCGCGCTCATCAAGTCCTGCGTATCGCGATGGGGCAGGTGGGTGAGCAGATTGGTGATGTCCACGATCGCATCGCCTTTAACGGCACCCAAACGATAATCTTCAAAATATGTAAGCTTCATTTACTTCTGTCTCCCAGAGTTCTTTCGTCGTCAATTCGGACTGCCAAGCCTGTGGTGCATGTTGGCTGCGCGGCTACTTGCCGGAAGCTGCGATCGCGGCCCTCACGCCCCACCCACGATCGGGTCCGACCTTGTTCTCCGCAACCATGCGGTCGATGCTGTCCTCGTCCATTCCGAGGGATTTCAGGATGTCCCGCGAATGCTGACCCAGGCGTGGCGGATGCGAACGGACCGAACCTGCCGTTTCGCTGAACTTGATAGGCAGTCCACCCATCTTCATGGGGCCAAGCCCCTCAAGGTCAATGTCCAGAATCATGTCGCGGGCCTGAACCTGTTCCTGCTCGACCATCTCGGCAATCGTGTTGATCGGAGAGCAGGGCACGTTGCGCGCCTCCAGACGGTCCAGCCAATACGCCTTGGGCTTGTCGCGAAGAACCTCCTGAATCAGGGCCATCAGTTCCTCCCGGTTGTCGGAGCGTAGGGCCGACGTCTTGAACCGAGGATCCTCGGCCCATTCCGTCCGGTCGAGCGCGTCGCACATGTCGCGCCACATTCGTTCGTTGAAAGCCGAGATCACGAACCAGCCATCGCTGCCCTCATAGGCACGATATGTTGGGCTAGAGAGCCCGCCACTGCCACCACCCTTGGGGACTACGCCGCTGGCGAAATAGCGGGTGATATGGTATGATAGCATCGAAACTTGCCCTTCCAGCAAGGATGTATCGACACGCTGGCCCTTGCCGGTAAGATTGCGAACCTGCAAGGCCATGAGCACGCCGATCGTGGCCAGCATTCCGGCTCCTATGTCGCAGACGGAAATTCCCATCTTCACCGGATCACCATCGGGATAGCCGGTAACGCTCATACCACCCGCATATGCCTGCATGAACAGGTCGTTCGCCGGTGCCTCGGCGAGGGGGCCGCTGGCCCCGAACCCGCTGATCGACACGTAAATCAGGCCCGGATTTTCCTCGGCCAGCGTTTTATAGTCCAGCCCCGCGCGCGCCAACGCGCCAAGGCGATAGTTATCGATCACGACATCGGACTGCGCGATAAGCTTGCGAACGATCTCGCGCCCCTCGGGTGACTTCAGGTCGATCGCCAGACTCTTTTTGTTGCGGTTGACCGATGCGAAATAGGCTGCGAACTCACCGTGAAAATGTGGTGTCCACAGGCGGCTGTCATCGCCGGTGTCGATGCGTTCGATCTTGATCGTCTCGGCACCATAATCGGCAAGCGTCATACCGCAATAAGGGCCTGCCATCGCATTGCCGAATTCGATTACCTTCAGTCCTTCGAGCGGAGCTGTCATTCCAATTCTCCTCTGCCGCGAGCCGGCACATGGCCCATCTGCGACCCGGTCAGTCGCTGCATCATCACGCCGAGCGGCGCAGGCCGTCAGGGGCCGCAACCTCATCCGTTCCCGGCAGCGGACGGCCGAGCATGACTTTGCCGGGTGTGTCGATCAATGCGCCGGCGATGCGGGCACGGTGGGTGTACGTCGTGCCCAGTCGCATGGTCCAAGAGGCGATCCGGCGATACCAAAGATGCAGGTCCAGCTCCATCATGAAGCCGATGCCGCCATGAATGATCTGGGCGCAACGGCCTGCGGCTAGCGCCTTTTCATTGCAAAAGGATTTGGCCTGCGAAACCTCGACCTGATAAGGCAAACCCTCATCCATTTTCCACAGCGCCTCGAATGTCAGCAGATCACCGCCATCGATCCAGATGATCATATCAGCACACATGTGCTGAATAGACTGGAACGACCCGATCGGCTGGCCGAACGCTTCGCGCATCTTGGCGTATTCGAACGCCATTTCGGCATCCTTGCGGCTGGCGCCCATCATCTGCGCGCAAAGTAACGCTGTGGCGCGGTCGATCATGCGTTCGGCAATCGCCCAGCCCTGGTGCAGCTCTCCGATCAAATTGCCAGACGGAACGTGCGTGTTCTCGAAGGCTACGGCGCTTTGCTTGTCCTTGGCGGTCGTCACGAGGGGCGTCTGGGTGATGCCCTCAGCATCTGTATCAACCAGAAGCAGGGACAGCCCTTCCTTTCCGGTGCTGCCGGCCATCGTCCGGCACAGCACGATACAATGTTTCGCGGCCACAAAGTTGTCGACGAAGGTTTTCGTCCCGTTCAGAAGGAAGCCATCTCCGTCCTGTTGTGCGATAAGCTGCACGCCTGCCGCGCCGAGCAGGGGGTCGCTCTCTTCGGTAGCGAAGGTCAGGATGCTGCTGCCATCGGCGACGCAGGGCAGGATCGCGTTGCGCATCTGTGCGGAGGCGGATTCAGCGATCGTCGCGGCTGCGGAGACGGTAGAATGCAGTGGAATAGGCGCAAGCGCACGGCCGACTTCCTGCAAGACAATTCCGAGGTACACCAGTGGCAGACCGGAACCGCCGTATTCTTCGGGCAGCAACATGCCTTGCCAACCCAAATCGACGGATTTTTGCCAGAGCTCAGGGCAATAGCCCAATGCATCCGTCTCCATTTTTCGCACGAGCTTGGTGTCGCAGGCATTTTCCAGAAAATTGCGCGCCATGTCGCGGACCATTTCCTGTTCGTCGGTCAACAAGGTATCCATAGTTCAATTCATCCTGACTGGACAAGAACGCCAGCTTGCGTCCTTTGTCGTTTTGTAGCTCCGGTTCGCTGTGGAAACTGGCGCTTCATGCGTTCGAGGCGCGCGCCCGGCGGGCGGAAGGCAATCCCAGACCGCGTCGTGCCACCTGATCGCGCATGATCTGAACGCCACCGTGGTTCACTCCCGACTGGAACGCACCCAACACATTGTGCGAATAAACGCCCTCATCGATCGTGTGCGGGGATGTGCTCAACAACTGTGCGTAGGGTCCGAGCATCTGCGCGATCGCTTCGGTGGTGCGCACGCCATGTTCCGGCGCCCAGACTTTTTCCGCCGAGCCCTCATAGGTGAAGTGACCACCGCGTTCGACGATGGACATGCTGCGCATCGTCATCAGGCGACAGACTTGCGCCTCGGTCCACAGGTCGGCGATCTTGTCACGTACCGTGGAATTGTCGGTCAACGAGGCGACTTCGGGTCTACGTTCCTTAAGCAAATTGACGATGTCCTCGTCGCGCCGAACGGACATCATGTAACGGAACGCCCCGACCCGATCCAGGTTCAGGCCCGCTGAGCCGACACCCCAACCTTTGTTCTCCTCGCCCAGCAGCATCGATTCAGGCACGCGGACATTGTCGAAGAAGGTCTCGTTCGTTCTGGCGTCGGCATAGGTCGTGCTGTGCGGCGCGCGCGGCTCGTTCTGGATTGTCCAGAGGGGTCGAATCGTGATGCCCGGTGTATCCATCGGAATGATGAATATTGAAATGCCTTCGCGTTTCGGCACGTCGGGGTTCGTGCGAACCATCAGGTAGATATGGGTCGAGATGTGCGCCGTCGTCGTATACATCTTTTGCCCGCTGATGACGAACTCATCCCCGTCACGGGTGGCGCGGCACCGAAGATTGGCAAGGTCGGCCCCGGCATGGGGTTCGCTGAATCCTAGGCAGAACGAAACTTCGCGGTTGATGAGTTTGGGGATATAGTACCGCTTCTGCTCCTCGGTGCCGGCGGCCATGATCGCGGGTGCGCCTGAACCGTTCAGGCCGATATTGATGCCGGCCCGCAGGAATTCTTCTTCGACGATATACTGGCTGATCCGATCACCGCCCTGGCCGCCATATTCCTTGGGATAGGCGATGCCCAGCCAGCCACGATCGCGAACCTTGCGGTAGAGCTCCATCATGAGAGGACCATAATGGCCATGAGTTCCAGGGCTGGGCAGGGCATCGTCCTGTCGCGTGCGATCGGCGAGCACCTCCTCGGTGACGTGCTCCTCGATGAATGCAGTGACCTCCGTCCGAAGCTCTTGTTGTTGCGATGTAAACCCAAAATTCATGACGATCCTCGCCTTCTTCGTTGGAAATCTATTTGCATAGTGAATATGTCATTCAATTAATTTGTAACAGTGAAGCTGCAAACCCGTCAAGCCACTCTGTAGACAAGTTGATAGATTGTTTGATTAAATTGGATAAATACGTGACTTTTTGGGTGAAACCTAGCGCACAGCAAGGCGAGGAAAGACCCGCCGGGCAGACGGGTCTTTCGTTTTATCTTCGGCTGACCTAGGCCAGCTTTTCGGTCAGCTCGGGCACGGCGTCGAACAGATCGGCGACTAGGCCATAATCGGCAACCTGAAAGATCGGGGCGTCTTCGTCCTTGTTGATCGCAACGATGATCTTGGAATCCTTCATCCCGGCAAGGTGCTGAATCGCGCCGGAGATGCCTATCGCGACGTAAAGATCGGGCGCGACGACTTTGCCAGTCTGACCAACCTGCCAATCATTCGGAGCGTAGCCGGAATCGACGGCAGCACGGGATGCGCCCACGGCGGCGCCGAGTTTGTCAGCCAGACCTTCGACGATCTTGAAGCTCTCCTCAGATCCGACGCCACGGCCGCCGGATACCACTACACCTGCGGATGTAAGCTCCGGCCGATCGGAGGCTGCAACCTTGTCTCGAACCCATTGAGACAAACCGAGATCGGTGGCGGCAGCGATCTGCTCTACGATCGCAGGGTCACCGGATCCAGCCGCATCGAATTTCGAAGTGCGGATGGTCATGACCTTAATCGCATCCTTGGATCTCACCGTCTGCAAGGCGTTGCCCGCATAGATCGGCCGGGTGAACGTGTCGCTATCGACGACCGCAACCACCTCGGGTATGATCATTACGTCGAGCATTGCGGCCACGCGGGGCAGGATGTTCTTGGACGAAGCCGTCGAGGGCGCCACGATGTGGGAATATTCCCCCGCCAAGCCGACGATCAACTCGGATACGGGTTCGGCCAGATCATGATCGTAGGCCTCATCCGAGGCGTGCAGAACCTTGCTTACCCCGTCCAGTTTCGCAGCCTGCACGGCAGCCTCGGAATATCCGGAGCCTGCACACAGCACCGTCACCTCGCCCATCTGCCTCGCAGCGGTTAGAGCCTTTGCAGTGGCGTCCACGGACAAGGCGCCATTCATAACTTCGGCAATCAGAAGGACAGCCATCAAACAGCCCCCCCTTTCTTGAGTTTCTGAACGAGTTCGTCGACAGAGCCCACAATGATGCCCGCCATGCGCGCTTCCGGCTCGGCCGTGCCGACGATTTCGAGGCGCGGTGTCATGTCGACGCCGTAATCTTCTGGTGTCTTTTCATCCAACGGTTTCTTTTTCGCCTTCATGATGTTGGGCAGGGACGCGTAGCGCGGCTCGTTCAGGCGCAGATCAGCGGTAACGATGGCGGGCATCTTCACCTTGATGGTCTGCAAGCCGCCATCCACTTCGCGGGTTACGGTGGCGGTGTCGCCATCGATATCCAGTTCGGACGCGAATGTTCCCTGTGCCCAGCCCGTCAGCGCCGCCAGCATCTGACCGGTAGCGTTCATGTCGTTGTCGATCGCCTGCTTGCCGGCAATAACTAGGCCCGGCTGCTCCTCGTCGATGATGCCTTTTAGGATCTTCGCCACGGCAAGGGGTTCCATGTCGGTGTGCACATCCTGCGTCGCGACGACGAGAATTGCACGGTCCGCGCCCATTGCCAGTGCGGTGCGTAGCGTTTCCTGCGACTGCTTCATACCGATGGAAACGGCGATCACTTCCTCGGCCTTACCCGCTTCCTTGAGACGGATCGCCTCCTCGACAGCGATTTCATCAAATGGGTTCATAGACATTTTGACATTGGTGAGGTCGACACCGCTTCCGTCCGCCTTTACGCGGACTTTCACATTGTAATCGATCACTCGCTTGACGGGTACGATGACCTTCATCGGCGGCTTTCCTTCAATTTTGTCATCATTCGAGACTGCTGGTTCGGACCGCGTGCCTGCATCGGATCAGTCACTCTCTGTCTTTTCTGCGGCGCGCGAAAACACTTCGCTTGAGGGCGGAATGAATGGATACGGCACCGCGGAGCCGTCGCGATAGGGCAGGGCCACCAGCGCCTTGCCGGGCGTGGACTCCTTGCCGTTCTGATTGCGGATGCCGAGCTCCAGCTCGACGACGCCGTATCCGTCCAACTCCAGCTTGCGCGTAACGCGGCCCCATATGAACAGAGTTGACCCCACCAGATCCATTGCACGGAACTGGAAGCTGACCTTCCACGGCCAACCATGATGTGTCGCCCAATCCTTGACGATCTGGAGCAGGAAGTTCTGCTTTAACGAACCGTTGACGAGCAGGTCGGGTAACTTGTCATGTAGCTGCGAAAATTCGCGGTCGTAGTGGATTTTATGCCAATTCTCCATCGCTGCCGACCAGCGGAACAGATGGGGGGTGGTGAACGGGCCCTTTTGAAGCTCGGTCAGTGTTTCGCCTACTTCAACGTCTTCGAAATAGCGCGGCGCGACGGGGGACGTTTGGGTCTGCATCTGAGTTACCTCCGGATAGCTGTGCGCTTGACGCGGGCGATCAACCCGCCGTCATCGCCGATGTAATCGGTCTCGGAAATGACGAAGACCATCAGTCCCTTTGACGTTTCACGCTCATAGATGTCCGCATAGCGATGTCGAAACGACACGCCTTCGCCGTGGTTCACGTAGCGAAACAACTCAATCTCGGAACCGCCGTTGAGAAGCGCCAGATCTCCCAAGGGCAGAGCTGGCAAGCTGTTGGAGGTTACTGCACTGCCCGTGCCGTCGAAATGCGGATCCTCGGCGCGTTCGCTGATGATGTCCGGCCCGCCGAAGGGCATTCGGTCCAGCATCAACGGGAAAAGTGGTGGGGCCACGGGCTTTTCAAACCGCGTTTGCGCGGCAAAAGCTTCGTCCATGAATATCGGATCGATGTCCATCACGGCCTGGGCAAATCGACGTACCGCCCCCCGTTCCACGACGTCCCAACATCGGCCCAACTCAGTTTCATGACCGATAAAGGCTTTCACTTCGTCGGTGACATAACTCTCTTTCATCTGGTTTCCTTTTCTCAAGGCTTCGGCTGCGGTTCTTGCGTGCAAGACAGCCAGCCAATCAATATTGGGCTTTTCGACGATCGAAGCCCCAGCAACGGGACGAGCATTGCATTCGTCGTCCGTAACGGATCGATTTCCCTACAGCGTTATCGGCTTCAGAACTTCGGGTTCGATGACATTCACACCGGTCAACTGTTGTTCAAGTACTTCAGCGGACTGTTCGAGCAGAGGGAACGTCTTGTAATGGCAGGGAATCAGCGTCTTGAAGTTGAAGAACTTCTTTGCTGCGTATGCCGCGCGCTTCATGTCCATCGTGAAATGCCCGCCTGCACACAGCAGCCCGATCTCAGGGTGGTGCAGGTCCTCGAACACAGCCATGTCGGCCATCACGTCGGTGTCGCCCGAGAAGTAGATCGTGCGGCCATCGTGCTCGATCATAAAACCGGCCTCGGTCCCGAGGTAGAGCGGACCATTCTCGGTGTTAACGCTCGAAGAATGGGACGCCGCAACCATAGTTACGTTGACGTCGCCAAGTTGGACGGTGCCGCCATTGTTGAACCCCAAGGTGTTCAGTCCCTTGGTCTTCTTCAGCCAGTCGGCTAGCTCGACCTTACCCACGACCGGGATGGACAGTTCCTCAGCGATCTTCGGGGCTGACGTGATGTGGTCCCCATGCGCATGACTGACGAGGATATGTGTCGCACCTGCAATCGCATCGTTACGGCGATCCTCGGGAAAGACGGGGTTTCCATCAATCCACGGATCGACCAGCAGAATCTGGTTGCCGATCTCGATGCGGAAACCGGAATGTCCGAGCCATGTAATCTTCATATCTATTCCTTTTCCATAATTTTGGGAAAGTCCGGCTCTATCTGCTGCCGGTGGATCTTTCCTGATTTCGAGCCGCCTTAAGTGACCATCAAGCGATCTGATTGATGGTCATCCGTTTTTGATCTTCGAGGCTCTTCAGACGGAACGCGAAATCGCCGGGAAGGATGTCTAGGTAATCCGGTTCGCCCAGATCGCGGGCAGCATGCATCGGCCAGTCGGCATTCATCATCATTTGACGTGCCATACAGATTAGATCGACATCGCCCTTTTCCAGGTGATCCTCGGCTTGTTCCGCGGTATTGATCATGCCCGCTGCCATGGTCAGCATGTTCGTTTCCGAATTAATTCTGCGGGCAAATGGCACGTGGTATCCGGGCACACGCTTCACGATCGGTAGATCGCTGTCACCCAGGATCCCGCCCGAGGAGCAGTCGAAGACGTCAACGCCGATCTTCTCCAGCTCCTTGGCCAGTATCGCCGTGTCGTCCATGTCCCAGATCCCGCCCTTGCCGTCGACGCAGGAGGCTCGATAGAATAGCGGCTTTTCGTCCGGCCAGACGGCACGCACGGCTTCGGTGACTTCTAGGGCAAAGCGCATGCGGTTTTTTATGTCCCCACCGTAGCGGTCGGTGCGACGGTTCATCACCGGAGAAAGGAACTGCTGGATCAGATAGCCATGTGCACCGTGCACCTCTAGGATCTCGAACCCGGCTTCCAGACTGCGGCGCGTTGCTTGGGCAAAGCCGTCGATGACGTCTTGAATATCGCTGACGGTCATTTCGCGCGGGGCAGGGGTGTCGGGCCGGATCGGCACTGCGCTGGCCGACATGGACTGCCAAGCATCTCCGCCTGTTCTCGACAGTGCGGCGCGACCATCCTGCGGTCCGCGTTCCGACCCGCGCGCTCCGGAATGGCCTAGTTGCATCGCGGGCAGCGATCCTAACGATTTCAAGAAGTCCGTTATGCGTTTGTATTCAATGACCTGATCATCCCGATACAGGCCCGCGCAATGCAGTGTCTTGCGCCCATCCTCCAGAACGGCAGTTTCCTCGTAGAAGATGATACCGGCACCACCGATCGCGTAGCGGCCAAGGTTCACCAGATGCCAATCGACTGGCGATCCTTCGACCGACTTATACTGGCACATTGGCGATACAACGATGCGGTTCTTCGCGGTCACACCCTTGATCGTCAGTGGTTGAAACAGCTTTCGGATAGCCATGACACTGTCACTCCTTGCTTCATTTGGTGCCGAATTCCCATGTAGCGTGAGCTTTGCTAACCAGATATCTCGGTCATTCTTAAGTTGTCGTTTGCGACCGCCGATATTTCGACGGTCGCAACTGTTCTTAGTCCTTCAGGCGCACATCATGTGCATAGATCCGGGCATCGGCCCGACCTTGCGCTTCGAGGTGATCGCGCATGGCAGTCACGTTTTGAAGCAGCAGGATCGGAATGATCGCCTCCTTCTCCATCGCCATTCTGACCGAGTCCTCCATCAGCTCCAGACGACGGTCCGGGTTCATTTCGGTCATCATGGAGTCGATGAGCGCATCCAGCTCCGGGTCCGAGAAACGGTGGCGGTTTGCGGCACCGGTGTTCAGTTCAGGATTGAACGAACGCACGAGCGAGTTCAGCGTGCTGCCAGCCTCACCCAGCGACGAACCCCACGATGCGAGCCATGCGGAGAATTCTTGGTTCGCAGCTCGGCCGAGAAAGCCAGCGAAGGGCTGAACGACGACTTCCGTCTCGATGTCGATGCGCGACCAGTACTGTGCAACCGCTTGGATGATCGCGGCATCGTTGGGGTAGTGTCCGCCCGGACCATGCAGGGTCAAGCGGAAGCCGTCCGGATAGCCTGCCTCGGCCAGCAGTTCCTTCGCACGCTCAGGGTTATACGCAGGTGCGGAAATGTCGGCGACGTAGCCGGAGGCACCTTCGGGCATAATCTGACCCGACGGGAAGGCGGCACCTTCCATAACTCGATCGACGATCGCGCCACGATCAATTGCGATCGAGAGTGCCTCGCGCACGCGGGTGTCCTGCAAAACACTGGCAGGCAGTTCGGCACCATCGTTGTCAAAAACGAAGGGACCATCGCCGGTCTGGTCGAGCACTAGGAACATCGAACGCAGCGCGGGGAAGCGATTGATGTAAAGGCTGGAATCTTGCTCGATCGTTGCAATATTGCTGGGTGGAACCTGATCGATATAGTCCACGTCACCCGACAGCAGAGCGGCGCTGCGTGCGGCGGAATTCGTGATCATGCGATATTCGATGTTTTCGAAATCACCGAGTTCACCCCAGTAATCGTCGTTGCGGGTTACAATCAGTTCCTGGCGCGGGCTGTAGGATTCGAACTTATACGGTCCGGTCCCAACGGCGACACTGCCCGACGTGAAATCGTCGTTCGTTGCGCCATCGGTGATGCGATGGTTCAAGATGAAGATGACGCTCAGATCCAGCAGCAGGGTCGGAATGGGTTGGGCGGTGTGCAGGCGAACGGTGTAATCATCGATGACCTCTACCTCCTCGATCCCGGCGACATAGGAATCGTACGGGCCGGGGCTGGCTTCGATCGTCGGGACTCGTTCGATCGAGAAGCGGACATCCTCAGCCGTGAACGTGTCGCCATTGTGCCAGGTCACGCCCTCGCGAAGCTTGAACTCCCAGGTCGTGTCATCGATCAGTTCGTAGCTCGCCGCCAGCAGAGGATAGACTTTCGCACTCGCGTCGCGTCCCAGCAAAGTTTCGAAAATCATCGCCTGCATTTGGGCGTTCGAGCTCAGGTTCTGAAATTGCGGGTCGAGCGATGTGGCTTCAGCCGCAGCGCCGACTGTCAGGGTCTGCGCATATGCTGTCGATAGCGGCTGAGACACCGCCAGCATTCCCACTATCGTCGTCGTAATCCATTTGAATTGCATTTCGATACCTCCGTTGCTTCCGTAAACTGGTCTGTTGATATGGAGACGGCCGCCGTGTGCTATTCACTATGCAAATCGTCTATTTGCCAGCTAAAGGTAACCTGACACCCGTCAAACTTTGTGTCAAGATAGTTTGTAGAATGGCCAGAAACGGACGCTCGGCATGCATTTACTATTGATTTAATGTGATAATTCGACCCAGAAGCCGCAATGACGTCCGTGGAAAGGCAAAGATTCTACGCGTCGCGATCAGTGCACTTCGTATCGAAATGCACATTGTAGCTTATCGGAATTGAGGGTGTGCACTGGACAGAGGCTCACGATCCTGGGGATAAAACCGTCGTCCGCAATGTGAAGTCTTCACGATCCCGGCGCAGCTAAATCAGCAGGCGCGCGTGGTCGAGGTACTATGGTCATGCCAGAAAATTAGGAGCGAGGACGCAGTTGATTCAGCGAACATTTCCGAAAGACAGGGAGTTGGCCAATTGCGACAGCGCGGGTCCGAGTTCATTGCGCATCGTGTCGATGTCCAATGCCTCGGTAGGTGTGCCACACGTTATCGAATAGACCTGACCGTCGGATGAGCGAAAAGCCGTCGCCGCCGTCGATATACGGGAGTGCAGCCCACCCAGATCGACGATGTAGCCGTATTCGCGGAATTCGCGCAACGCGTCCTCGATCCGCATCTTGAAGGTCGGCCAATTCTGCTCATCCGAAGTGCGGATTTTTTCTAGCAGTTCATCACGTTCATCGTCGCGAATGGCGCAGATATAAGCCATTCCGATCAAGCTGCCTGCCAGCGGAAGACGCGATCCGACATGGAGGTTCAGCACGACCGTCGCGTTTGGGGATTGGCTGCGTTGAACCAGCAACATGCCGCTGCCGTCGTAAACCCCCATGGAACACCCCGCTTTGAACCGGTCGGCGATGGCCGTCATCGTCGGCTTCGCAATTTCGGTGATCGGTATCGTGGCAAGCGCACTATAGCCCAGCGACAGAACCGCCGGGCTGAGTTGGAATTTCTCACCACCCACGGCGGGCAGCAGATAGCCCTCGTCCATAAGGGTCTTGCACAGCCGCCAGACCGTCGGCTGGGGCAGGTTGGTCATCCTCGCGATGGCAGATGACCCCAATTCACGCTGGTCTGTGGAAAAACATCGCAGCACAGCCAATCCACGGGCCAGGGCGGTGACGAATTGCCGGTCTTTTTTGGGCGCGGCAGCAGATTTGCCGTCCTCGCCAGCTTTGGTCCCATCGATCTGTGCGTTTCGCGTCATCGTCATTCCGTTCCTGAAAGAAGCAAGCCACAAACTTCCGCAACATTCTCAAGTCCGGCGTTCGCGCAGATCCTATTCATTTCAGTGAGATTGCTCAAGATTCATAGCAGATTTCGGGCCATATTGTTGTTGTGGCCTGAGAATAGCATGCACATCTATCCGGTGGGTGCCCTCAGTTGGTCGGCGTTGCAGCGCTGCTTTCACGGCTTTTAGGTACAGCTGCCGACTGAAGGGGCTGGGCGACAGGACGGGATTGGTCTTGGCGCGCTTAAGTTCTGATTTCTCATCTCATTTAGGCAGCCTTTCGTTCGAAGGCCAAGGGGCTTTTGCTATCTAACGACGAGTGCCGCCGTCGTGGATTGTAAAATCCATTGATATACTGGAATATTTTCCCTTCGGCTTGGCGTCTGGCCTCCCAACGGTTGCTCTGGATCAGCTTTGCCTTGAGTGATTTGAAGAATGCCTCAGCCATGAAATTGTCATAACAATTGCTTTTTCCACTCATCGAAACTTTGAAGCGGTGTTTGGACAGGCGCTTCTGATAGTCTCCTGAACAATATTGCGACCCCCGATCCGTATGATGAATACAGCCCTTAGGCGGCTGTCGCAGCGCCACAGCCATATCCAATGCCCGGATCGCCAGCCTCTGCTTCATACGATCGCTGATTGCTCAGTCAATGACACACCGGGAGTACCAGTCAAGAATGACCACCAGATACAGCCAGTCCTCACTGGTCCAGGTATATGAAGTGTCGCCCGCCCATTTCTGGTTCGAGGCGTCAGCAGAGAAATCCTGCCCCAACAGAATGGGGGCGATGTTAAGGGTCTGATTACCGTCAGTCGTAGCCGTGAATTTTCGAGTTCTGACAAACTTTATGCCATTGTCCCGCATCACGCGCCCCACACGCCGGTGACCTACTTCCAGCCCCAGTTCCTGTAGTTCTTCAGTCATCCGGGGCCGGCTGTAGCTTTGCAGGCTGAGACGATGTTGGTCACGAGTGTGAGCTAAGATCACCATATCATCGCGCTGTCGTTGACACATTGGGCGGACGCGCCACGCACGATATCCGCGTGATGTGGCCTGCATAGCTCTACACAGAAACTTAACCGGCTATTCTTCTCTCCAGGCGTCAACGAAGGCGAACCTCACCGACTTTGGCTTGCAAAGAAGATTGCGGCGAATTCAACCGTTCGTGGCAATAGGGTGCTGCCGTTAACACTCGGCGGGCGATAGCGTCCCATCCTGCGGGTGCCTGGGCTGCATGCAACGGCGCTGTCACAACGGTTGCCACGAAAGTTTATCGCGTACGCAAAATTATGAGTCCGGCGGTACGGGCCCAGTCCAGTTCTGTGACCTTCCCAAATCTGAGTTGATCACGCCTATGGCTTCGGCTTCTTCAGCACGCCCACCATGAGCCACGCGTGGGCAATCCCTAGCGTTGGACAAGGCGCGTGGCCCTCATATGAACACGGTGAAGGCAGCCGAAGCCCCTGCGTGCGGAGATAGGATCGCAGGCGCTGTCCGGGTCTTCACGTCGATCTTCGATCCGATGCATTGTCGAGCGCGACCGTAGTCTTGCCACGATACGTATTAGGGCGCTCCTTGTTCCGGATCTGTGCTGCGATCCCGGCGAGTTCGGTCGGCAGGGTAATGCGGCCAGGAAAGATGTCGTCGCCCTGTTTGACCGGGTCATCGTATGACTTGTGATAATCGTCAGATCGAACATACCGCTTCAATCCCTGAGCCGTGTTTTCTGTGTTGTCCGGAGATAGTTCCTTCGTGGAAGGCGTCTCCCGTATGAAAATCACGTTCGGTTCTTTTGCGTGCGGTCGCGGAAAACTCAAAGGGAGGAGCTGTCCTGATCCTAGATCGTTTAACAACATCAGGGACGGCTTCTCGTAGAAAGTACCTATAGCGTGCCACCACATTTGAGAAATTGCGCGCCGTCTGAGTAGCCGTTTCGCACGTGAAAAAGAATATGTAATCACACTCGCCAGGACTGAGCGGGACCGGCTTTTTCGGGAATCGGGGAGGATCGCACGGTTTCTCGAATTTCAGTCCACGTTGAACGTGTGGGACGGTTATCCACATAAAACCATCTTGCCGAACGCATCCGGTGCTGACAGCCGAAGATCGGGCTCGGTAGCCTTGGGTACATCACGATGAGGTACCCGAATGTCCAAAGCTCAAACCAAATTCACTGTCCGCATGGCTCCAGAAGCCCTGGCGCAGATCGACGTGTTGCGCGCGCAGCATGGCTTTAGCTCCCGTGCGGCGTTCCTCGAAGCGGCGGGTCTTGCCCAACGGATGGGGAGCACCTCAGACAGCGAAGTTTTATATCGGCGTATGGTGGACGAAAATCTGGTGCGAAAGAGCGTCTCCTTTGCGGAGATGGCGAATTTGGCGCGGAGCTACGCCATCGACCCGCGTGTCGTGGTACCGGGGGCGAAGGAGGCGATCCGGATTTTGTTCGCCTCGGCTGGAAAGCAAAAGCGGAGCTATACTCGGTCCTTTGCGTCGCTGTTGGATCTGTTGGACAAATGGTTGGAGCGTCCTGAGGAAATCCCCCGCGCGCTTGGCTTGCAGTTGCGCCAATGGATTTCTGATGTTCCCGGGGTTGTCGGTGCGCTGACGAATGTGTTGAAGGCCACACCAAATCGTGCCGTGCGCGATGAGCTGCGGATCCTTCGTCGGTTTGCGGGGGGCGACGTGGTTGAGCGAAAGGCGGGGGCCCTGTGGGAACCACCTTACCCTACCGTTGATAATTTGTGGGGTAAGTTGTGGTTTACCCCACAGTAAATAATTTGTAGGGTATAGTATGGATTACACCCACCTCAGCGCAGTAGCGCAATCCGCATGGATCGATCTAAACCGTTTGGTGGGGGATGCGGCGCTGTCTGACATGCGTGGTAAGCCCGTCAAGAAGACCATCGGGGCCAAGCACTATTGGTATGATCGCTATCGGGTCGGTGCGCAGGTGGTGGATCGATATCTGGGCGAGGATAACGCCCCCTTGCGGGATCGCATTGCCCGCGCGGACAGCCTGCGCACCCATCAGGAGGGCGCGCGACGTGAGCGGGCGCGGCTGGTTCGATTGCTGAGGGCGGAGGGCATGATGATGCCCGATCTGGCAAACG
>Ga0115567_10001526_pt1 | contig 23176 bp, 30 predicted proteins | sample COGITO_mtgs_1204_2_FD_88679 | JGI IMG/M metagenome (GOLD analysis project Ga0115567, IMG submission 88679) | Pelagic marine microbial communities from North Sea - COGITO_mtgs_120412 | ecosystem: Environmental > Aquatic > Marine > Epipelagic | place: Germany:Helgoland, sampling site Kabeltonne... | reverse complement strand
GCTTTAGCAACATCAAAGGCAATACCGCCACGAACAATCGCATTGAATGTTAAAGCAGGTGCCTCAACAGTATCAGCAGGGGTGGGGTTGTCATAGATCCTCACACCCTCTACGTTGTCAACAGCATTGATCGCTTCTACAATTCTATCACGAGTTCCTACTGGAGTTCTTGCTTGACTCGTCTGAAGCCTGAATCGAAACTCTGCGTCTGTCTCATTCTCAGAACCTGGGTCAAAATCAACAGTAGAAGTTGCAGAAGTGTACCCCGCAAAGGTAGGTGATAACCCATCAATGCCACCAGACTCTAACGGATTAAACCCGGTGGTTCCCGCAAGAACATCAAACCCAGACCACCAAGTAAATCCCGTAGGGAGATCAGCAGATTCAAAATAAATCGACTGCGCTAGTCCAATGAAGTCCTCAGAACTTGCATACCCAATGTAAACAATACCGGCGTCTTGAAATACAGAAGATACGTTGCCCTCAGTGTTGTTCAGAATAAACGAAATAAGCTCAATGTTGAATTGTTGTACATCACTTTCTGAATTGCTGATAAGGTCAATAATCTGATTAGATACACCACCAGAAATTACATTGGTAATAAAGAAGTCATAGGAGCCTGCTGTTAAAATATTTGAATCAATAACCGCACCTGTGATATTCTGATTCAGAGTACCACCTTCAGCCACACGGTAAGTAAGACCATTGTTTGCGCTGAATGTGTAAGACGCATTTATTGATGTTCCAAGGTTACTTCCGTTATCAACAAACTCAATGTGAGCAACACCAGACGAAGGTTGTGGTGGGTTCCGAGTGAATCCGAAATAACTTGCTGAGTCATCAAGGGCAATACCTTCAGCACCGTTCAATGTACGGCTGTAATAAACATCCTCAAGCAGCTTTTCAAATTCCAAAGAACGCTCTGCAATAACAGATCGAAGGAGACCAGCAATGGAATCATCGGTCAACAGGATGTTTGAACCAAACTTATTTCTAAACCTATTATTAACTCTCGCTGTAATATCTGTTCTATTATCTCGTTCAAATCCAAACTCTGTTAGTTCTGCCATTGCATCCTCTCGTTTTTAAAGCCACCTCTGATCTGTTGCCATGGTGATGTTAATATATTCATAGTAAACATTGGTCTGATCTACGTCAGGTACTTCACAAGCATCTAGTTCAAAACTACTTGAAGGGTCTGGGTAAGCAACTTCAATCCCCGGCGGTGTCAGATCAATCTTGTAAACACCAGTTTGCCCCTGTGCCGTTACAACAAATTCCATTGAATAAACACGGGTGCCTGCGTTGTATGTTCCCAAGAAATCTCTCAGGGCATCCACTTCGGGGAAACTATTGATTAGAGCAATGAAGTAAGAATCAAGGCTGTCTTTTGTCACTTGTTTGTTCAGGAACAATTCAGTATCATAAGCACCAAACTGAGTGTTCAAGAACCACTCACCTTTGAATGTCCTGAAGGTGATATACATTCGCTGCCTAAGCAACTCACGAACAGTTAGAGTGGTTTTAAATTTACCCTTGGAAAGCACCAAGTCCGTACCATCAGAATCTAATGAAAAGTCATAAGCCATAGATTGTCCTTAGTTTTAAGACGGTGGACTTGTGTTACCAGAACCTGCTGGGTCTGTCCAAGTGTAAGGATGCGTGTGATTATCAAGAGATACTGTAGCACTATCGACAGTGTTAGCTTGCATAGCCCCTGTAAAGGCCATAGAAGACCCGTCAACAGTGAGAGCGCCACCAGCAGCACCTAACGTACCACCTATGACGACATTACCTGTAAAGGTACTCAGGGGTGAGTCTACGGTAACTGTTGTACCAGAGACTGTCACAGAAGCTGTAACAGCTATGTTGGCGGTTCCTCCGACAGATGCTTCCATGTTACCACCAACAGTTACATTAGCATCACCACCAGCGTTTACGTTGATGTTTGCTGGGGTGTCTATGTCGATGTCGCCAGAAGGTTTGACAGTGATCTTGGTAGAGCCATTCTCAACAACGATACTCTGAGTGTCTACAGGAGTTCCTTCAGGTTCTGTGAAGAAACATGGGATAGCCATAATTGGGTTGATACCCAAAGGTTCAATAGAATCACTTGGGAATACACTAGCGGTTGTTACGGGTGAATCAAGTAAATCTGAATACTCCCTATCACTACATAATACCACAACTGTATCACCTGCGGCTACTGGCACGGTTACTCTGGCGTTACCTTTTGTAGCAGAGTAGATCATCAGAGGAACATCTTCAAATACCGGCATAGGTAATTGTGTGCCATCTCTGTAGCGTGTTGTTGTCAGAACTTTAAGATCAACAGTATAACCATTGTTTTTCAACACAACAGCAGGTTTAATCGTATGAACGTTCCTGAGTTTATCTCTAACAAATCTTTCGAGAGATTGGTAGAATGTGTTCGTATTCATTTAATGTCCTTCTACCTGAAGTTGCTTATTTGGTCTAGTTTAGCTCGTATCTTATTATTGTCCTCTGGTTGTTCAATCACAGCAGCACCAGAGAGTCCATCAGCCAACGATACATCCTCTGCTTCTACTTCTGAGAACCACTCGCTTCCTCTAAACGATCCCCTATGTGTAACCTTGAGAATACGATAGACACCGGAGATATTGTTTGAAACAACCTGTACAATAGCATTGGGCTGAAACTCACCATTGAGCAAACTCTTGAACTTGATGCCACTCGCTGATTGCTCTCTTGCTTCAGCAGGAGATAGGTCAGAATAATCACCCAAGAATGTTGGAGATGCTATCAGGCCACTTTCAGCAGTAACATTGAGAATTGTTTCAATCAGAGGTGTTTCAATAGTTTGCGACAAGTCAGCATTGGAATTGCCAGAAGGAATCGTAGATTTATTCGAGACAACATTGACAAACAAATCCTGTACATTAATATAATAACCAAAGGTGCTTAGAAGTCTTGATAACTCACCAGCAGCAGGTCCGTGTACAACAAGAGGACCGTTTGTTCGGATATTGTTACCAAGTCTGTAGATAACACCACGAGGTAATGCTAGGTCTTGCAAGAGATCGTCTACAATTTTATCAATCGGTGTATTCTTGGGATAACGTCTTGCTGTCAACTGTGATTGAACAAAAGCACCACCATCAGATACTTCAAGTTTTGTTCGTCTCTCTGTACCATCAAAGGTGTCTTCAACTTTTACAAGGTTTCCTCGAAAGACTGTCTTGAGAGTTTCATCTTCATATCCAGCAAGAAGCTCTACAAAGTTCTTTACGCCAGATAACCTCTGAAGCAACTTGGCACTTTCTTGTGCAAGGTTGTAAATGGTAATCTCGCCCTGATTGCCTTCTGAAGATTCGGCACCAACTTTCTCGATATCAAACTTCAACTGGTTCTGGTTGATGTATATCCTATTATCACCAAAATCTTCAATAGCTTCTAAAGCAACATCAGGATCAAAGGTATCAATTGCATTCTTGTATACCTCACCAAGTTTATAAAAGTCATTCAGGAACTGCTTTTGTTGTTGTGGTGTTATTGCCTGAATTTCTTCTGCTGCTGATGCGCCAAAGTTCTGACCAATTCTAAGCTCGTATCTACGATTAAACATTTAGCCTCCTAGAATTGGATCGTCTTCATCTGATCTCACATACAGCAATCTGAATCTCTTATCAAGTCCAAAACCATCTTCTGTAATTCTACCAAAACCTTTCTCTACATCAATAACGTACAGCTTTCCCGGTGGAAGGTCTTCGTTAGTATATGCAGATAGTAAGTCTCTTCCTGTCACACCACGTGTCTTTAGCACAGGTGTTCTTCCAGTTCGCCCTAAATAAATAAACCAAGACTCACTGCGGCTATTCCAGCGAGTACGGATGTCATAACCGTCACCTTCTAAAGAAATTCTGTACTTATAATCAGGAGTAACACCAGCGGGTAAGAATTTAGCCATTAACCATCTCCTGTAAGTACGCGGCGAGTTCTTGAGAATGCTTCGGGGTCATTAGCTGCTTTGCCTGACTGAGTTCCACCATCGGTTGTTGGCTGAGAATCACCAGCTTTACCAGCAGCAATGGGTAACGCAGAGACAACTCTTTGAGTTCCTACGACACGTATCTGTTCAATAGCAAGGTCAACATACAGCCCCTCTACTTTATCCACAGATTGTGTGTAGCCAATGCTTTTGATTACACAATTTTCATAAGAATCTAAGTCAGACACCAGAGTAAACAAAGAGCCTTGTGTGTACATTGTTACAAGCACATCGTACATATTCTGAGTACGCTTGCCTGTGTTTTGGACAAAGCTGAACTCATTGAAGTCATACACGGGTGTGTTGGTTGTAACACCTTGCACACGAAACTTTGGATTCTCTCGACTAAAGTGATCACTCACACGAGTGCCAGATTCAACAGGGTGGGTCGAAACCTCACCCCTAAAATCTGTGGTTAATTCAACCGTACTATCAAATTCAACAAAAGTCCTGATCGGACCATCGTTCGTAGAGGGCGTAGGACCACCTGCAATAAACAATAATGGACTAGCCATACTTACCCCCTAATGTTTGACGACATAGTTGTTCTAGGCTTCTCTCGCTCGTTCTGACGCAAGTATTCTTTGCCTTCTCCGGTGAATTCTACAAAGACCCTAGAAGCGGCTTCAGAGCCTATTACTTCAGAAGTTGATGCACCAACACCACCAGCTTTCGTATAAGTGCTTCTGCCGATCTTACCGGCAATTTCACCTGCCTTGGTAGTGGCTTGCTTGATTGTCTCAGATGCTCCGGGGAACTTTCTGGCAACAGCCATTGTTGGTGATACTTTACCAATGAGCCCTCCAATTCCCGATACTATTTTACCAACGAAGCTAAATATACCCGAGAAGATACTGGTAAGAAAACCAAAGAAGTTGCCGATCTTCGCCATAGCTTTATCAAGGCTTACACCGAATACGTTCTGGAACCCTGTCGCAACCATATCTACAAGATCAGCAATAAGTGCTATCGCCAGTCTAATCGGGAATATGACAGCTTTTATGAATGCTGACAGAAATCCAAACAGTAAGCTCATTATGGGCTGCATGATTTGGAATACGTCAGTAAGACTGTTGAATATTTGGGTGAATAGTTCGCCAACTCCTGATTGGAATATTGCGTCTATTAGAAGCTTGCCGTTTTGGACCATACGCTTCATAGCAACGTTCATGGTCTTAAATGCTTTCTCAAGACCGGGTGCTGCCATTTCACGCAGAGCTTTGGTGAAGACAGGCAAGAAGTCCTTGGACTTTATCAAACCTTCTTCCATTTTCTTGAGAAAGGTCTCAGTTGTCATCTCCATAGATTCTGCGGCAAGTTGCAGAACGCCGGGCATTCTATCACCAAGCTGGAGTTTCAATTCCTCACTCATTACTTGCCCCTTAGACATTATGTTCAGAAGGGGGCGCTAAACCCCTCCCCGCACACTTAAGTGCCGCTACGTGTCTCCACGCAGACCAGACTATATCTTAAGACTTTTTAGGTCTTCTCCCCTTTTCCACCACCAATCGCTTGTGGTGTACTCTACTCACTTCCATCTTATGATGTGCTTTCGATAGTCTTTGGAGTTTTGTGTAAGTATTGACTTGATACATCAGTATAATATTTACCACTCTTAATCCTGCGCACTCCGTAGTAACTAATTTTTAAATCTCTGGCTATTTTGGAAGCATTGTCTCCGCGCAGAATTCGTCTACAAATATCGGCTACTGTTTCGTCGGAAAGTGGTCTGTTATTTCCACCACGTCTACGTTTTTTAGAGAAGTCATAATTTATAGCGATATACTGCCACTTAGCGCCGTTGTAGATACCCGAGCACATGTTTTCAGAAACGCCCGTAATTCTAGCAACATCCTTTATCTCCAAATCAGGATTTTGTAGTAATTCACAGGCTTGGTGAATCTGGTCTTCAGTATGTTTTGAACACCAGATTTTTTCGCCCCTTGGTAAAAAGTTTTTCTCGGCTGCGTGTTTCATATTTTGTGAATGAGTAACAAGTTCTAAGTTACTCATTCTATTATCCCACTTCACCCCGTTCTTGTGATTTACATCTAAGCCGGTAATGTCAGAAGTAAGAAAATATTCAACTACTAACCGATGAATTTTAAAAGTTTTCCGTGTTAAGTTTCCATCTGGCGATATCGCAATGGTTAGGTAACCATCTTTATCTGGAGTTGGTTTTCTTTTCTTCCAACCACCTCTTTTAGCAGAGTAGACATCTCCACAATCTGTGATATAATAATCGGGAAAACCATTAATCTCTTTAATATTCAAGTCAAATCCTCCATAAATAAAGTTACACAGCTTTACTTACGAAGTATACACAATTACCTGCGGATTGTCCATACCTTTAGCGTTTTTAGGGGTCGCCCGTGTGTCACCACCGAGTATCCTATCTAAAGTCTAGCTGGAGTTTCCCGCAATTAAAGGAGTTTTAAATGACCTCAAACTCTAAGCCATCTGTTCGAGACTTCTGATAACACCTGTTATCTCCTCTTGACGGAGGCCAAAAGTTGTAGCAGCCTCTGCCACGCCAAGAAATTGTTCGCGCAACTGTTCGTTAGTGAATCCCATCTTACGACCAGCAATAGCATACCTAGCGAAACCTTTGGAAGTTTCGATTGCCCCTACACCAAGCCTCTGTGATTGTTCAATCAAAAATTCCATAGTGCTTGCAGCGTCTTCAGCACCCATAGCGGTCTCAAGCATGATCTGAACACTCTCAAACTGCCCACCGATAGCACCAATACCAACAGCACCAGCAAATCCACTGAACGCTCCCGTGGCCCCGGCAAGGCTAGTTCGCATCCTGTCAAAACTCATAGTTGTATTCTTAGCAGCCCTTCCTTGTCGCCTAAGCCCCTCTGTGACATTCTGAGAAGCCCTGTTGTACTGCCCCATCGTAATGATGCCATCCCTGAGCTTTCTGTTGTAACGCTCTTGTGCTCGTTGTGCAGCCCTTAGATTCCTTTCTGTAACTCTACCGTCAGACTGATCAGAAATCCTTCCGAGCTTTGCCTGATTCCTTGCCATACGATCCTGAATATCCCTTTCGCTTCGCATAGCATTTCCAGAGAGCTTCTTCTGGCGGGCCATCTCCCGTGTAATCTTTTGTCTTTGCTTATAAACTTTACCGGCCCTAGAAACTTCAGCTTGGGATTGTCTCTCTTGTTCTTTTAGAATCCTTTCTTTCTGCTTCCAAACCCTTGAAGACCTATCAACACTCTGACGAGACCTTGCTTCAGCAGCTTGTTTGGCTACCCTAGCTTCTCTCTGTTGAGTCTTGAGGATCTTCTCTTTCATTCGCCAGACTTTTGCGGACCTATCAACCTGATCTTTAGAAGCCTTGGCTGTTTCCTTTTGTGCCTTAGCAACCTGTTTGCTGACTTTAGCATTATTAGCCGTAAAGCCAATCTTAACATTCTTACGAGACATCTGTTGAACAGACCTAAGATTATTCTTTAGCTCCATTAAGTCTCGTTTAAACTTTCGGAGATTTTGTATGGAACGTCTGTCAAACTTATACTTAATCTCCGAATATATACCGGCAACTCTATCACCGTCTGCCATCTATCGTACCCCTCTCGGCATACCTTTCTTCTGAGCAGCTTCCATTTCAGAATGCTGTTCTTCTTGAATACTATCTCTAATATCTAAATACTCATTGACTTTCAAAGCCCATTCAAGAGTACAATTCAACATATCATCTAATGTTACACTGGAATGCTCACTAAAGACGGGACGAAATACATATAGCTCCATAGACTCAATAGATGTTTCTTCATCAATCTTATCGTAGAGCTTCTGCATTCTTTTGCTTTGACGATTTACATTCCCGTCAGCATTCCTTGCAAACCGTCTTCGAATAAAGGGCCAACATTCACCTTAATCACCTCTGCACAAATCTTGAGGACATGAGCAAAGTTCATTCCGTAGGTTTCTTCAAGGTTTTTTAGATTAGCCATCTGAGGAACACCGTTGTCATTCTCAACAAGAACACCGTCAAGAAGTGTTGGAATAGTGACACTCAGATCATTCTCACCAAGAGCACGTACAACACCGTGGATAACGGCTGCTGTATACATACCCTCTGAATCATCTTCACCTGACATTGCAGCGGCATTTGCAAGAGGTTCTGCCACAAGAGGCATAACAAACTTAGCATTCTTAATTTGCTTTTGCATGTTCCATTCAGGGATATACACACCCCTGCCATTAACTTCAACACGAGTTCCGTCAGGACGCGGCATTGAATTATCTGTCATAGATTTACACCTTAGATTTTATAAGAAAACATTCGCCGTTTCTTTTAAGCACAAAAAAGGAGGACCGAAGCCCTCCTTGTTCTTTTGAGCTTCTTTTAACTATCTTCTAATTGATAATTAGATCACTTGGTTGGCCAAAGCAAACGCGAGGTTTTTGGCAAAGTTCTCAATGTACTGACCCTGACGGATGCTGACCAGAAAGAACGTATACTCACGAGAACCCACTTCATCACCAAATGTGTGAGAAGCGTCTGTCTTAAGCCATGCTTGAGATGAGCTAAATTTCTCAGCAGAAGCAGGGTCAAAACATTCCATTGTAATTACCGGAGGGTAATCGGAGTGCATCATCTGCTCAAACTGTGCAACACTCGGACTGTTATGCTGAAGCGTTACTGTAAGAGTGCCTGTAGCGTTACGATTGATCGCACGGGACACTTCACCCTTAATACCTACGGTTTCACTTGAGAAGTCTTCGTTACGTTCTACTGTAATAGCGTCACCTTCTTGGAAGCCTACGATGGGCAGCTTATCAACCGTCAGCACAACTGCTTGTGGGTCATAAGTACCCAGATAAAATCCACCTGACATACTTTATATCTCCTGTAAGTTATTGATTAGCTGAGTCGGATATACCCTCTCACTGGCTGCAAATAATGCACAGCACCAGCAAGAACGCCCTCAAATTGAACCTGATTGAGTTCGCGGTTAGCCTTATCATTATCAGGAATGTCAGCAATGTTCGGCATAATAACAGTGGGTGCTGGTGAAGCTGTCAGGAAGTTACGTGCTACAGCGAGGTTAAGACGCTCGTAGATAACACCTTCAATAACAGTCAGACCAACTTGATCATAAGAAATCTTGCGACCCAGATCAGATTGACGCTTGAGAAGACCAAACAAATCTTCTTCCAGACGTGCCTCAAGCCATAGTGCCCCACGGGTCACATCAAAGAATCGACCAGAAACCATCTTGCCGTCTAGTGCAAAACCTACACCTCCAATCATAACATATTGGAAACCATTGTTGTCCTGAATGTAGCTTGCCTGAGTACGTGTCCATTTGTTAGTAGGTACACCCGGAAGGGTCTTGCCGTGCAGCGTAGAGCTACCCTCACGAAGACCTGCCATAGCACCTACAACAGCACCCTCTGGATAAACTGTATCAGCATCGACGTGAGGCCAGAGCATCGTGTTGTTATACTGAAGGTCTACGAGAGTCTCCAGAAGGTTGCCAGCAGTACCATCAGGAATATCAGCAGAAGCACTTGAGGTGATATACATCTTACGTTCTGCTTCAGCATACTGAGCAATTGCTTCAATGTCTGCATCTGTATGGGTGTCAGCAAGAATGAAGAACCAATCTGTAGTTTCCTGCTCAATAGCTGCCAGAGCTTCAATATAAGTCTCAGATGAACCGGTTACGTCCACGTTACCAATGATTGCTTCACGCGGAGGATTATCACCGGCAAAGACATTGGCAACCAATTCATACACAGGATCTCCGTCTGTATATCCTGCACTCACAGCATCCTCAACACCCGTCACAATCACTGTTCGATCTGGGGCGAATGGAGCATCTGCGGAGAGAATCAGCGGTGTGCTGAAGTTACTTTGGGCAATGGGACGATCACCGAGCGTAATATTTACGTCAACGATGTCCTCAATAGTGTAAACACTTGCCATTAAATTTCTCCTAAATTTGTTAGCTAACTTTTAAGATCATTAGATTGCATCAGGGGATGATGCAGAGGGTGTTATGATAATTGGTATGTCTGTGCAAGCATCAAGTTCACCTGTGGTATTGATATGCTCAATAAACCCATCTGAGTTAATACCAGAGAGAGATTGAACAAAGTTAAATGAGATAGAGAACTGCGCACGTTCTTCCATCTGCGTTCCGCCAATTGCCCTAGAAGCATTACGGACTCGACTGGTATTGCTGATACCAATTCCATTTTCTTGTAATATTTGTCTAAGGTTTCTGTCCCTAGTAGCGTATGCAATCTTTTGTGCTCGACTGAGGGCATAGCGTCCGTATGTATATACGTTGGCATACCCTATGAAATTGTTGTACGTTACTTGTACACCAGTATCTGGATCAACGTGTGTATACCAACCTTCCTTACCAGAGACGGGTTCAATGTCATTCAGCTTTAGAACAACGTATGGACCATCTGGTGCAATGAAGTTGCTATCAAGAAGTCTTACAGGATCACCATCAAACTGTTGAACAAACTTTGAGAATACTTTGTAAATAGAAATCTCAAGGGGTTCTTCGGGAGTGTAGAGGATAGCCATTAGCGTTCATTCTCCTCAGACACATAAGCCAGATAATGGCTTTGTAAACCATAACCCCAAGGCTCTACTTTGATAACGTCACACCATACATTTGGATACGCTTCAATTTGATCCGCAAGTCCTGTGGTTGCCTCTTGTGCTGTGAAGACAGGTGTAGTAGTGTAGACACGATAGTTCTTACGGTCTCTGTAGCCTTCTGGGAAGACATCTAGTTGATTACCCGTGACAGGTTGTACACCAGCATTCTCAATCGTAAAAGGCACAACAGGGTCGTCTACAGGCAATCCAAACTCATCTACAGCTTGTGTTCTCCTACGACCGTTGAGGGTCTTTCTTGGGATTAACTTAGGTTTCCAAGTAGCCACATATCCTCCTAGTCGTATTTAATGTCAATTTGTTTCTGAAGCCATCCTGTTTCATACAAGGGAGCATTGAAGCCTTTTGAATCTACAGTTGACTGGGCGTTATCCATGTATACAAAGCGGGCAAGAAGAAGCTGTGCAAGAATACCTTCCTTCTGTGCTTCTGTGGCGTCTCTGAAAGACTTCTGATACGTTCTCTTACCTTGATGTGCTAACCTCACACCACGTTTTAGAATATTCTGTGTTAAAAGCTCTCGCTCAAAAGCACCATCGGTCACAAAAGGCCTTTCTGGAATATTCGCTTCGGGAGCACCATTGTTGTTCACAGCAGCAATGTAATAAGCGTCTTCGCCACTTCTAGGATGCTTGCCAGAATCTTCAAAGAAACCAGCACGGGCAGATATATCACCACCTGATGTTTGTCGGATTAAGCTATCGAGAATCTTTGTATCACTTTTGACTCTGCTCATCACTCAAGCCCTTCAAATCTCCAAGGTACATACTTAGGATCATCTTCGTATGTTCCGTCAACTTCTGGATAAGGTCTTGCAGAATCTGGATCACCTTTAACACGCTGCTTTTCTTCCTTGGAAACCCCACCAAAGATATGCAGATCATATCCGTATGTTGGTGTCTTCGGAGGATTAGCCTTGTAATACTCTAGGAGGTCTTTAATGGCGTCATAAGTGAGGTTGCTATAAACCTCTACCTCAACACCACCTTCGCGCTCACGGCGTCTCTCAGAGTTCTTAGCGGCAATACCTTTGAGAATAAACAAGGCATCAACCGTAGCAGCCCAGATGCGATACTCAGGACTCTCATCTGAATACTTGGCAAGCAATCCATCAATAACAACATCGGGGAGAATATAGGACTCTTCAATGTCTCCAATGTTGTATCTGACTTTGCCATTGTCTGTTGTAAAATCCGCTGGCATTATTCGACGTCCTCCGCCCATAGATATTGAAGTTCTGCTATAACTTTCCAAAGAACACTCGAAAGAATGCTCTCAAGAAAGCTAGAGAGGGCCGAAGCCCTCTCATAAACTATCCTACGATTAGGTAGAAGTAGTCAGCTTGTACAGTACAGCAGGCTTGGTACAGAAGAACAACGGGGCTGTCTCTACCTGCATTTCGTGGAATTCATCCTTCGGATCAGTGAACTCGTAGGCGAACATCTCACGACCAGCCTGATTAGCACCAGACAGTTTGTTGTTCGGACCAACGTAGCCACGGAACAGATCACGAACACGCGGGATAACGTGTGCTTCACCAGTCTCTACAGCAGTCTCACTACCACCGCCCGGAAGCAGGAATACTGCCGGATAAGTGAAGAAGCGAACACCACGATAAACGAATACATCAGAAACGCCCCAAGGCATGTATTCGGAAATATCACGCTGATACTGGGTGTTAGAAGCAGCATTCAGATACGCTTCACGAACCTTCGGATGGTCGATCAGCTTGTCGAAGAACGTCTCGCCACACATGATGTCGATACCAGAAATGGTGCCACCAGACTTCAGGTTGGCTTGTACGCCACGCTTAACTTCAGCAATCTTGGCATCAATGTTGGTGCCAGCAGTGCCCAAGTCAAAGTCTACGGTAGGCTGTGATACGCCAAACTCGGTAAACATGTTAGCCAGAACAGCACCATCAGGAGTGCTAGAAACACCCTTCAGAGCTTGAATCTGCATGTATTCGTGAGTTTGGTCAACAGCACGGCGCATATCTTCCAGCTTGGTGATACGGACGTTTGCCAGAGTTTCTGGGGAATCCGGTGTACCCGGCATACGTTGACTCTGAATGTCTTCAGGAGTAACATAATCGGTGTGCTTGAAGTATGCCAGAGGCAGTGAGAAGGTCTTTACGTCACGATCTTTGCCAACGGTAGTCTCACGAGCACCACGAGGTACTTGGGGAAGCAGTGTGGTTTCAGCTTCGTTCTTGTCGAAGATGATCGCAGTCTGGGTAGTAGGACGAACAGAGAAAATACCCTGATTCTTTACCCAACCATACTGATTCGGGATTTCGTTGATTTCTTGAGTCCAATCCGTAATACGGGAAATATTGGACACATCACGAGTAATAGGCATTTACTTAAATCTCCTTAATTAATTCTTTAGAAGCTACCGCTTCAAACGGTAGTCATAACCTTGATACCAAGAGCTTCAAGCTCGGATACTACGTCAGCTTCGGTACGGTCTCCGAGAACCAGAGCATCTTGAGATACGCCAGCAGGACCACGTACAAGTACGGAAACTTCGGTGTCGGTAGTTGCGGCAATAGACTTGTTTTCGAGAACAACGGCTGCAACAACTTCAGAACCATCAACAGCAGCTTCTACAGAAATCTTGTAGTCTGTGCCATCAAAACCCAGCAGAGTACCAACAGTGTATTCTTCAGCAGATGCTTCGTTTACAGTTACGGTATCGCGGCAGTAGCCGATGTGAGTGCCTTCTTCGTACTTAACCAGATTACCCAGCTTAGGGTCACGAGTGCCAATCTGTGTCATTTGTTAAAACCTCCAGAGGATTTCAATTATTTTTTAGCGTAACGCTTTGCAATAAGTGCAGAAACGGCAGACTTGGATGCTTCGTCGGGATCAGTCTCAAGACGCTCACCTTCATCACCGTGTTCTTTTTCAACGACAGCTTCAACAGCCGTCTTAGCAGACTCAAGAGCTTCCATAATTTCACTAACGCCATCCATTTGCATTTCAGACGCTTCGTACAGGAAGGTAGCTACTTTCTCTTGAGACTCCTGAGCTACAAAAGAGTAGCCAGAAACCAGTTCTTTGTAAGAAGCCTTAGCGGCAGCTTCTTTCTCAGCTTCAAATGCAGCCAACTTCTCTTTAAGTTCAGCAGATTTAGCTTCAGCCATTTCGTTGAGCTTTGCTTGTGCTTCAGGGGAAGCCAGCATTTGTTCCAAATCCATATTCACCTCGTTATTTTCTTTGGATTGCTTAGAGGGTGATTCAGCAGACGCTTCCTCTTGGCCCTCTTGGTTACCCTCCAGCAATTCCGAAGGGGATGCCTCTTCAGCTTCAGCAGCTTCGGAAGCGAGTTCTTCTGTATCTTCTTGGGCAGACATTTCTTTGTCTTTTTTCTTACCCCAACCAAACAAAGGCATGTTTGAACGTCCCTCTTGTTGATCCATTTTACGGTCGTAGTCATCTGCAAGGTCTGCTAGATAATCCATGAACTCAAAACTTGTCATCTCTTTGTCAGCCAATCCCATACGAATCGCATCAGCGGGACGGAACATCTTTGCCTTAGTGTCGCGAATCTCACCAGCAGACATATTACGGAAAGTCTCAACGTGCTTGATGAAGTCATTATAGAGGAGGTCTGTATCCTTCTGAAGATCAGCTATAAAGTCTTCACGAAGTTTACCGTCTTTCTCATAAGGAATCTTGGATTCACCAGAGTAGACAAAGACTACTTCAGAACCTTCTTCTATCTTCTTAGGGAGATCATTGACAATGCTAATGACAACACCAATAGATCCAACTTTAGCCATTGGGTTGACAATGATTTCGTCAGAAACACTTGCGAACACATATCCGGCTGAAGCTGCCATGCCATCCACGTAAGTGATGATCTTGACATTATTAGCGTCAGCAATCTCACGCATCCTCATGGCTGTTTCCATCGAAGAATACGCGGAACCACCGGGGGTATCCATATCCATAACGATAGTATGAGCACCCTGTTCAACCATAGATTCAAAGTCAGCCAACATCTGTTGGTAAGTATTGAGTCCGCACAGAGCGCTTAGGAATGACCAGCGATACATCAAACTTCCCTCAACTGTCATCAGACCAATACCGTTTTCAACAGTAGGCGGCATGTGATCAGCCATCTCACGGGCATCTTGCTGGGAAGCAATTGCGAAGTCTTCTTGAGCATTGCGTGAGAAAAGGTAGTCTTGAACTTGCTTAAGATTTTCAGCAGTAGTAAGCAGAGGTACGTTTGTAATAGACCCAAGGAGCCTATTTACTTCATGTGCCATATTAGTCTCCTTTAGGCATTTTCGTTGTTTCCAACAGAAGGGTCATCAGAAATTCCATCGCTAGTGCCTTCACCTGCCGTAGTAAATCCATCAGAAGCTCTTGAGATAGTCTCATTAGCAGGCATTGGATTGTCATAGTCAGGCTCAGGGAGATTAGCAATCTTACGAAGTGCTTCATCCAAACTCTTGTCAACCGATATAGCATTCACGGATACGGCTCTCTGGATATACTTGCTCAGATCATCCAAATCACGATCTTCAATCTTACCAAACGTAAGCCTTGGCATCTCCTGATCGTCAAAGCTCCAACCATTGATTGCCAGAGTTTGCGGCACAAGTTCCCGATTGAGAACGTCTTCCATAGTTGTCAGGTAAGACTCAAGGGTAAGCGCAAGGATGTTATTCTTGGAATCACTCAGGGCATAGGAGCCAGCAGAATCTTGACCGACTTTCAGAAGGTCTGCCATGAATACTGTTAGGATTTCATTTTGCTTTCTGCGGATAACTGTGTCAGTGCTGTATTGCTTCCCGCCGCCATCTACGCCAGTAAGTTTGAAATGGAACAGTTCTTTGCCAGATTCTGAATAAGCGATAGGCGTGATTACATACGACTGTTCACCTGCCGAAAGATTAGCAGCATCCTTTTTCATCTGATTGATGTTACGTGCTTCAGGGCCGTTAGGATTGATAGCAGCTTTTGCCAGATAATCAGCATCAACACCAATGTCAACAATACCTGCCAAGTCCTTTGACATCCCAATCAACTCAAGTTCACTTGCCAGAGTCTTCTCTTTCCAAGGCAGGTAGCATCCTTTGAGACCAGCAGTTCCTTCAGGGTTACTTGACCGGGGCATGTTCTTAAAATGCAGGAACTTGTTTCTCGGGATAGTTACTTCAGAAACACCGTTGGTCGATACACCAATACGTGAAGGATTCTGCTTAACACCTTGAACAATCCCCTGCTTGTCCATCACCCATCCTGTGAGTGTATCCTGTGGACGAGAGGGCAAATGTTTCCACTTAATCTTTCCTTCCCAAGTTCCTTTGGTAACACGAGTAAATACTTTCTCGTTAATTTGAAATCCAAAGAAAATATAATCAACAACCTGACCAATGAAATCTCGCCAAGTTTGATCTTCCATATTGCTCATGCAATAACTTAGGAATTCTGCGGCTTCTTTTGACTGCTCTGATGAACCATCTGGGTACGTTGCATACCACTGAGGCTTTGTGATCATAATCTTTATGAAGTTCACCAGAGAAGCTATGGTAGGATCAAGCATCATCTTGCGGTAGGTTTCACCAGCGTAAGGCCACCTCAGTTCGACCTTGGAATTCTCATAGACATATCCTGAGACTTCCTTCAGACCAGTGTAACCTATCGCAGATAGATTCATTCGACTGGTTGCGGATTCTTCGCTGGCGACACCTGCGGGATCTACCCGGACATTGTCTGCCATATTCAATAATATCCTCTTGTGTTGTGTTCATAAGAAATGAACAAGGAGATTTGGTAGACAACCAAAGGTTCCTTTGAATTCTTTTAGAAGGTTTTGGGAAATAGTCCCCAATAACAACCTTCTACAATAATACTTTAACAGAGAAATCTTTAGTTGTCTACACTAATCATTCAAAAGCTAACTATTTTGTGGTATAATTGGAAAGATTCTTCTGAATCAGTCGTAAACTGTCTTGTCAGGACCAACATTAGCTTCCCGAAGAACAAAAATTGTGTCCTTATTCTTGGCGGTTTGTCGGGTAAACTTTGCTTCGTCAATAGCACCCTTAGAAACCTTACCACATACTTTGACACTGCTTCCGTTTCGATAGAAAGCATTGAGCGCATCTGCGATCACTTCTAAAACCTCACTCTTACCTGTCCCTGTTTCTCCACAGACAGTCACCTCGATAACCTTTGTTTTCATTGTAACTCCTGTATCAATCGTAATACCCTGTTTCATCCTTGTGTTTCTTGAAGGATGTTGGACTAGAGCTTGAGAATTCTCCTAGAGAGAATTGGGGGATTACTTTTTCTCTTGAGAGACTGTTGAATGCTGATGCTGTGCAATCCACGAAATCGTCCTTGCGACTCGCAGAAGATCTCTCTCCCGTGAATGACTCAAGTTCGTCTAGGTATTGCTTCAGTACATCAGGGTCCCAATCTTTCTCTACGAGATACACCTGACCGTTTTGGCAAGCTGTAGCAAACGGTTCAAACTTCTGCAACTTAGGTTTCGTAGGGGGCATTGGGTCTTTCTTGACAACAAAACCTTCCTCAAGAAACATCTTGGTTGAGTGTCTGAACGCATCAGCACCGGCCCCACCGGGATCTTGTGGCATTATTAGATAAACGTCTCGACCATCGTGTTCTGCTTGGTTGAGAATCATCATATCACGCTCACCAGACTTCTTCCTGAAGCGCGTACCGTTGCACAGATAGAAATTCCCATGCTTATCCTTGTACATCTTTACAGAAGCTGTATAGTCTGGATGACGAAGGTTGGGGTTGGGTTCTTCTGATGCCTTATCCCATCCTCTAACAGCCTTACAGTTCGGTGGTACAGCATCTATCTTGTGCAGCCATGTTCTATCAAAGTACATCGCATGGTTGTCTGAGACATACCAGCAGCCTTCTAAGAGTTGCTTACGCTTGATCTCAGGCAAAGACTTGAGTATGTCTTCGTATCCCGGCTCGAAATCAGTCAATGCCTTGTTATCAGAAAGCACACTTGGGATATAGGAATAACTTTGTGGGTTCTGGTCAGGGAACCTTTCTTTGAGAGAATCATAATCCCAATCTGTATATATGTCACCGCCTTGAATGATGAAGTAGGCGCGTCTTCCTGAATACTCCCGTATAGGATAACCTTCGTCGTCCAGATATCGCTTGATGAATTCAAGAACAAAATGCCCACTATCGGGGTTCATCGTACAGCGCATAGCCGATGGCATCTTCGCCATAGAACGCAAACGAGACCTTATAATAGTGAACTGTTCTTCTGTAAACATTGTGTTCAAAACAGGACGCTACTCCTGTCCCCGCAACATTACTTGCAGCTGCATGTTACCATGCAGATCAGACTATATCACGTTCTTCTTCAAGATACCGAATAGCACTTTTCATGATTTCTACATCATCCAAAAAAGCACCTAAACCTCGGTTGCAATGTCCACAAATAAACCCACGGATTACATTAGTTGTATGACAATGGTCTATATGAAAATCTCTACCTGTATCTTCACGCCACTGCTCGTAATCAATACCACAAATTTTACACTTGAAATCTTGCTCACTCAACATAGCATAAACGTCACCAGAATCTAGTCCGAACTTTCTGTAGCGAACTTGATCCCGTGTACACTCTTTACACTGAGAAGTTGACAATCTAACTTGTCCAATATCTCTTTTGTAATAAAAATGCCCAGCACCCTTCTTTTCTTTGCATGTGCTGCATTGATATAGAGAACCTTCGTCTATTAATTGCTGGTGAAAGACTTTTGCATCTTCTTTAGAAATCTGCTCTCTAGATGCAACCATCTTGTCTCGTGATTTCTTAGTGCAGCTTTTGCAATAACACGTTAGTTTATCTTTGGTTTTATGATTTCTGTTAAATTCCGAGTAAAGTTTTACCTCTTTACAATCGAAACATTGCTTACTTGACATTAAAAAGAACCCCTTGTGTTTCAACCGCCATCGCTTGCGGCTTACAATTAGTCGTTACACCTTCCTGTTCGCACAGGCTCGGCTCGGTATTGCCCTTAATTACTCAGTATATACTAAATACCAAAGGGTGTCCACCGAATTAACAAGGGTTTTCGATATGTGTCACCACATAAAGGCGCATTTAACCACGCTGGAATTCATCAAAATATACCCGAGACAGCTCGCTCCCGAACCAAGCCATTGCGTCTTTTGTATTCTGCAAATAACTGAAGCGTGTCTTAGCACCAGAAGGCCAGATTATTGTTTTATCTTTATCCCTTATCCTAGCGCCCGGTAGAAGCTTACCTTGCTTCGGCCCACTCTGATATTTTAAGAATGGGTCGTACATCTTCAATGCCATGGGCCATAAATTTGTGTCTATTTCGGTAGTTGTATTCATTAGTGTTCAACAGAAGTCGTTAAGTTCTGCCCGCAATCAGCTTTATGTTTCCATAAAGATCAGACCATATCACCACCCTTGCGGGTGCTCCCCGTTTCGACTCACTTGAGCCTACACCTTGCGGTTGGTCGTTGCACCTTGCTTATTAAGCCTTGGCTCAGGATCATCCTCGACTTTACGTTAGGACTTCCCCTGAATTAGAGGAGTTATTCGAGGCAGATTTCTCTACCAAGCCGCTACAATTAACGGAAGAATACCGAGAAATAGTTTGGATCGTTAATATACTTAAGGTTGTCGGCAAGTATTGCCCACGTCTTACCCAAGATTTCAACAGTCTTCGCTACAGACTGCCCGTTATAAAACTGCTACACGTCTCCGTGCAGATAAGATCATATCTTCACCTACAGCGATACTGTTTAGGTGCCTGCCGTTTCGACCCGCTTGAGTCTACGTCTTTCGACTGATCGTTGAACGTTCCTGTACTTTACAGGCTTCGCTGCTGATTGTCTCTACCAACAAGATTTTCAGGGGTCGCTGCTATGTTTCCATGCAGTAGCCTACTTATTGTCTGACAAGAGTTCCCAGCAATTAGACAGGTTGTTTACTAGAGATTTCGCTCTAGGGGAGCAGTAAGTGAGAACAAATCTCATTACCCCCGGCACCACCGCCATAAAATACATAAGTTTCATCGGCCCTGAGGAAGCTCTCCTGCGGACCTTTTTGTGGACTTATAACATATTGACCGTTACTCAATATAAACCTCCAAAATTACCATTACTCACTCCATTTGAACAAAGGCTGAACATTGTCACTTTCGCTTTCTTTAGTCCCCCCTTGCTCACCATTGTATTCTTCTTCAAACTCTTGAACAACTTTCTCAGACTCATCCTTCATCTTCTCGAAGAATGCAATAACATCGTTAGCTGCACTCCGACGAGTAGCCGCAGGAGCTTCTTGGTCATTCATTACATTCCTGATGATATTATAAGCATCCAGAACGTCCTGAGATACCTTATACTCAAGCTCTCCCCAAGTCCGCAGATTCTTCCGGGAATCCAATATCTTCTTGTTCATACCCTTCTTACGTCCACCGGGATTACTTGCGTTATTCGCTTGTTTACCTTTTGCCATTTATGCTCTCCAAAGTATTCTGTTGCAACTCCCCTAATTATTTTTACGTTCATCTATTGACAAACAGGGGTGTTTTGTTGTATTACACAATAGAATACTCTGTATTGCTAATGGTTGTCAAATGATCACCCTTTAATATCCAGAACAATCATACGGCTGGCTCACATCACCATCTTCAGCATCCTGAAGAACATACCTGTGATCATACACGTAATTGTAATTACCAAAAGAAGCACTCCGGCAAACCCCACACAAATCTTCGAGTTCGTTACGAGCATCTTTTGAACGTTTGTTACCGATATAGAGTAAGTCTTGGTTACACCCTTTGCATTTTGTGGAAATCTTACACCTCCGAATTATTTACCACAGCCGTTCAAAACTATAGTCCTCTGGGTATTCATTATCAGTGATAGGTAAGTACACTAATGACCCATCACAGTGTTTTTGAAACTCCCAGTAAAACCCGCCACAGTCGCAGTGTACGCCTAAAAATTTATACACTGCCCCAAAGTCAACCTCTATAAAAAATTCGTTTAGGTGCTGATTCAAATAAAAACTCCAATCAACAGGAACTTCCATAAATCACTCCCCAATCCAACCATAACTTTCTTCATAATGTTCATCTGCCAAACTACATACAACACTGGGATCAGTCAGGGGCTTACTAACGATACCACCTGTTACGTGACAATATACTTTTGGGACACTGTCAAGAATCATACGATAATCGTGAAGTTCTCTCTTAAGCTGATTTATGTTAATATTACCATTTGAATCTTCTAAAATCTCTTTCCAGAAACTTTCATAAGTTTCTTCATAATCTTGCATAATCATTCTCCAAAAACAAGTTCCGTCATCTTTTGTTTGACACTCAGAGCCTCAATAGAATTTAAACTAGACATACCAGAAGTCAACACCACAGAACCATTCCCAAGAATAATCGCAAGACTCTGTGGCTTAAACTCCATTGTGCTATCTTTACCAACAGTCACCTCAAGATAATCCACATCATTCTCAAGCATCTCTCTGAGCAAGCTGTGCTGTCTCTCAAGCGTGAACATCATAGATTCGATAACTTCCCTACGGGATACTGTGGAAACCTCGTCAGAGGCTCCAGAGGAAGTCTCAGGAGGATCTTTGAGTTTCCTGTGCTCGTCTAGGTTGATTATTTGTGTCATACCTTCCCCCTAAGAGCAGATAAACATTTTATGTGCCCTTGCAATATGAAAATCGAGAATCTTTAAATCAATCATGTCTGCGTCATCAACAAGAATACACTCACGTTGACACCCAAGGAGCTTTTCAAAATTAGTGCAGGGTAACACATGAATGCCTTCACCATATTCTAACAGTGTGTTTTGTTGTTTCATCTGGGCAGATTCTAAGATTTCCTTGGGCATCCTCATCAGGAATTCTCTAGCACAAACATCGTTTGGCACAAACACTGTCACGGGCTTGTCCTGAGCTTCCACCAATGCCATCGCTCGAAGTAGTGTAGTCTTACCAAGACCTCGCTCGTCCCTAGTTGTGTACCATCCCTGAAGCCCATAGGTGCTTTCCGAGAAACTCTTAAGTCGTCTTGACTGCTCTTGTGTTAATGTCATGGTTAAAACTGTCATATGCCCTCCAAAGTATTCTATAGATATTCTTGAAAGAACTCTAGTAATCTTAAGAATAACAATACTTAAAACAATAAAGAAAAATAGTAAAGAAATTCTTAAGAGATTACTAAAGAAACTTTTAATAACAATCCCCCAAACCCCCTTATGCCTCTACTTACTCAGTATAGGGTAAAAACCTGAGTACGTCAACACTAGGTTGCTAATTATTTCAAAAGAATTTTCTTTAGTGGTTCTCTTGACAGAATTTCCTATTGAGGTTACACTATGATCAATAGAAGAGCATAGAAATGCAGTAGTACACACAAGCTACTCAAAAACCTTCTAAAGATTCCTTAAGAACCCTCTTGACACAGGGAGATGAAGAAATGAAAATCTCCCAACCCAAGAACCCCTTGAGATACTCTAGAGTATCATAGGATTCATTACAATGTGTTGGTGTGTTGTTTTCTTCCCTCACACCACGATTCTGTAGAAATTCCTATGACACTGTAGAAAATTCTTAAGATATAGCAAAGAGTGTAAAAATTGTTATGTTGTGTGTTGACATTTGCCATCACTGGGTGCTAGAGTGCACTTAAACATCCTCACGAATACCGGTTACGCCGTTAATATGTGAGAAATTTTTAAGATTAACTCAAGAGGTAACAGAATGACGAATCAGTTGGATAAATCGATTGAAGGTGTGATAAAAGCGTGGTTCGACTACAACCCAGAGACAGGGGAGATTAGTTGGAAAGAATGGGTGTCTCCCGATTGGTATAAACTCAAGGGTGCATACAATAATTATATGAATGATCGTGCTGGTACAACCGTCACCTTCGGTAAGAAATCAAGCGGTCACCTCTATACAGGAGCAGGAGGTATCAATCGTATCTATGCTCATCGAATAGCATGGGTCATATCTCAGGGTAGCCTGCCCATACATTATATTGACCACATTGATGGAAACCCTGAGAACAATAAGATAGAAAACCTAAGAGATGTTACTCATAAAATTAATCACAGAAACCGTAAGATGAGACCTGATAACACATCGGGGTACACTGGTGTGACTTTAGACAAGAGGTTGGGGAAGTGGCGAGCAAACGTGCATATCAACGGGAGGTATAAATACCTCGGTTGTTATGAAAAAATAGAGGACGCTGTTGACGCACGTAAAAGATTTCTTTCAGATCATCCAGAGTTAGGTTTTACTAACCGCCATGGCGAAGAGTGATCAACATTTAACAAACAAAGGAGACCAAATAATATGCCAAAGAAACCCCACATCTCATCGCACTACATCATGACAGAATTCGATTGGTTCCTTGACGATGTATCTAACAAACGATCAATGGAATTCTCAGAAGAAGC
>Ga0115567_10001509_pt1 | contig 23287 bp, 10 predicted proteins | sample COGITO_mtgs_1204_2_FD_88679 | JGI IMG/M metagenome (GOLD analysis project Ga0115567, IMG submission 88679) | Pelagic marine microbial communities from North Sea - COGITO_mtgs_120412 | ecosystem: Environmental > Aquatic > Marine > Epipelagic | place: Germany:Helgoland, sampling site Kabeltonne... | reverse complement strand
TCATAGGCGTGTATGATGTTGTATGTATATTACCTAGAACACGGAATCACTCGAGTTGTTCTGAGACTTTGAGCCCGAGTCGTAAGGGATGGAAACGTCGAGCACCTCGTCGGGCACCTCGTCGAGCTCATCAGGCACGAATTCCTCCTCTTCCTCGATGAACTCCTCGATTTCAGCCGAGCCTGAAACGCCTGGAGAGCTTTTCTTGCCCTGAGAGCTCCCGCGACTCTGGCGGGGGCTGGCAGCGGGCGACTTTGCCGGTGACTTTGCAGGCGACTCGGGAGCCGCCGCGGGAGATTTGGGTGCGGGAGACGGCTCCGCCTCCGCCGCAGCCTTGGGCTCCTCCGCGGCCTTGGGCTCCTCCTCGACCTTTTCCTCGATTTGCAACGGCGGTGCGTTCTTGAGTTCCTCCTTCTCCTTCTCAGTGAGTCCGCCAATGCCCCATCTGAGGCCCTGCGCGATTGGATCCGAGGGGATGAATTTCTCCTCGTCAATCTCAAAATCGTCGTCGCTGTACTCGGTCTCAATCTCCGTCGGTGTCTGGGCCTTCAGCTCCGCCTTGTGCTTCTCTTGCGCCTCGAGCTTCGCCCTGGCGAACTTGGCCTCGAGCGCCGCCTCCTCCTCCATCTTCTTGGCCTCAATCTCGGTCTTGGCCATGGCCTCCTTGTACTGCTGCCGTTGCTTCTCAAACATCATTTGCCTCTCGTGATCGGCGATGGCCTGGCGCTGCTTCTCCTGCTGCATCTCCAGCTTTTGAAGTCGAACTTTGGTGACCGTCGACGCCGCCGTCTCGTCACCCGGCTCCGGAAGATTTTGCAGCCTTTCCGGTAGGAGGGCGTGCATCGATTCCAGGCCGAGGTCCGCGGCGCTCGCGCCCGGGGCCATCATCGCGGTCCTGTACGCGCCGCACGCAGCCTCCGCAGCCACGCGTCGGTCCTTCTCATCGTCCAACAGCTTCTTCCAGGCTGGCTTTTGCTCGTTGATGGTGACCCAGGCCTCCTGGGCGGTTTTGACCGCATCCTCGGCCCTCTTGTTGGCGAGCTCGTACTTAACCTTCAGGTCCTCCGCCATGCGCACGGCGGCGTGCTTGTCGTGGACCAACGTGACTCGCTCCTTCTTGAGCTTGTTGAAGTCGCCGCGAATGTCCGCGAGCTCCCTGCGCGCCAAGTCAGCCTCCGACTTGGCCCGTTCCATAGCGGCCACCACCTGAGCATACGCCGCGCTGTCCTCTTCGGTGTAGGAGAGGGAGTCCCCGTAGGTGAGGCCCATCTTGATGCCGCCGCCAAGATTCTTGGGAACCGGGAGGGCGATGCCGCGCTTGGCGAGAGCCCTGCGCGCGACGTCGAGCTGCGCGTTGAGGTCATCGAGCTGCTGCGCGAGAATCTCTGTCGCGGTAGCCTGCTGGCCGTGCTTCTTCTTCAGCTCCATGGCATCCCTGCGCGCCTGCGCGATGGTGGCAATCTCCACCGCGTGTTGCGCGCGGTCGAGCTCGAGCTTTGCCCGCTCATCCTCGAGCGCCATCATTTCCGTCTTGATCATCTCCAGGCGACGCTCAGCCTCGGTCTCAGTCTCCCTGCGTCGCGACAGGGCACGTTCCTCAGCCTCGGCGGACAGTTCCGCGTACCTCATGGACCAGGATCCCTCCTTGGACTTGATCTCGGCATCGCGCCTCTTCAGGTCCTCCTCCTCCCTGGCGCGGTTCACAGCGCGCTCCGTCTCCTCGCGGTGGGCCTCCTCCTTCGCCTCCCTCAGCTTCTCGTGCTCTGACGCGAGCCGCTGGCGGTGATCGTACGCCGCACGCTCCAGGGCGGACTCGGCGGCCCTCACGCGCTCCAGCTGGCTCTCCTCCCTCGCGCGAAGCTTCCGGAGTCTCTCCGCGTGAACGCGCTCGAGTTCCTCCCGCGCCTCCGCGAGCTGCCTGCGGTGCTTGGCAGCCTCCTCGAGCCTGGCCTGGCCAACCTCGTGGTCCCTCACGCGCCTCACCTGCTCCTCCATCTCGTGCCTCATGCGGTCCTCGCACTCCCTCTGGAAGGAGGCCATGCGCTCCTCCGCGTCCCTGAGCGGCGCGACGCGTTCAGACTCAACCGCGCGTTCGTGCATCTCGTCAATCTGTGCGAGCCTGAGGGCTAAGGAGCTGTTACCCCCGTGGTCCTCCGTCTGGGTGGTGATCTCGCGACGCGCGCCGCTGCCCCCCGCGTCCGCGAGAGCCTGCAAGATGCCCAGCAGCAGCGGCGGCTCCGCGCCGTGCTCATCCGGCTTGGGCATGTACTGCACCACCGACGACGTGGGCCCGAGGCCGAGCACGCGCGCGAGCTCATCCCTGGTCATCACCTGCTGGTTCGTCAAGCCGCACTCGGGCTGGAACACGGACAGGGCGTAGCCGTAGTTCTGGTGCTGAAGGTACTCCACGTACAGGCTGTTCGCCGCGCGCTGCCACAGCGACTGCTGGCCGGGGCCGGGGCCGCTGCCCTGGAACACGCCGGGGTCGCGTCGCTGGAGCACGCCGACGAGGCGAGATCTGAGGGTTCCCTTCAGTCCGTCGATGGTACCCGCATTCTGAAGCTCCTCGAACACCTTGCGCCGGAACTGGCGATCCGAAAGCGCGGAGGCGTCGAGCGCCATCCTATCGCTCTGGTCAAATCGACGAACGAGGGCTTTTTTCCTCCTCTCGGATGAACCAACCGGGTTCTTGCGCCGGGTTACTCCAAGAAGCCTTCGTCGCGCTCCGCTGAGATGCGCGCGTTCGACGTCCCGGATGCAGGGAACACGTCAGCGCGTTCGTTCGGTGTCGACCGCGGCGCGATAACGTCTGGGCGGTGTACGGAGGCGAGGTCGATGATGGGCAAATTCAAACCGGAAACGGTCAAATTTTGAATTCGCAAAAATCAGACGTGTCAAATACTTGTACAAGCAAGCGGAGGTGGACGAGGGTGAGCCACAAGGAAAGAGAGCCACGGAGAGGTCAACATGGCGAACGAGAAGCGTACGATCCAATCGTTCTTCACGCCCGTCGCGAAGAAGGCCAAGCCCGCGGCGGAGGCCCCCGCGGCGGCGGACGAGGCTCCCGCGAAGGAGGTGGAGGCGAAAACCGACGAAAAGGCACCCGGATCTTCCTCCACCCTGCCCGATGCGCAGCGCAAGAGAGCGGAGCAGAACAAGCAGGTGGCGATTAGCAAGGCGCTGCAGCGCAAGGCGATGGAGGTGGCGCAGGAGGCGGCGGCGAAGGGCGAGCCCCTCAACCTGGACGACCTGCTCGTGGAGGATACGTGGCGAGGGGCCCTGGAGGGCGAGTTTGGCAAGCAGTACTGGTCGGGCCTGAAGAAGTTCCTCGTCGGCGAGTGGGGATCCGGGAAGAAGGTGTTTCCGGCGCCGGGCAACATCTTTCGTGCCTTTAACACGTGCCCGATGGAGCAAGTCAAGGTTGTCATCCTCGGTCAGGACCCGTACCACGACGACGGCCAGGCGATGGGCCTGAGCTTCTCGGTGCCCAAGGGGTGGAAGGTTCCGTCGAGCCTGAACAACATCTACAAGGAGCTCGGCACGGACCTGGGGTGCAAGAAACCGACGCACGGCGATCTAGACAAGTGGTCGACGCAAGGGGTGCTCATGCTCAACGCCAGCCTCACGGTGCGCGCGCATCAGGCCAACTCCCACTCGAAGAAGGGCTGGGAGAGCTTCACCGACGCCGCCATCCGAACACTGGCCAAGCAGCGCAAGGGACTGGTGTTCCTGCTCTGGGGAAAGAACGCCCAAGAGAAGGAGCGTCTCATCGCCAAGGACGCCGGGCACCTCATCCTCAAGTGCCCGCATCCCTCCGGCCTCTCCGCACACAGGGGTTTCTACGGGTGCAAGCACTTCTCGCAGGCGAACACATTCATCGAGAAAAACGGCGGCGGTCCCATTGACTGGCAAATCGTCTAAGGAGGTCGAGGGACCCGTGTCGCAGACGTGTACGTGTAGCTGTAGGTATTCTTTGTGCGCAAAAGTTCGATTGATTCTATTTTCTTCGTCTATTCTAAGATTGGTGTCTACTTGATGCGCTCTGAAATCAGGCATCCTCGGGCAAGATGCCTTTCTTGTCCATTAGGTCAATCAGCGCGTTGACCTGGTTGCACACATCCAAGATCTGATCGTCGAACTGCACCATCGCCGCGGAAGCGTCTTTGGGATCCTGGAAGTAGATGAGCCCGTCCACCTGGTCGATTTTTCCAGTCATGCGCTCCTCGCCAATCATCTTCGCCGCCGTTTCCTCCGCAAGCCGCGGGTCCACCCCGAGGAGCTGACCCAGGTCCGTGACCATGATGTTGTTGTACAGCTTACTGGCGCTCAGCAAGTTGTGCTCAATCACGGCTCGGCTGACGATGCTCATCCCGTCCTCCGACTCGACGCCCAACTGGTGCGGCTTGAGGTTCGCGCTGAACGCCTGCACCTCGTCGTTCCGGAGGATGCGTTCGAGGTACACCTTCTCCATGAGGGAAAACACGGGCAGCCGCGCGCACCGCTCGTCCTTGTACAGAGTGGTCAGCACACGGCTACGCTGGGGGCCCGCGGCGGCCAAGATGGCGCACGTGATGGCGTTGGTGAGAGCCGCTGCGAGGTCAGCCTCCCCCACCTGCTTGCCCTCACCCGTCACGAGCCCGATCTTTGTCTGCGAGAGATCATAGTATCGCAAAGCCGCCTCGACGAATCTGCCCTTGCCGTCGAGGATGCGCGCATAGCACGTCTTGAACTGATACTCGAGCGTATCGTCCTGTCGGGAAAGATTAGGTACGTGATGCGGGGGTCAGCGAGCGGACAATGATCGGTTCACGTAAAACATCGATACGACGGAGGGTTCCGAAAAGTCAACCTCATACAGGCATGTGTAATCCAGGCGCGGGCCCTCGGTCGCAACGCAGCCGGTTCGTGTCGACGATTCATCGACGCGGGTAACGCTGCCCGACTATACGCGCACGACGTAACGGCCCATGCACTTCAGTGTGGTTAAGGTTGTGATAATCATCGGTCGACTCGGGCCCTTTGAAAAGTTGGCAGGAGGGGCGCTCGGGATCTCGTCCCCGCACCTTGCAAGCCGAGAGAAGGAACGATGCCTTCTTTATGAAAGTATCCGCGTTGACTGCGTCGTCGTCTTCGAGGTAGAGCATGGCGATTTGCACGCACTTCCGCAGCTTGTACTCGTCGCTGAGCACCCTGGTGCCGCTGTCTAGGTCGATTCCCGCGAGCATCTTGGCTGCGCGGCTCCATTCCGCGTCGTTCTGGTACAGCTTCGAGAGACCCTCTCGCAGCACGCTGACTTGCTCGTCAAAGGACATGACGCGCGGGCTCATCTTCTCGAGCGCGAACGCCGCCGTCTCTTTCTGCTGCTCCGCCGGCAGCGTCGTCACCACCTCCTGACACAGGGTCTGGAGGATCTGTCTCGAGATCACGAGTGGGACGTCGTCCGACATCATGTGCGTCACCATCGCCTTCAAGCCTTCCACGTTCCCTCCCCCGGCGAGGCACTCGGTGACGACATCCCGATACTGGGCGGTCCTCTCCTTCTGATCCGCCACCGAGGCGATCTCGCTGAGACGGGCCTCCATACCGCTCGTGAATAATGACAAACCCTTCGAAGTTGACAGCTGACTATACTAACAATTTGGCGTCCTCTGTTTAGTATAGGGTGCGCTATCATTAATGCTACAGCTTGTCTCACAGCTTCTTCAGGGTAAGGAACCCCTCTCCACCCGGCTCGCCGTTGTAGGTGATGGCGATCTTCGCCTTGGCCGGCAGCGCGAGGAAGTCGATGAGGGTCAGGCCGGTGATGTTCCCCGAGGGGTGCCGCCCGACGCTGGTCAGCCTGCCCGACGAGTGGTGAAGGACGTAGCTCGCCGAGTTGACCGCGGCGAGCACGGGTTCACCGTTCACCAGGAGCTGTATCGCGGGTTTCTTCCTCACGAAGAACCCAAAGTTCACCTCGTACAGACCCGGCGCGACGGTGACGATGCACGACTTGTCCCTCTCCCAAATGAAATTTACCGGATCCGTGTTGACGCTCTGCACGTTCCACGGCACCCCGTTCCCCTTGTTCACCTGCCCGCTTTTCCAGATCCACCGGCCCAAGCTGCTCTCCCCGACCAGTCCGCGATTGACCAGCGCCTGGGACTTGAGGTGCGCGTCGAGATCCTCCGCCGAAGCCTTGAGCTCCAGCTCGCGGCTCACCTCTGCGAGCGCGTGGTTGACGTCGTCGACGCCAACCTTGACGTCCACCAGCGCGCAGACGTCCTTCATGTCGCTCTTCACCGCCACCTCCTCCTTCGTCGCCAGGCCGAGTTGGCTGATCTCGAGCCTCTCCAGCGCCTTGTTCACCGAGGTGGCGTCGGCCTTGCTCCGCAGCGCCGCGTCCACGTCGTGCGAATCAGCCTTGCGCGACATCGCCTCCCACAAATCCTCCATGCTCCTCTCCCCGCCCCCGGTCAGCGCGGCCAGGCTGGGTCGTGCGGTCCCCGGCGCGAAAGAGTTGGTCCGCGGCGCGATCGCGAATCCTTCTCTGCCCCCTCCCCCGGCCTTTTCCACGCACTCGGCGAGGAGCGCGTCCATCTCGTTCACCTTTCGCTCAACCTCGTCCGCATCCGCCTTGCGCGCCAGCTCCCTGCTCATGAGTTCCTCCTGAGCCTTGAACGCCGCGTGAACGTCAGCCTTGGTGGCCCTCAGGTCGAGCTGGTGCCCTATGTCCGAGGAGATGTGCTTCAGCTGACGCAGGGCGGCCTCGACCTCCGGCAGCTGGGACCGGGACCCGCCGCGGCCCAGCTCCTTGGAATCAATCGCCCTTTCGAGAGATTTAATTGCGTCGCCCTGGGCCCGGAGCACGTCGTGGAACTCCTTGAACGTGACACGCACGATGTCCTGGATATTGCGCCATTGATTTCTTCCTGCCGTCATGTCGTCGACACTGACGGTGTGCGAGACCCATTCGGGTCTCGAGTGCGCCATGGCGAAGCCCGGGTGCTCGGCAATTGTGCTGGTAAGAATCGGCACCGGACCGTTGGATTTTCCTCGGAACAGCTTTCGGGACAAAGTTTTGGACCCGGGATACCAAAAGGAAGCGCGTGACGGCGTGTACATCCAGCCGTCGCCACTTTCTGAATCGAAGGAGTCGTCAGGAGTGAACGTCCGAGGCACTCGACCCATTTACCGACGGGCGCCGCCGGCCAGGGAGGCGACCGGGGATTTGGTTTTGAAAGGGCCAGCTGGGAAAATGAGCGACGATGACGAGGTCAACACCGGTGTCGAGGGGAAGGCCGAGGAGCTGACGCGGAATGTTGTCGACAAATTCGCCGAAGCAAAGCGTCATTCAGACCTGGCGCACGCGGAGGAGCGCGCGCGTCGATTCAATGTAGGGGAAAGGGAGAGGTTCGCGAAAGAGATGGGGGCTGACCGCCAAGTGTCTCAACCGAGTGGGTCCGGACGGGACTTGGGCTCGGTTCATGCGTCCACGAGCCGACGGAATCCGGGTGGCGATGGGGGATTAGACCTCGACGTCGGCGAGGCCACCATCGACCTGACCCCTCAGGAGCAGATGCAGTTCATCCACAACCTCACGAAGGCGAACGCCAACATGAAGATGAAGGTGTTTTACGCGGAGAAGCGCATCGAGGAGCTGACCGTGGCCACGGGACTGGACGAGGATCAGCTGCAGGGACTCGACAGCATGGTGAAGAACAACGTCGAACAGTCCGTGAAGATCGAGGAGCTCCAGACGGATTTGAACGAGAGGAACGAAATCATCGGCACCTGCAACAAGCACATCGCGTCGTTGGAGAGGGACCTGGAGGAATTGCGGCGGAGCAAGGAGCTCACCGCGGCGGAGAGGGAGACCCAGGCGCAGGCCGCCGCCATCGAGGCTGCTACCGCCGCGGCGACGGTCGCCGACGTGCTGAAGGAGTTACAGGATCTACAGCTGGACAATTCCTCCCTGATGGAGCGCGCCGCCAACGCGGGGGCTGAGCTCTCGTCGACGCGGGAAAAGGCCAAAGCACTCGAAGCCGACCTCGCGGCGCAAAAGGCGGAGTCACGCGCCAGCCTTCAGCGTTCCATGGTCGCCGTGGCATCTCAGCAGGCGGCCGAGGAGGAGATCGTGTTACTCAGACACCGCCTCAACGCCGCGATATACAAGGCGGATGAGGCTGTGGCGGACCGCGAGGTGGCCTTAGCTCGGGAGGCGGCGGTTCGAGAGGAACTCGGCGCGAGGGAGGCCATCGCCGCGGGATCGCTCGAGGCCAAGGTTCAGGCCATGATGGACGCAGAGGTGAGGCGGAGGGACGAACACGCCAGGGCGTTGGACGCAGCGAGGGCTACGGTTCTCGCCGCGAGGGAGGAGACGGCGCAGGCGGAGCAGCGCGCCGAGACTGCCAGATCCGGTCGGCGTCAGGCCGCCATGGACATCGACCAGCTCAAGGCCCAGTGCGCGAGGGAGGTGCAGGCAGCGAACGACGCACGTGACAAGGCGATGAAAGAGGCACAGGCTGACATTGAAGAGAACGAGCGCAAACTGCGGGAGTCGGCGCAAAATGCGGAGGAGGCTGTCGCGCGCTCTCAAGCCCACGCGAGGGAGGAGATTGAACTGCTCAAAAAGCGCTTCGACGTCGACCTCGCGCAGGCGCGTCAACGCGCGGAGAGGACCGCTGATGAGACTGTGAGAAAGGCTCTGGAACGCTCGGACGAGAAGCTCGCGTTGGCCGTGCAAGCGAAGGAAGCTGCCTCGGCTGTCAACAGGGCTCTCAAAGACGAGCTGATGGAAGCGCGCTCCTCACAGGCTGAGGCTGAGATGGCTCTGGCCACCGCGAACGCGACGTGCGCTGCGCTGGAGCAGGAGGTGATAACCGCGCACACCGCCGTCCCCGTCAATGGGGGTTCTCTCGCGAAGCAGATCGCGGATCTCACGGAGAAGGCAAACTACGCCGCGGATCTCCGGGATGAAGCGGTGACCGAGCTGGAGCGAGTCACGGAGGCTCTGGTTAAGGAGCGCGGTCGCGCCGCCGAACTCGACGGGGAGTACCAGAGATGCGCAGCAACGGCTGAGGCCCTGCGCGGTGAGGAGGATCGAATGGCCACCGAGCACATGGCCAGGTTGGAGGCGCTTCAACAGGCGGAGGAGACGCTCGACGCCGACATTCGCGAGTTTGAATCCGACCGCGCCGAGCAGCAGCGTCGACTGGACGAGCAGCAGGCTCGACTCGATGACGTCGTCCGACAGACGAATATTATGGCGAATACCCCCAAATCGTTGCCGACCGATGCGGAGGGTCAGAATGGGCCCGCCCTTGTTGAGATGCGCGAGCGCCTGGTCGCCGCGGAGACTGCACTGTTGGTGTCCAAGGAACGCGCCGATTCCGCGTCCGAGGCGCGTGATGTCGCGTTGGCTGACCTGAAGAAGCTTCGCGAACAGCTCTCCGTCACGAAAACCGCTCTGGAGACCGCACGCATCGATGCGGACAAGGCTTCCATCGCCCGCGCCAAGCGGGAGGCTGGAGAGGAGGTGCTTCGTCTGAGGAATTCGGCAGCTGCTGTCGAGTCTGCATCGCTCAAGGAGCGCATATCTGCGCTCGAAACAGAGGTTCAGACGCTTCAGGGTGACCTCAAGGAAGCTCGTGACAGCGTTGGCAAGGCTGTCGTGTTGAGGCCCGTGATTCGGGAGGATGCGCCAGACCTGGTCACGGCGCCTTCTAAGTCATCCCCTCCCACCGCTCCAGAGAATGCGTCGGTGAAGGATCGCGCACGCTGGTTCCAAGAAAAGGCGGTCGAGAAGACGCCGGGCTCCACATCGGTGGTTAGCGACACGGACTCCGCCGCCTTCTTCACGCCGCAGCGGGGCTTCGACGACGAGGAACACGCAGAACAGCTCGCCGCCATGCGGAGAACTGTTCACGACCTCGAGGCGCAGCTGGCGGATGCCACCGCGGAGATCAAAGTCCGCGACAGACGTCTCCAAGCCGCCGAGACTGACCTCGGCGATACAACCGCGGCGGTCACCGAGCTCGGTACCCGGGTAGCGAAGAGGGAGCAAACACTGGTCGCCAAGCACAAGCAGCAAGTGAGCGAGCTCGAGCAGGCGCGCGTCGCGGCGGAGAAACTCGTCAAGGTGACGCAGAACGAAGCCGACTCTCGCATCGAAGAACTCACCAAGCAACTCTCTCTGAAGGAAGCCGAAGTCGATGCCATGGTGAAGCAGCAGCGGCAGCTCGAGGAGGAGCTCACCACGCCGCAAAAGGCGGCTAATCCCCTGTTCACGGGCGAATCAATCACCACGTCGGAGAAGATTGCACCCGCGATGATGGCTTACCAGTCGCCTCCCGTAGCGACTCCCGCGTCCTTGCAGACGGATGTGATGCTCGAGAAGGGTATTCTCGAGTCACAGCTCACTGAAGCCAAAGATAAGATCCGACGACTGGAAATCGAGTCGCAGCTCGCGAAGGATGCCATGACTGAGGCTCGATTCAGAGCTGAGTTGGCGGAGTCATCGCCGGTGATGTCGCGAGTTCCCAGCGGCGACGATGTCGCAAGGAGCGATGCGGAATGGAGGGCGAAACTGTCTGAGACCAAGTCTAGGGCGGCCGCCATGGAAGTCCGTCTCCAAGAACAGCTGGATGAAGCGGTCGAAAAATCGGCCGTTCAGGAGAGAGAAGCTGATGCGAATCTGCGGAAGCAGCTCAACGCCGCGAGACAGAAAGCTGCCGCTCAGATTGCCGAAGCCGAGGAGGAGTTTGAAAATCACATCGCGCAGGCGAATAAGAAGATCAAGAGGTTGGATAACGAGTTGAGGGAGGCAAAGGCCGAGCTTGAAGCATCCGGACCGGGTCTGAAGGCGGCTGCGCCATCACCCGTGCGGACAGAAGCTAAGCCCGCGGAGAAAATCAGGGATGATATCGAGAATGAGCTCAGACACAGCTTGAACAAAGCCCAAGCCCGCATTTCTGAACTTATTACCGATCTGGTTGAGACTCGCGAGCAACTCTCGTCACTTGAGGCAGAGTGGAAGCTGAAGTTGGCGACTGCTAACGCAAAGGCAAAGGCGGTTGAATCTCGACTCCAGTCTCGATTGGCCGAGGCCGAGGACAACGGTAAGGACCAGGTTGAGACGGAGTGGAAAGAAAAATTCACAGCGTTGAAGGCCAAGGCGACTGCCGACGAGGCAAGACTTCAGGATCAGCTGGATGAAGCGCAAGATACCATCTTTTCCATGGAGCAGAACTTCGAGCGAAGGTTGAGGACACAATTATCGGCTGCGAAGCAAAAGGCAGCCGCCGATCAAGCCGACCTCACAGCTAAGTTTGACGAAGCCGAGGATAAGCTTGCTGCCATCGACGTCGAGTGGAGGGCGAAAATATCCGAGGCCAAGACAACTGCTGCTGCCACTGAGGCGGGTCTCCGTGCTCAGCTCGCGGAGGTTGAAGAAAATTCCCTCGCCGCAGAGTCGGTCGCGGGTGCGGGTGAGGCTGAAAGCAAGCTGAGAGCCGAACTCGTGATGGCTCGACAGAAGGCCGCCGTCGAGATTGTTGACCTTAAGGCTTCCTTGTCGGCGGCTGAAGAGGAGATCGTCGCCCTGAAGTTTGCTGAAAAGAACCACCGGGCCGCGCTGGAGCGGACAGAGCAGCGAATGCGCACCGTCGTCGATGAAGCTCTGCAACGCGCTTCGGAATCGGAAGAGATGATGAAGGCGCAGATGCAAACAGCCCTCGATAAGTCATCCGCGGCCAAGATCGACCTTCAGCTTCAGCTCAAGAAGGCGGCGATGAAGGCTGAGTCTGATGAGGAGGAGCACGCCTCTCAGCTGGAGGAACTCGCGTCCAAGCACGCTGCGGCGGAGGCTGATTTCAAGACCCGCCTTCGTGCCACCGAAGACAGGTTCCATGCCCAACTGCAGCTCGCCGAGGACCAGCTCCAGGCGACGCAGAATGAGTGGCGGGCTAAGCTGTCTGAGGCCAAGTCCAAGGCGGCAGCTGCTGAGTCTCGGCTCAGGTCCCAACTCGCGGACAAGGAGGAAAGCTCCATGGCTGATGTCATCGCCAGGACCGAGGCATCTGAGGCCCAGCTCAGGGCGCAACTTCTCGACGTCAAGCAGCAGGCTTCGTCGGAACGATCCCGACTCGAGACCCAGATGGCTGAAGTCGAGGAGAAGGTCGGTGCAATCGAGGCCCAGTGCAGGCTGAAGGTGTCCGATGCGATGGCGAAAGCAGCGGAGGCAGAGACGAAACTCGCAAAACACATCAAAGAGGCGCAAAACGCCAGGGCTGAGATCACCACTCTTAAGGACGACTTGGTCAAGGCGGCTGTCCTCGAGACGAAGCTCAGGGCGGAGATTGACGATGAGCAGAAGCAAAACAGAGACTTGAACGCCAAGTTGACTCACGCGCAGACCAGTTCTTCATCAAGCGAGGGCGAAATGAAAGCAAAGCTCCTCGCCGCAAAGATGGTTGAAGCTGAGCTGAGAGATAGCCTGAGTACTGCTCAGAGCCGCGTGAATCAGCTCGTGCTCCAGGTTGATACTGCAGACAGCAGGGCGAGATCTTCCGCCGCTGTCGCCGCTGATGACCTCGAAGTCATGACCAGGAAGGCGATGGAGGCGGAGGATTCTGCCGCCGCGGCGAGTGCCGACGTGGAATCATTGCACATGGAACTCGTGGAGCTTAAAAAGACCCACGGCGATGAGATCAACGAACTTCACAAACGACTGCAGGAGGCCATCGATCGTGCGGCTGACGCGGAGTGCAAGGTGGAGGAGCCCGGATCACCGGTTCCTTCCAAGTCAAAGATGGACTCGGACGTGATCGCCGAGCTCCTCGAGGCGAGCATGTCGCGCGAGGCTGATCTGCGTGCAAAGCTCGCGGACTCTGCTGCCGCGAAGGAAGAGACCACGAGCTCGACTGAGGCTAGAGATCTTCACGCGCAGCTTGATTCGGTTCGGCGCATGGTAGCCTCGCTGCAGGCGGGAGTGCAAGCCCGCGATGAGGCAACCACAGAGGCCTTGACGCCGGATGGAAAGGGAATTTCCAAGAGCTCACCTCCGAAGACTCCGGAACTTGCGGCGTCCAGAGCGACCGTTAATTCGCTCACCTCTCTCCTCGAGACAGCATCCGTGCGTGAGGGTGAACTGCGCGCGCAGCTCCATGCCGCGAATCAGCGCGTGCAGGACCTGGAACGCGAGAAGCACGAGCAGGAGCTCGTCGCGCAGACCCAGCTCGAGACCATCCAGCAACAGTTACAGCAGCTTCAGCCGCAGAGGGACCAGGCCGTGGATGAAGGAGCCACGACACAGGTATCCAGTATGGCGGTCGTCCCGGGTCCCGCTCGTGCCCCTCGCACGTACAACCCGATGTGGGGCGCCTTCCCTGGATATGTCCATCCCATGTTTGGCGCCCCGGCTCCCGCCGACGGCACGGCTGTCGGCGCGTTAGCGGCGGCGCTCGAGGCTGCGGGTGAACGCGAGGGTGAGCTCAAGGCGAAGCTTGCGGAGTCTCAGGCTAGCGCCGCCACCGCCGCGGTGAAGTTGGCGGATGCCATCGCCATCGCCCGTTCCGAGGTTGATGACAGCGTCAAAGATCGCGTGATGGAACTGGAGACCGAGGTCAGGAATCTGAGCGCGGAGCTCAAGGAGAAGGCCCATGCCGCTCAAACTTTCAAGGCCTCGCTGGTCAATCTGCAAGACACAACTGCCATACTCGAGCAAGAACACTTGTCCGCGAAGGCGCACGTGAGAGAGCTCGAGGCTCGCTTGTTGACGGATGAGGCGACAGCGGAGGCCAAACTGAAAATTGTCCTCGGCGATGTTGAGGCTGCCAAGGCTGAGACCGAGGCTGTGAGGGCAGAAGCCAAGCACAAGATTGAGGCTAACTGGGACCAGGCTAATCGTTCCGTTGCCATGGCGCAAGAAGATGCCAAGAAAGATCGCGATGCCATCGTGGGGAAGGAAACTGAGCTCGTCGCGGCCAGAGAGTTGATCGCGGCTGTGGAGGGGCGTGAGGCTGAGACGCTCGAGCGCGTCGCCGCACTTGAACTACAGCTCAAATCCGCCCAGACGCAACTCAAATCCACCGAGTCACAGCTGAAGGAGTCGCAGGATAGAGAGGGTGTCACCGCAGAGGCTGATAAGGCTCTTCGCGTGGATCTGAACAAGGCTGAAGCTCGTGTGAAGGCGCTCCTGGAGGAGATTGAGGCGACCCGTGCCGCGGCGATGGAATCCTCTCGCGCGGCAAAGTCGGCATCTGCCAGAGCTGAGTCCATGGCCGCCGCTCTCACGTCGGCTAGTTCAGGTGGTGGCAGTGATATGAAGCTCGCGACAGCCGAGGCGCGCGTGGCTGCTTTGGAGGTTGAGCTCAGCATCGCCCAGAGGTCGGCAGCGCTAAATGCAAAGGAAGCGGACAGGGACCAGCACGCCCTCCTTTCCAAGGCTGAGCAGGCTGGAAAGGATTCGATGATGAGCACGGTGAATAAACTTGAAGACACCGTCGCCCGCCTGCAAGAGTCGATCAAGGAGGCAAACGCAGAGGTGGAGAGACTCAAAACAAGACTCTCCGCCGCCGAGAAAATCGCCGCTCACGCGAACACATCTCTCGGCGACGCCTCCGACCGGACAAGAAAGGCGTTTGAAGATGCGAGTGTTGCCAAGACCGACGCCCGAACGGCAAAGGCTGAGCTCACGGCAGCCAAAGACCGTGTTACCGCTTTGAAACGCGAGTTAGACTTGGCCGTGTCTCGGGCTAAACAGGCTGACGCGGAGGCGACAGCCGCCATGACGCGAGCTCACATCGCGGAGGCTGACATCGAGGAGTTGAGGCGGAGAGCTCTCGCGGCCGAGGCTGAGGTGGCCGCGGCTCGCGATGCCGCGGATGCTAACGAACGCAAAAGGAAAGACGCGGAGGGTCGCATGGAGGCTCTCAGATCCACCCTGCGCCACGCTCGTGATGACCTCGGGCTCGGTTGGACGGATCGGCCGAGGCCCATCGGCAAGCTGCCCACGCCGCCGACGGACGACACTGACGACGACGCCGCGATGCAGGCGCAGGCGGAAGACATCGTCCAGAAGCTTGCGGCCGCGAAGGCAAGGCTGCACCCCGCGAAGGGCCTCGCGCCCCGAGCAAAGAATAGACATGATTAGATTAGGTAGTGTTATTTAGATGAGGCCCGAGCGGCAGAAATATTTACTTTTCACGTGCAATAGCCCGGTAGCCGATGTCCCTACGCACGAAGCCGCCTGGCCATTGGATGGCGTCGACCGCGGCGTAAGACTTCTTCGCCGCCTCGGTGATATTCTTACCGGTCGCGGTCACGCCGAGCACGCGGCCACCCGCGCTGGTGACCTTGCCATCCTTCATCGCGGTACCCGCGTGAAAAACCTTGACGCCGTCCATGGCGTTGGCCGCGTCGAGGCCCTCGATGACCTCACCCTTGGCGTAGCTTCCCGGGTAGCCCTCGGCCGCCACGACGACGTTGATGGCCATCTCATCGCTCCACTCGAGCTCCCCAACCTTGTCGAGCTCGCCCTTGGCCGCCTTCAGGAGCAGGTCCACGAGGTCGCTCCTCATGCGGGTCATCACGCACTGGCACTCCGGGTCGCCGAACCTGACGTTGTGCTCAAGGAGCTTGACGTCGTCGCCCTCGATCATGAGCCCGGCGAAGATGACGCCGGTGAAGGGGCACCCCTCGGCCGCCATGCCGTCGACGGTGGGCTGGATGATGTCCTTCATCACCCTCGCCTCGAGCGCGGGGGTGAGAACGGGGGCGGGGGAGTAGGCGCCCATGCCGCCGGTGTTGAGGCCGGTGTCGCCCTCGCCCACGCGCTTGTGGTCCTGCGCGCCGACCAGGGGGATCGCCTTACCGCCGCCGACCACCGCGAAGAAGGACGCCTCCTCGCCATCCAGGAAATCCTCGACGACGATTTCGGCGCCCGCGGAGCCGAACGCCGAGTTGACCATCATGTCGTCCACGGCGTCCAAGGCGGTTTGTACGTCCATCGCGACAATGACGCCTTTGCCCGCGGCGAGTCCATCCGTCTTGACGACGATGGGCGCACCCTCTTTTTGTATGTAGGCCTTGGCCGCCTCGGGGTCGGTGAAGCGCTCGTACTTGGCGGTGGGGATGTTATACTTTCGGAGGAGATCCTTGAGGAAACCCTTGGAGCCCTCGAGCCTGGCGGCGTCCTTGGTGGGTCCGAAGCACGGGATGTCGGCAGCGATGAGGGCGTCGGCGATGCCGTCGACGAGGGGCGCCTCGGGACCGACCACCACGAGGCCGACGTTGTTGTCCTTGCAGAACTTGACGACAGCGGCGTGATCGGAGTCCTTGACGTCCACGACCTGAACGCCGTCCTCGACGATGATGCCCGCGTTGCCGGGCGTGCAGTAGAGCTCGCCGCAGGTGGGGCTCTGCTTGAGGCGCCAGCACAGGGAGTGCTCGCGCCCGCCGCTGCCGATGACGAGGACGTTCACCTTGTCGCCCGACGCCGCGACGGCAGCGCGACCACCGGTGAGGGCGTAGACGACCAGCACGCGGCGCTGCTTGTTGGCGCGGGCCTGGGCGCGGAGGGGCGCGACGGCACGCCTAGAGCGACCGATGCGGGCGGCCGATTGGCCCCCGATTGCGGTGGTTGCTTGGCAGACGGCGGCAGACATGCTGTCTCAAGCTCGTACACGGAGAGGCGATGGAGGCCTTGTTCAGCTGTACTTGAACGAGGTTTCCCCCGGGGATCTGTCTACGCTGAGCGTACGTGCGTCGGGGACAGTGGAGCGGTGGTGGCTTGGATGACTTGGAAAACCCCATCCAAACGTCGTCTCCACGGCAGATATATTTTGGAAAGGTCTTTTCAGCACAGCAGGTGCTCCGTGAGAGTCATGCAGAGCGCGCACGGACGCAAACGATGTGTTTCTAATGCACAAACCTATGACTGTTCACGTGTGTTCGTATCCGCGCCGAAGAATCCACGTCACGCTCAGAGCACGACGAGCTCCACGTCCCCGTACCCGTTCTCACCCCGGTGCCTCTCGAACAGGCCCTTCACGGCGCCTATGAACTCCTCCAGCTTGGCCGCCACCTCCTCGTTCGTGGGGTCCACCCGCTTCTCCACCGGTATTGCCTTACCAACAACCGTGTGTATCTTCGCCTGACGTGGCATTGGGGTGCCCCACCTGCCCCAGAACGCCATGGGCGCGAGGCCGATGACCTTGGACAGCGCAGACGTCGTCGCGTCCGAGCACAGCGGCGGACCCAACTTCCAGTACGAGTACGTGCGCGTCTGACCGAACGAATACGCCGGGACGAGCTGCGCGCCGGTCTGCATCGCCAACTTCACGAACCCGAACCGCTTTCGTAGGTACACCACCTCGCACGAAGGGGTCATGCGCAGGCACTCGGCGACTCCGCCCGGGATCAAGAGCACGCTCCGCCCGCGCTCGAGCAAACCCCGCATGTGCGCGCGTGATATGGGGTCTATGCCCAGCCAACTCCACAGCTGACGCAGGAGGGGCAGGTAGAATATCGTCGAGGTGGCCATTGCCCTGGTCTCCTTCACGATACTCGGCGTATCGGCCCCGTAGTAGCAGTAGTCCGCGAAGCTTATGATGGAGAGGGGCAGCACTCCGTGGGGCTCGCACCCGATGATGGACGGGGTGCCCTTGACCGCAGCGTCCACGAAACTCGCCTGATCCTCCCACTCCAGTGACATGGGGAAGTAGTCCAGCGCGCCGTAGGTGATCGCGCGCGCGATTGCGATACCCCAGCGCGGGAAAGGCCTCCGAACGGGAAGCACCGCCAGCGCGACGAGGATGGCGAGGGTGCCCACAGCGACCGGGTGGGGAAGGAAGAAGAGGGACACGGCCAGCATCGCCAAGGCGACGTGCGCTATGCACAGCCACGCTGATATCATCATGACGTTCCATATCGAATCGACACCCCCATCCCGGCGCTTGCCCTTTGACGTCGACATGGCCATCACCCGGTCGTGGCGCGCTCGTTTCTTTGTGGGGAAGATTCCCGCGTCCAGTTCCGAGAAAATACTTGTACTGTTATCGGGCCGCCTCGTCACGTTTTCCGCACACACGTGAGTCGCACCAACCCCCTGCCCGGGGCACGGTGTAACATGACGATGTCGTACGTGCGTTTCCCTTACGATGAGTTGGGGCCTCCCGCGATAAACAACATCAAACCCGTGAACTTGCGAACAGCTGACGAGTGGAAGGTACGCCCTGACCGACCGACAGCTCACATTTTGCCCGCCCCAAGAGTTCGACATCCCTCCCCTCCTCGGCTCACACCCCACTCAACCCGTCATCGTCTCTCAGGCGGATTCGACGATGTCCAGTTTATATCCTTCCGTGGTCGACAGCCTATCCGTGTTCACCCCGACGCGAACCGACCGTGTTCGTGCGGAGAAGGCCAAGCAGGCTGAGGGATGCGACACCGGACTGGCGCCCGTGTACTTCAAGCCCCCGGCGTCGGAACCCAACGTGGGAGACTATGGTCCTCTGTGGTACGAGGACAGGGGGCGAGAGGGACGGAAAATCATGGGTGCGGGTGTGAAACCAAAGGCGAGCAGCGGCGGTGCCGATGCGGGGGCGTACGAGGTCAGGCCGGCCGGGCTGGACAGCACGGAGATACTCGGAGCGAAGAACCGCACGCGCACGGGTTTGAAGCTGAAGAAAGACTGCTGGGGCAACGTCATACCGCAGTGATCAGACGCGACTGTACTTCAATGAACATCTTGTAAGCTAAGGATGTGTTTTCGTACGTGACGCTCACATCGGCGCGAACATGGACGAGCGAGGCTCCTCGCGCAGCGCCTCGAGCACCAGCTTGGGCGGCGGCGCCCACCTGCGCGGAACCTCCTCGACGTCGTCCGCCCCGTCCCTGTCCGGGGTGCGGGGTCGCGCGTCGCTATCTAGCGGGGAACTGTTCTTGGAGCTCGACGCCGCAGCCTCCACGGCGAGTTCCTCGAGAGCCTCCTCGACGAGCGCGGGGTCGATGAAGGTGCCGTGCGCATCCTCCCCAGTCGCGTGCACGTCCCCCGCGTCCGCGTCTTCCCCTCCCGACGCCAGAATGTCCAGAGCTCTCGCCGCCGGCCTCGGCGTGTCGTCTATGGTTTCAATCGTCCGTTCCGGTCCCTCGTCCGCGACCGCGGCGGGCCACCATCCGTCCTCGCGGGTCTCCACAATCTCAGCCGCCTTTTCAGCAGCGTCGTCGTCCACCTCGAACCCTTCCACCTGCGCAGCCGCCGTCGCCAGCCTGTCCCGCAGCGACCACGCGGTGACCATCGCCGACCTAGCCTTCTGTTCCGCCGTGTGCAGGTCACTCAGGTCGGTCACCCTGAGCCTCTCCAGCTCGTGCACCCGGTGCACCTCGCGCACCAGAGCCCTCCGCGCGTCGTCCCGAGCGTCCCTCGCCGCCACCAGCTCCTCCCTCAACGTCTCCTCGCGTGCCCTCGAATCGGCAACCTCCCTCGCGAGCGCGTGGATGAGCTCCTCGGCGACGTCCTCGCCGATGGAATGGATCCACTTGGCGGGCGGCGGGGTGTGGGGTGCCCCGCCGGGGCTGGGCGTAGACGGGGAGTCATGAACCCCGCCGCCATGGTTCATGCCCCCGCCGCCCTGGTTCATGCCCCCGCCGCCGGGGTCCATGCCCGTCGCGAACGAGTCCGGGCTGCGATGGGACCCCCGCACGGCCGCCGCGAGGAGCGTGGGCACGCGCTCCACGTCGCGCACACCTTCCGGGGACCCGGTCACCGCGCGGGAGATGGCCGCCGCGGGGTTTCCCCACGCCTCCCTGGCCTCCTCCCTCGCGCGGTGCGCCGCACCTTCCGCGTCCTCCGCGCGTCGAGTCGCCGCGGCGCGTTCCTTGATGAGCTCGGCGCAGTGGGACGCGACGTGTTCGCACCTCGCCGCGCTCGTGGCGGCGTCGCCCCTGAGCCGCGCCACCACCTCAGCCTGGTGCCTCGCCGCCGTCCGTAGGGTGTCCTCGTGCTCCACCATGATGCGCAAACTCTCCGCCGCGCCCCTCTGGTCCTCCCTGAACCTGCGCGCCTGCGCCAGCGCCTCGCACAGCCTGGTCTCCAGCTCCCTCCTCCGGCCGCACCACTCCCGTCTCTCCACGCGTAGGGTCTCTCTCAGTTCCGCCAGGTCAGCCTCGAGCATCGCCATCCTCGCCCTGCCGCCCCTGAGCTCGGCGGCGTGTCCATCCTTGGCCGCCTCCCACTCGGCCCTCCACTTGGACTGGAACGTCTCTCGGTCCGCAGACGCGTTGGTCGCCGCCTGCCTCGCCTCCGTGAGGGCCACCTCGAGGCCCTCGATGATGCCCTGCTGCGACGCCTTTATCTCCGCGTCCGCCTCCAGGAGCGCGACTCGGTCACTGAGCTCCGTTGCCATGGCCTGCGCGGCTTTGGCCTCCTCCGAGGATGCCTGCGCGGCGCCCTCAGCCTCCGCGCGCTTCGCCTCCGCGGCCTCCATCGCCTGCTTCGACGCGACGACGTCATCCTGTTGCTCCAAACAGAGCTGCTCCATCTCCGCGACTCGGTCCTTCAGGCTCCTCAGCGTCGCGTCCACCTTGCCGAGCAGCGCCTTGGTCTTCGCCAGTTCCTCCTTCGCGGTGTCGCGCTCGTGCCTCGTCGTTTCCGCGTTCGCCGCGTCCTCGTTGGCGGCATCGAGCGCCGCTTTCATGGCCCGCACAGCCTCGCCGAGGGAGTCGTTCTCGTCGCGGTACTCCTCGAGCCGCCGTCGAAGCTGCTCGAGCTCCTCGTCGCGCGTCATCGGCGTGTAGGTTCCCTCGTACGCAGAGCCCGCAGCGGCCATGACTCTGCTGGCGATGGCGTCCCACGCCGCGGCCTTCTCGTTCTCGGTTCGCTCCACGGGCGCGTCGTCGTCCACGCTCGAGGGAGACGTTCGCGAAGACGGTCGCGGCGGCGGTTTCCCGCGCCGCGGGCTCCCGACCGCTTCGTCGCTCGCCATGGTCTGCTCAAATTACCTGACAGCCAGGTTCAAACGGTCCCGGCTCACGGACCAGACTGCTCGGTTCACCCGCGGTGAATAAAATGAGCCGGAGTGCGAGGCATATCCCACAGTGTGTCGGGCACCGTCCGTCGCGACTTCAGAAGGATGGCTTCCGGCTTTGGAGCGTGAGTACCCGAGATCAATCCCGCGCGCGATAGCCGCTGCCCTCCCCGGAACCCCCGTTCGCCGCGCCTCCCGGTGGAATCGCACTCTTTTCTTTCACCTGGGACCCAGTCTGACCCGCTCTCCGTCTTCTCCTCCTCCTCCAACAGTAAGGGCAACGAGGGGCGTTGCACGCCTCTGTGGCAGAACTTCTCCAGGGTACGTCGCCTGATTATTCCGATCCACCCGCACCCTCGCGGCACGCGTCTAACCTCCCGGCGCGCGACCCGAGCACCGCCAACCCTAAATATCACACGGATGGCCTCTCCGCGAGTTTCCTCCGCCCGCTCTGCTCTGACGCCCTCCTCCCCCTTCGTCCCCCGTCATCTCAGTGCATGTCCACCGCAGACAGCCCCACGGAATGCGCCAACCTTCGCGAGGACTACTTCGAATGTCTTCACCACCGCAAGGAGATCAGGCGATCCAACACGGTCATGGAGCAGCGCTCCAAGACGATCAACGAGAAGGCTGAGGTTCTCAAGGAGCAAATTTGGAAACAGGTGTTTGACACAAGTTGGGCAAAAGTGGAGAAAGCGAAGTGAAGCGTAGAAAGCGTCCCGTCGTAGCCGCGTGTGAAACTAGTTGTATTTTGTTATTGAGTCGAAGGGGGAGACCCCGCGCCACATCATCACGGCTGCGACGGAGGTTGTTGCCCGTCGCCGCCGCTTCCACCGCTGTTTTCCTCCATCGATCGTCGCAGAGCCTCCGCGAGCATCTCATCCTCGGACATGCCCTGAGGCGCAAACTCGGGAGGAGGAGGAGCCGCAGCTGCCATCCCCGCGCCCATATCACCCGCCCCCGCACCCGCACCCGCACCCATCATCGAACGCGCGAAAGGATTGTTGAGCGCCGCGGAGAGAGCGGCGGGATCCGCAGCCATCTGTGCGATTTGCTGAGCCATCTGGGGGTTAGCCCGGAGCATCTGCGCCATCTGGGGGTTGGAAGCAGCCGCCTGCTGGATGAGGCCGGGGTTGTTCCTGACCATCTCGGACATCTGAGTCAGCGCCTGAGGGTTTGACGCGAAGGTGTCCATCATCTGCTGCATCATCTGCGGATTCATGGGCGGCATCCCACCGGCGCCCGGCATTCCCATCCCTCCACCCATCGCCGCAAACGGGTCCATGGGAGGAGGAGGAGACGCACCCGACGCGCCGGGTACGGGCGTGGGGCTCGCGGGTACGGCTCGTTCGAGCAAGGCCTTCATCTCCGGCAGTCCGTCGTGCTTCGCAGCGGCTTTGCTGATCACGAGCATGGGCTCGGCGTCCGCGACCCTCTTGAAGCCGAACGCCTCCATGGCCGCGACTCCTCCGTTGTGCCGCCCGAGCCTCTGGTTGAAAGTGTTGTTGTTCATCTTCACTGAGCGGTACTTGTCCTCCCCGGGATGTGCAAGCACGTTGCCCACGAACGTCAGCAGTGTTCTCACGGAGGTGACAAACTCATCCATGTTGGCAGTTGACTCCTTCAGCTCGCCTAGAGCCTTGAGGATGGCTGCCTGCATGTCCGCCTTGGTCGCCGGATTGGGTTCGCCCTCTCCCTCCGATGGTAGTTTCGTGGCGTCGATTGGATCGTGTTGCTGCACCATCATCGCCAGTCGAGCGGTGTCCGCGCCCACGAGGTCGGCTTTTCGTTGCATGTCAAGGTAAAAGTGAAAGGTGGGAAACGCCGAAACTTGAGCTTCTCGCGCGAGGTCGGCGTTCAAAGGGCTCGCGTGCGTGTCCACTCCGACGAAAAGCGCGGTTGGTCGGGTACGCGCCATCTGTTCGTAGATTGGCTTGATCCGCTGGCACGGCCCGCACGTCGTCATCGACCAGTCGACCACGGTCAACGCTCCCGCCGCCTTGGCCTCCTCGAGGAGCAACCTGAGCTCGACGGCGCCGCCGACGATGTGACGCACGGACCCCCAGGTCTTCGGCGCCGCGGGTGCCGCGGCGGTCACGCTTGAAAGCATACTCGCGAGTTGTGCCGGATCGGGCTGGGGTTTTACGGCGGTGCGCTCCCGCAGAGCCTCCTTCTTCGCTCGAGACTCCTCTCGCATCCGCTCCTTTTCAGCTTCCGCCGCGGCTTTGGCTTCAGCCGCAGCCGCCTCCTCCTGGGCAATCTTGACAGCTGCCGCGACC
>Ga0115567_10001507_pt1 | contig 23303 bp, 21 predicted proteins | sample COGITO_mtgs_1204_2_FD_88679 | JGI IMG/M metagenome (GOLD analysis project Ga0115567, IMG submission 88679) | Pelagic marine microbial communities from North Sea - COGITO_mtgs_120412 | ecosystem: Environmental > Aquatic > Marine > Epipelagic | place: Germany:Helgoland, sampling site Kabeltonne... | reverse complement strand
GCGCCGCCGCCGCGCCGCCGTGCGACGAGCAGCCTTGGGCGGGCGCGGCGCGCGGCGGTGGCTCCTGCACGGTCAAGATGCCGAAGAGCGCCGAGGCCTTGGTCTGCGACAGCGCCGGAAAAACCTGCCGCCCCGTCCGCGTGCGCCGTCAGCAACGGGAGGGATGGGGCGCGAGGCGTGGGGAAGGGCGGCGCGGGGCGAGGCGGCGGCTTGCCTTGGAGAGGAACGCAGCGAGCATGAGGTTCACGGGCTGGCGAAACTTGGTGGTGGCGCGCGCGACCACCCACCCCAGCGCGAGCTCCGGCACAGGCGGGAGCACCCAGGCGAGCGCGTAAAACGTGCCGATGCGCGATGCCATGAACGAAAGGCAGAACGCGAGCGGATATTGCTCTGATACCTGTGCGCGCACCGCTACCGGTCAGCTGGGAATTTCAGCGGATCCGCCACGTAGAGCCGCCGATGGGACCAGCAAAGATCACGGATCTCCGTGAGATGTGAGTAAGGCACCTCGTTGAATTTCTGGAGCGTCCCCCCCTGACCATGTTTTGGGCCGAGCTTCTCTCCTCGGATATTGTCTGTCGAAGCGGACTCGCCTTCAACGTCGACTCGCCGAGAGCTTGCCCCAGAGGACAAAGATCTTTCCCCGCGAACAGCGATGATCGTTTCGCGTTCAGCACGATGGGGCTGCACTTTTATCCCGTGGCGACAGGCTGCCACTCTCGACGCGCGAGCCTGGCTCGCGATGTCAGAGAAGAAGGGAGTGTGCTCGAGAATTCTTGTGCGCAATGTGTCAGGTCGACAATGGCTCTGCGAGAGCTCCAGAATCTTGTTTGCCACCAACGAGCTATCAAAGGGTCTCGGCATCGATGAAAGGTTGTCTGAGCGGCGCAAAAGATGCGTTCTCAGACACATGGCCGAGACTGGGCCCACCCTGGTATCCGGGTGGAGGCCACGCATACGTGAGCCCTGGGCGCAAAGAAAGCCTCTAATCTGAGACTCTGTGACCGAAAGTGCACGCCCTGCAGTGGTATAGAGCTTTGCCGGGTCCGCAAGGCTCTGCACCCAGGAACGTGGACCCATTGCAGACAGGGCTCTCTCTCTCAAAGCCTCTAAGGAGTCCAAGGGAGGTGATCTACGAAGCTTCCTGTCACGTTCAAATTTCTTGGGCTTTGAAGGAACCTGATCCCGAAGTTGACCCGGTCCGTTGCCACGGTCAGGGCGCAGGTGCTGCGGGTGGCGGGCTCTTTGCTGAGGAGCAACATCGTACTCCTCTTTCCTGCGTCAGCAGCCAGTCTTCGTACAGGAACGCCGCTTGCTGCGACTGGGACCGATCGGACCGGCCGCAGTGAGTGTGCGGGGTCGTTGGCGTGGCACTGGTAGGATCGAAAGGATGAGCGAGGGGCTTGTTCTTCCCGGGAAACCTGAGCGTGCTCTTAGGCACGCTTTTACGCCCAAGTTCGGTGGTCCGCCGGATTTTCGTTACTGCCAGGGTGCGTTTCCCTCACTGTGTGCAAGTTGTTGCCCGGAGCTCACGCCCTCGGGCGTGGGTCGAGAGCTGCAGCTGCAGTAGCTGACGCCGCAGCGATTGAAGGGGTGCCTGTGGTCGGCTGGCAGGGGAGTGGACAAAAACTGTAGAAAGCGTGGTAATCGATGACCTTCCGTTCGCCGAGGGGGCACTTCGGAGTTGCTATCGCATGCAGATTGTTGGCAAGAACGGCTCCCGCGAGAATGTTGTCGCCAAGGTCGCTCCGAGGACACACCCTGTTTGATTCTGAGGTACAGCTGCGAATCAGTGAGCACTTCTGAGGTGGGGCGCATCACGGCGACCATTTTACAGGTGTCAAAGGATGTTGGGGAGGACAAAATGACCTACTACCGCGACGTGCAGGTGCTATCCCGCCCCCACCGCTCATATGAGCGCAGAGGCAGCAGCTCGCGACCGTGGTCTGCCCGCTTGTCAGTGACATCTATGGCTCACGGGTTTGCCATGGGACGCAGGCGCAGATGTGTGCGAAGCAGTGGGCCATTGAGTACAACGCGCAGAACACGCCCAAGAAGGTCGACTTCATCGAGGCGTTCGTGGTGGAGCTGGTGGACCGCCCAGGGCGCCCGCTGGTGGGAATGGAGCAGTTCGTCGAGGGCATCTTTGTCAAGCACAACAACAACGTCGGCGGCGTGGTGGCGGACCGCGACTCGGAGCGGGCGACGCCAAACGCGCTCAGCCACTTCACCTGGCACGCAAGCAACAATACACTGCTGGTGTGCGACATCCAGGGCGTCGGCGACGACTACACCGATCCACAGATCCACACCGTTTCGGGGAAGGGCTTCGGCAAGGGCAACCTCGGCCAGGCATCCTTGGCCCGCCCCGTACGGCCCGTGCTGGGAATTGGTCCTCCGTAAGCCACACGGACAGAGAGCGGCCGCACGTGTTTTTGCGCCCACGGTGCTCACGGCGCCGGGCCCCGCGGCCTGCAGGCTGGAATCAACGCATTTGAGAAGCGGCACGTGTGCAACGACATCTGCCGCACCCTTAACCTCCCGCCCCTCGGGCCGCCAGGCGCGGCCCAGCCCACCGCTCGGCCCCCAAGCCGCGCGCGCCGCCTGCGCTCCGGCGGTGTGCGGCGCGCCCACCGCGCGGGCTGGCGTGTTGCAGGGGCGCGACGCAACACCTCGTCGGAGGACCTGCGCCGGATGACGCCCGGGCATATGGCGGGGGGGCAGTCAGAACGGGAACGCGACGCCGCACTGCGGCAGCTCCGCGGCGCGCAGGCCGAGCCGGACTTTCCCAGGTGCCCGCCGCCCGGCTGCCGCCACCCGCTCCGGCGGCCGGGGCTGCTGTCATCGCCGCCTGCGTGCGCCCCGCCCCTCTCTCGCTGACGGCAAGAGGTCGCGACGCGCGCGCAGGAAGGCTACCCTCTTTGCCGACGATGGCAACGGGGGATCTGAGTTGGACTGCCGGGCAGACGAGCAGCACGGCGGCGGCCCCCGCAACGGGGGCTACACTCACTCGCACGGCAACAACAGCCTCGACAGCAGCCCGGACAGCTCGTCTGGACGAGCTCGATGCCGCCGCGCCCTCGACGAGTCGGAGCCCACGCAGCTGCTGCCCTCCGCGCGCCCGTCAGCGCCCTCCGCGCGCCCGCAGCGGGAGGACAAGAAGCGCGCTTCGCCCGCGCCGCCCGTCGAGGCGCGGCCCCGCCCCGCGCCTGAGCGGCCCCGCCTCGCGCCTCGCGGGCGGGCCGCGCGGCGCAGCACATCGCGCGGTGCTGCGCTCTGCAGGGCGCGCGACGGGCGCTGACGGCGGGCGGGCGGCGCGCGCAGCTGGACCAGCACGATGACGCGCTCATGGACGCGATCCTCGACGAGATCGAGGCCCTGTGAACCAGCGAGGCCCCGTGCGCAGCGCCACGCCCAACGTGCAGAAGAGTGCATTGACGGCGCGGCACGGCACGTGTGCTGCGGCGCCCGGCGCGCAAGCGGGCCTGCCAGGGCGCGTAAGACGCCCATACGTGCTTTGGAATTATTGGCACTCGCTCCAACTCACGCGGCCGCACCCCGCGCCCCTAAGCGCTATCCCTCCGGTGCTACGCTGCTCTGTACAATGCTCCTCGGCGCGCCGCCCTGCGACACGCCCGCCTCGCTCACAGCCCCGACGCCATGCCTCGATGCAGGCGCTCGACGCTCTACAGCTCCGAGAACGATCCGTTGCTCCATACGCACTTTAGCTCTGGCTTGAACTGGCCCATCTTAGTTCCAGTCAACTTGAGGATTTGCGCCATCTCTGGCGTGAGGAGCTCGCCCTTGCTGCACACCTTGTGCTCACGCTCGCACATCACCGTCCCATTCTTGAGCATCACTGGCAGACCCAACTTCCGCAGTGGGTCGACCATCGTGTGCTGGAACTGCAGCGGCCCTTGCTGCAGTACAATATCCCTCACTGCAGGAGCGCCACTCCTCGCGAACTCGTCCTCCTGGAACTTTTCGTAGAAGGCCACAACCTCCTTCTGCACAATGGATTTCAAATCAACACCCACGCTGCCCCGTGCCGGAATACAGCCTCCGCGCATGTTTTTCTACTTCTTTTCCCACGTAACAACTCGTTACAGCTTCGAAATGAATCCTAGGGTAGGCTAGCGAGCAGACCTGGGGGCGGTTGGTGAAAAGTAGCGCAGACGTGCCGGACAGCTGCGCAGAAACGAGCGAGAGATTCTCGGCTGGTTCTTCCTCAGGGGTCCGGCCGAGCGCTAGTGACATCACGTTCTGCTTTCCAAACACAAACCTATCCTCTTTGAATTGTATGCGGAGATCTTTGAGACCGTTCGACCGCATGTTTTCCATCTTCAGAACATAGATGTGGGTATACTTCTCGAGACACTGGCGGATAGCACACAGACACACACAAGTGTCAGTCTTCAAAGCTGCGGGCAGTTAGTTCTACCGATCACGAAACGATTAATTGACCGCTCAGACTGCTTCTGGCGGCATGGCAAATAGATCGCCTCGCTTTTATCGGGAGGCTGGCCAGCTATCCAACGACATGCCACGCCACCGCGCAAATTGCCGCACATGCGCATAAAGCTAAGCCTCCGGCACAGAATTATAATGCTGGAGCGGACCTCCATAATGACGGTAACAAGAGCTTCCTTTCCTGCCCTTCCATTCTTCTTCACCTTGGTGAGGGAGACAGTCTTGTTGCGCTTCGACGAAGGCATCCTGGTCGTTCTCTTCAGCTTCACGTGGCATCCAGAAGTGGATCTCGCCAAAAGTAAATAGTTTCGCCACCTAAATGTAGGGTTTGTTTCCAACGAAAGCCCGAAAGCAGAGAATCCTTTCAAATCGTCCTGATGCCCGACGCCTATGGAGGCTGGCCCCGAGATGATTCGGCGCATGCTACAGCATGCTCTGGGCGAGATGCAGCGTCTTGGTGCTGTTCCCCAGGGGAAGATAATGATGTCGCGGTAAGCAGCAGAAGGCCATCTTTGGATCCGGATTGTCGCGGGGCCATGGGGGGCCCAAGCAGGTCGCAGCGGCGAGCATACGTGCGGGGGCAGCGACTGTTGCGTACGACGATCGCAGTCCTCGTCACCATTTTATTTCATACTTCATGCCACGTTCACGCTCAGACCTCCACCACAACGGCTGCGTCAACGGCGACAACGACACCGGCGCCCGTTGAATGCCCGGCCCTTGTTGGTGGTTCCTCCACTGGGCTCTTCAAGCTGACACTTTCACTCTCTGACGGGGTGGCTGCGGCTACACAAAACGGTTTCGCAGGCCGCATGGGTGAGCCGAATTCCTGCGTGGAGTTGTTGGTGCCGGCAGGCGCGTGGCCCGAGGCCGACAGCACGCCGCCCGAGGTCACGGTGGTGAATCTGACACCGGAGGCGATCGCCAAGCTCCCGGCTGGCGCCACCATTGAGGTCTGCAGCATTCCATGCACTCAAATTTTGTAAAGATGCGGCTGATTTTCGGTGCTTCAGCCCGACCTGCCGCTGCGAACACCTACGCATCGTCCCTGACCCCGCTCCCCTTTGCGCAGGGAGCACCTGTTTACGCCGGGCCGACCGGGCAAGTGTTCACGGCGCCGGTGGCGCTTGTAATGCCCGTGCCAACAGCAAGCTCAGCATTCACGCTTACAATGTTCTCGTACGATGCGGCAACGGAGCGGTGGTCGGAGGTGGCGCCGGTCTCGGACGCGCTGATCCTTCCTCGCGCGCCGTCGTGTGCGGTGCACGTCAAGGGCCAGCTTTCGTCCCTGCAGGGTTGCCAGCGCGTCTTCGCTGTCCTCAAAATGCCGGTCACCGGCGCTGCACCTGTCTGCGGCGAGCCCTGCCGTATCTTCGGAATCGTCACAGGCGTGATCGTTGGTCTCGTGGCCTTCGTGGCGCTCTCGGCCGCCTTCTGCAAAATCGCCCTTCCTCCGTCGGAAAAGGCGCCGACGAATCCGCTCGGCGACTTCAGTGCAGCACTGCACCCTTCAGCAACTGCGATGCCCAACACGGTCTCGTCGCAGCAGACCGTTACCGCACAGCCGGTCGGCCCCTCCCCCCTCGCTCACCCGCTCCACCGCGATCCTGCTCGCGTTTCGATTCGGGGCGCAGTAATTTTGAGAATTGTGCCCGGGATCGGGTGCAGTAGTAACGAGTGTGCTGCGTGGGCTGATCCAACTGGTCACTGACACCGGGGAATGCCGCTCAGGGCCCGATGGAGATGGACGGTACAGACCTGAGATCGGTTCCCTATGGCCAAGGCGCACAGGGAAGTCCGCAGTATACGGGGTTTCAGGCTTTCGCGTAGGAGCGTGGCAACCAATGTGTTTCCCCCGCTGTGCCTACGGTTGCGGGGAAAGCGGGCGGCTGCCACACCAGCACATCCTGTCGCTGTTCAAAAGTAAAGGATGTACCCTGTTCTTGCGGCTTCCAAAAAATCTGATTTCACAAGATATGTTGGGCCGTGGGCAGCTGTATCTACGTGGAGTGATGAGCTGGCCCATAGCCCGTTACCGCGCTGTGAAATCCTGGATCACAAGTCCTGGCCGGCAAGAGGTCAAACACTTCTGACTTCGCCAGCCGCTGGCGAGGTCAAAGTGTTTGACCTCGCATTGTCGCCCGTTTGACCTCTCAAAAGTTTTGCGGAGTTAACTGAACCGATCAACTGGTACAAAATCGCTCCAGCCGGTACAAATTTTGCTGGGAGAGTTCCTCGTCGCGTCTGATTTTTCTGAAAGAGAGCGGCGAAATCCCTCCTCCGGCCACTCGCCGCGCCGCTGCCTCGCGCGCTCTTGTTCTCCCGTGCTGCAGTCGCTCTCGGCGACGTAGATCAGAGAGATCAATACTGTGGCAAGGAACCAACGTAGGGGCGTTCATGTCACGGGTTTGAGTGCCAGGCGAGCTGGGCTTGGCTGGGGCCCGCGGGCAGGGAGAAGGAGAGCTGGGGCCCGCGCCCGCGCCGTCTACCTTCGCAAGCAGCGGAGTGCAGGGATTTGATCTGGCCATCGCTGTTTGGCGGGGCGGGCACGCATTGCATGGTGTGGTGATGGAAGTTGGGACGGGAGTCACTGCAGCGGTATCCGCTCTGACTGAGCGCGCGCATCCTGGGGGACTCTTCCGTACTGCGTGAGGCTGAGGAGATTAGAGGGGAGTGAGCCATGAGCACGCGATCGTCGCAATCTAAGCGCTCCTCCCGCCTTGCGGCGAAGGAGGAGCCGGAGCCGGACCGCCCCAAGAAGCGGGGGCGCGCGTCGGGTGCGGAACCCAGCGAGACCCCAGCGACGCGCGCAAAGCCGGCACCGTCGCCTGCGAAAACCAAAGCAGAGAGACAAGCTGCGGAGAGAGCAGCTAAAATTGAGGAGCAACAAGCCCTACGAGAACAACGGGCGCTAGAGAGGGCGGCAGCGGATCGAGCTGCAGAGGAAAAGGCGGCTGCAGAAAAGGCAGCAGCGGCTAAAGCGACAGCTGAGAAGGCAGCGGCAGAGAAAGCCGCGGCTGAAAGGGCAGCGGCAGAGAAAGCCGCGGCAGAAAAGGCAGTGGCTCAGAAGGCAGCGGCTCAGAAGGCAGCGGCTGAGAAGGCAGCGGCAGAAAAGGCAGCGGCAGAAAAGGCAGCGGCAGAAAAGGCAGCGGTAGAAAAGGCAGCGGCAGAAAAGGCAGCGGCAGAAAAGGCAGCGGCGGCGGCAGCAGCCGCCGCAGCCGCAGCCGCAGCCGCAGCCGCAGCCGCAGCCGCAGCCGCAGCCGCAGCCGCCGCAAAGGCGAAGCAGCCGCAGCCAGCAGCCGCGCCAGCTCCTGCGCCCGTTGTGCCCGTTGCGCCGGCGGCCCAACCTGGCAGCAAGGCAGCGCAGCCCGTCGAGAATGGTGCAATCATCGCGCCGACAGCACCCGCCGCCGTCGTACCGCCTGCAGCTGCAGTTCCTGCCAACTCTGCGGCGCCTGCGCCCGCGCCGGCTGCCACACACCAGCCGGGGGCTGTGCCAACGCCAGCTGCGGCATCCCCGGCTGTGCAGCCGGGGATGCAGTCCCAGCCAGCAGTGGTTCCGGCCGCCACGCCGCGGCCCGTGGCAGCGGCAGCGGGGCACCCTGTGGCGACCACGCAGCCTGCCGCACAGCAACCGGCGGGGGCAGGAGCAGCGCCTCAGCGCCCAGTGGGGGCGGCTGCCCCTGGAGCCGCGCCACTCTCTACGCGCGCATCGGCCACGCCCGCCGCCGCGCCGGTGCAGGCGCCGTCATCTGTGGGGACGCGCGGCAGCGCGGGCGGCGGGCAGCCTGGGATTAGTGCCGCGCAGCTGGCGGCGGCGCGCAAGGAGGCGAGCTTCGCGCGGGAGCGTCCGCAGCAAACGCCCGCGGCCCGCTCGCCGAGCGTCGCGGGCGTCGCGTCGGGCCAGCGCAAGCCCGGGACATCACCCGGCGTCTCCTCGCCGCTGCCAGGCGCGCCGCAGGGGCACACGGCTGCGGGAGGCGCCGCGGCGCAGCCTGGCGGCGCGTCTGCACGCCCGGGTCAGGTGCCATCGCGGCAGACGGCAGTGGCGCCGCACCACCAGCACCACCAGCGGGCACAGATGCCGATGCGGCCCGGGGGCGGGATGTCTGGGGCAGGGCCAAACAGCGGGGCGGCGCAGGCGCACGCTGCGGCGATGAGAGAGAAGCTGCAGCGACAGCGGCAGGCGGAGGGCAAGGCGCCGCACCCGGGCGGGCACTCCGGCTCGGCGCGCCCCGCTCCGCACAAGGGGCCGTCCACGCTTTCGGAGCTCGACCGCGAGCTGCGCAAGGGGCTGGGCGGCGCGGTGGAGCGCTGGATCAAGGCGCGGTCGGCAGTGGTGGGGCTCGAGGACCCCGCCTTCGCGTCGGAAGTGATGCGCGTCGCCAAGCTGATTGCGTTCGAGGCGTGCGGGGTTCAGCGCGAGCAGGAGGGGGAGGAGGCATTTGTGCAGCACCCCTCCGCGGAGGGGTGCGAGACGCTCACGCGCGAGACGACGACGACGCGCTTCCGCGTCGTGCACCCAGAGGTCAAGACACCCTTCGTCTTCGAGGTGCGTTTGAGGCCCCCGCGCGGGAAACGCGCCCCGGCCGCGCGTGCTGCATGCTGTGCCGACCACGCGAGGTGGGTATTTCACGCGCGCGCGCCGGGGCTGACTGCGCGGGGTGCGGGGCAGGCGACGCGGCACCAGTTCGGGGGGGAGGTGCTCGGGACCGGGAAGCGGCTCGACGGGCTCACCTTCAAGATCGAGATGGAGCTCGTCGGGTTCCTGCTCCTCTCCTTCGACACGCAGTCCTACGCGTGCGCCGAGGAGCTGGACAGCGCGTACCTCAACCAGCTGCGGCAGGCGCTCGACACGAAGCTGCAGCCCGCGGAGCTCGCGGTGCTGCTCATGCTCGCGGGCAACGCCTTCCGCGGCGCCAACGGCTGGAACGACGTCGAGGAGGTCTGCCTCTGGTCACCCAACTTCACGCTCCCGGAGATGCGCGTGCGCTGAGGGTCCGCGGGCAACGGTGTGTGAAACGCGGCGAGCCGATGCAGTCTTCGTGTCCTGCACGCCGTTGTGCTGCCGTTGCGCTGCCGCGGCCATGCACACTGTGATCCATTTCCCTCACTCGCGCCCATGTCCTTCATTCGCGGCACAGCCGCTCAGAACGCGCTCCACACACACCCGCACACCAACACACACACCTCGCCTCCCACTCCCTAGTCGCTCCGGTCCGGCGGCGGGTAGCGGCGGGTCCAGCCATCCTCGATCCGAACAGGGATCGGCTCCGGGATGAGGTCGCGCAGGCCCCAGTTGAGGGCGCCGAGCCCGCCGCCCTTCCAGTCGTCGTTGTCGACGCACAGCCGAGTGACGATGAAGTCCACGCACTTGAGCGGGAAGTTGTACCCACCGGGGTTGCAGTCGTAGTCGCTCTTGCACTGCTTGGGCAGCTTGAGCCCCCCACCCAACCGCCCGCTACCCGCCGACGCCCCCTTGGCGCCGGGCGTCTCGGCCAGCCCCTCTGATCCGTCCCTGCTGGCCATCACCGTGGGCGCAAGCGCGTGGGCCTGCCCTGAGCCTGCTGCGGCCTCCGAAGCCGCGACCAACGGCACGGCCGGCTGGAACATCGGCGTCGGGTACGAGACCATGCCCGGCGAGGAGCGGACCGGGAGCAGCTCACGGAGGTAGGCAAGGGGCGAGATGGACGTCGGAGAGGTGACCTCGATGGTGTGCTGGGTGATGAAGCCCTTGTCGTTGAGCGAGTACGCCGAGATGCCCTCGACTACCAGAGGCTGCGAGCGGGAGCCCGAGTTTTGCCGGATAACCCGCGACTGCGAATTGAAGTATTCGTCCGACGAGATCACTCCGTCACCATTGGAGTCCAGCCAGCGAAACACGTCGCCGAACGAGGCCCCAGAGAAGCGAGGGGTCAGGTCCAGCCGCCAGCGGATCCGTATCCGGCTCTGCCGCCCAGCGCAACGCTCAGCGCGCACAGACAGGTCTCGCCTCTTTGTAGGCATCAGCAGGGACAAACGTCGCACCCTGCTCTCACCCCTGCTCCAGGGGAGGGTACGCGCGGTTCAGGGGCGCGCCTTATCGATGCCGTGCTTGTCCATGAGCATTGCCGACACCTGCACCTTGGAGAAGCACACGTTGACCAGCGTCGGTACGACCGAAAAGAACGTGCGGTACGCCCGGATACCCTCAACTTGGAAGCCCTGCGTTATGCAACAGGGGGTTGCGCACGAACAAGTCATCACATGACAGAGCAACGATCCGGTGAGATTGATATCGATGTTTGGCGCTGCGCTGGGGCTCGCCTGAGCATCGCTGAGGACGATTTGCTGGTCAAAAATGGAAAAGTCGCACTGTTTTGTAGTGATAGTCGGGTAGTCCGTAAGTAGCGTGTCCACCTGTACCGAAAACAACATGCTCTCGGTTCAACCTCTTTGCCGGGGTTCCTTCATCGACCCCTAATCTGCTATAGCCCGACTTATGCACCTCTGAACAAAGAACGGGGCGTTTTTGGGCAAATATCAGCGACGCGAATACATACCGCTTTCCCACGCTGCAGCTCAAAAAGCCTTTTACGTTCCTCCTGCTCGTCAGGCGCCATCAGCGAGCACCCGAGAGAGCTTGTCTCAATGGTCGAGCCATCCGGCGACGCCAGAAAGCGAGCGCTTCTCCGAACCGGAAGCAACGAAGCCGGCCGGTTGGGAGGCGATGTTTGTTGCCGTGCAGTTGCGCCCCAGCTCCGTGGAGTGCCCCCAGGGACGAGAAAAGCAGTCGCCGGCATCCAACCTGCGATGATAAGCAGGACGACGGAAAGGTATCCTGCTACTGGGCTCCGTGCCGAAGTGCGGGACCCGTTGCCACTGACATTGGCCACGGGCACCATGTGGTATCGATTTAGAGGCCTAACGCGCGACAGAGGTGCACACGATGACGGTCAAGCCACGACACGCCCTGGGTCCAACTTCTTGTCCACACTTAAGAAAGGCCTCCAAATAAAAAAGAAATGAATGGCAAGTGGTCAAAACGGCGCGGAGGGCTTTGGCTTTGCATTGACCTCTGAACAAACAGCTCAGCATGAAATTTTACCTGCAGCTTCGGTGCCATCCTATCAGACATTGGTGAAGATTGACCCGAACGTGAGATCAAGATTCAATCCCGAACCTGGACCGCGCTGTCCTCCTGAATTGGTCGTGAGGGGCAAGCATGGGCACCGCATGAATTCCTTCCAAGTACTGCCGGTAAAAACGACGTGGCAACTTGCTCTTCACCATGAACTACTTTTCTCGAGTCAAAACCAGGCTGCCAGCGGCCTGGGCCGACAGGTATCAATGCAGCTTCAATCTCTGCAACTGCGTCTGCGCCTACACGCCTCCACCCACCAAGGTTCCCTGCTCACACGTAATTGACACTCCTCTGACGGTCGAGTGGCCTGCCTGCCTCTCGCACACTTTCTCGCTTCCTCACTTGCTATCTCACACCGTCACCCACACATGCGCTTCGCGAGAGAATCTAGCTAGTCCGCCAGCAGCTCAGCATAGTCCTCGTAGTAGATCCGCCCATTTTCTACGTCCACCGCAGCGCTCATCATTTCCTTGACCTGCAAAATAGCAAAGCCGATCAACTACAACCGCAGCGCTTTTCACATCGAGCCCTCCATCTACGCGCCCTGAACCAATCCCAAGAACACCAAGCCACCAGCACGCTGTATTACAGGTGGCACGCGTCGCTGCTACTGGACGGGTCAGACTTCGTCCGCTGAGAACTTTTCGCCGTACGTTGTCATCAAGCGCTGCAGCTCCTCGGCTTCTAGGTACCCCTTCTTGTCTGTGTCCAGCCCCTGCCCCGACCCAGCAGGCAAAAGACTCAGGACGACACCCTCCATCGCCAAGACATGGATACGAAGCGCACCATTCAGGCCTGCAGCATCTCGGAATCCGAGCTGAGCAGCGTACCGCTCGGATTGCAGCTCACGGGCGGGCAGTGCCTGGAAGGCCGCAAGGATTGCATCCTCGGTTGTGCGTTTGTTGGCCATGGCCTCCTCGGTGAAGAGGCGTACAGCAAGCAGCTCAAATTTTTCGTACACAATGAAGCCCGTTGGCTCCTCCTCCTCGATCTCGTGGATCCACCTGCCCGCATCGGAGCTGAGGGTGCTATCCTACCTCTCACGGGCTAACCCAAACCGCCACGGCGCAACATTGGCATACTGTGGAGCACACCTCTGCAGCTGCTTCTCGGTTGGATAAATGTCCATCGAGCGCAAGATGGTCCCAACTTCGCGAACGTCACACGCATTGCGCCCCTCGCGGTTGAACACCTGCCCGGCGTCGCTGGGAGTGAAGACACGCACACTGACGAAACCACCAGCGAGCTCGCACCGAGGGCGATGAATCCAGGCTCGTGAGCAGTGCGCAGATTACTATCACCCAGCAACTGTGCGCTGCGGCATGGCAAGAGGCCGCTCGCGGACACAGCTGCCGGAGAGCGACCAACCACCCCACCTTGGGCTCGGTCAAGGACAGCAGACCCTTTCGGGATACAGCACAACCGTTAATGGAACCGTCGCGCTGGGACGCAGCAGTAACCTGGAATGCATCATTTATCTTCTTCTTGAGCTCGGCATTCGGGTCCTCCCCAGGAGGCGCAGCGGTCGCCATCCCTGGGCCGTTGGTTCCGGGTTTGACACGGGGAAACATATTGAATTATTTTATTGGAAAACTTCTGTTTTTGCGGGGAAAACCACCTCCTTGGTGAGGGGAGATCTGCCAGGCGGCAGCCCAAGCGGCAGCCCGCTAGGGTCGTCTGTGCCGGGGCAGAGAGTGCTTGGGCGTGAAACAGGTTGAATCTAGGTTAGGTCCTGCGCAGACGACAGGGGGCGGCGCGGGTTTCGCCGCTTTGACGGTTCCGAGGGAGGCAACTCCTCCTCAGCATGAGTCACGCAGTCGATCGAGCAGACCAGCCGTTGCAGGCGCAAGTACTTCCCCAACTCGCGCCCAACCCGCTCACAGATTCCTTGCTCCCAACGTTACTGTGCCCGAGCGGAGCGCTACGCGCGCCAGTGAGAGTCGTTCGCCTGGTTCGTTGAGAGCTCCCCAGGAAGTAGCAAAGGCTATGGGTTTTGGACCGGGGCCCTGTGCTTCGTGTCGTAGAGATCCCTCTCGACAGAACTGTCCGCGACACAGAGAACGGTTCTTCGCTTTCCACGATCGTTGACAGCTTACGAGGAGTTGGCCCCGTGAAAGCGGCTTCTCTGCCAGCAGGATCCCCCCAAGCGCCCGACACTACTCCTGTGAAACTGATAGCCGCTGTTCTCTGCAGCATCGATCGACGAGCCAAATGGTGGCGATGCCGGATCCGTTGGAACATGCAGCAGCAGATGTAGGGCTCCCTGCTGCCGGCGGTTACAGCCTCTTAGGTGACAAGGAGAGCCACCTGTATGACTCCGACGCACTTTGGGCGGAGTTGAAACAGTTCGTTCACTACCTCACGCCACCTACCATTTCCTATGCACTTGACACGGGGGTCGAGATTGTATGCTTGGTCTACATCGCCAAGCTTGGGGAGCATGATCTTGCCGCGGCGGGGCTCGGTTTCATGCTATCTAACATGACTGGTCATGCTGTCTACACAGGGTTCTCAACTGCGCTCGGAACGCTTGCCTCGCAAGCTTTTGGGGCGCAGAAGTACTCTCTGGTCGGACACCTCCTGCAGCAGTCCATGCTCGTGGTGGCAACAGCCCTACCAGTCATCGCGACACTGTGGGTTTTCGCTGGCTACCTCTTTGAACTCTCCGGTGTCGCGCCGTCGATTGCGCAGACTGCAGGACGTTTCATTTCGTTGCAGATCCTCTCGCTTCCTCCTATGGCGCTCATGCAACTTCTCAAGGTCTGGCTAGAGGCGCAGGGTATCCTGCGCCCAATCACCGGCATCTCCATCCTCGTGCTCATCTTTACCGTCGCGTTTTCCTATCTTTTAATCAACCAAGATCTTCTCGGCGTTGGCGTCTACGGCGCCCCGCTCGCAATTTTCCTTGCCTACAGCCTCGGTGTTATTTCATTCATCATCTACATTGCAAGGTCTGGCATTCATCGCCAAACGTGGATGGGCTTCTCACCCCGCGTGACTGTCGGTATCCGCACATTTGCGACTCTGTCCATCATGGGCGCTGGCATGGTCTGCCTCGAGTGGTGGTCCTACGAAATCTTAGGGGTTGTTGGCTCCGCCGCCGGCGAGACGGTGCACTTCTGCCCAATAACGCCCACCACTCCCGCCCAATGCTCGCCGCCGCGCGCGCTGCGCCGACGACATGAGGGGTGAAGCTGAAGCGTGCACGTGGCTCGCGGCAGGCAACGGCGGTCCAGACGGTTTTGGTCAACTTCGCATACTTCATGTATGCGCTTCCGGAGGGCATCGCGATCGCTGCTGGAGCGCGCGTGGGGAATGCACTGGGCGCTGGCAAGGTCATCGCTGCAAAACGCGCGGCAGTTGTGGCGATCTCGTTGGCGCTGGTGACGTCGGTCATCATGGTGGTGCCGCTGGTGGTGGCCAGGGACGGAACGTGGTCCGTGTACTTCCTCGAGGAGGCCGAGAGCGTGCACCTGGTCGCAGAGTGCACGCCGCCGCTCATCCTCTTCCTTATCTTCAACTCGGGGTACGGCGCCCTCTCCGGCATCCTCCTCGGGTCTGGCAAGCAGCGCATCGGCTTCATCGCCAACCTCGTCGCGTGCTACTTGATCGGCATCCCGCTCGGGCTCTTCCTCGCGTTCCCGATGAGAAAGGGGATCCTCGGCCTGTGGTGGGGCCAAGTCTCGGGCGTGGTGCTCCTCTTCTGCGGCCTCGCGCTGCACCTCTTCAACACCGACTGGGAGCAGGTCGCGCGGGAGGTCGCGACTAAGGCGCAGGAGGGCGACGAAGACCTCTCCGAGCAGGAGGCCGCCGCCCTCGCGGCCATCGAGGAGTCGCTGGGGCGCGCGGACGGGGGGGAGACCGGCGCGGGGGGGGGCACTGGCGCGGAGATGCGCATACTTGGTCCGAGTGTCCTTCCGGGTGCCAAGAAGGCCTGACACAGGTCAGGCCCACGGACACTCGGGACCTTAAATCGAAAGAATAGCCAGGCGCAGCGTGTGTGCGATGCGCCATGGTGTAGACAGAGTGAAGCCGTGAAAGCTTTCACGCACGTTCAGCACACGCATACGCACACAACCCTCGCTCTCAACGCGCGCGCTGCCCCGGCGCGACCCCTAGGGCACCAGGTTGTCGTCCTTCATCGTGGTCTCAGCCTCCACCGTGAACTTAGCCCCGACCTGGCAGTTGGTCAGGTTGCAGTCCTTTTCGATGTGGGCGTCGTCGCATACCACGCATCCCGTCAGCGTCACGCCGTCCTCGATCGTCACGTGGTTGTGGATGATGCAGTTGGCGAGCTTGACATTGGAGCCGACCTTGCAGTGCTTTCCAACGACCGACTTCTTGATGCTCGACTTCTCCCCGACCTTGTCCCCAGAGCCCATGAACGAGAACCACTCGCCGACCACGCACTCGGAGCCGACCTTCTTGAAGAGCAGCTTCTTCTCCTCGTCGGTCTTGTCCGGGAAAGTATCGCTCTTGCTCCAAGGCACTCCCTGCCCCTGATGCCGCGGAACATCCAGATTCATCTCCTTGTATGTGTGCAGCGAATCTGCACGCGAGCAGTAGCCGCCATCGTACACGAGCGCGTGGCACTGGATTGGCCGGAACTTGCGCGGCGGAGGTGCGTCGCTATCAGGCTGCGAGTCCTCGCCATCTGCGGCTGTTGCTGGCGACTCCATGTCTTCTTCGTCGAGACCCCCGTCTGGCTCAAGGAGCGGTTGGCCAGGGTCCAGCACAGGTTCCGAGTCGAACTGGTGGGCGAGCAGGAACGGGATCAGCTCTGTCTTGATGGACGTTAGCTCCGGGCGCGCCTTGAGCAGCTCCAGGACCCAATGAGAAAAGATGTAGAAGTGAGCGTCAAGGATCTTGTTGGTGATCGAAATATTGGGGAACGCGCGGAGCACGCGCCGCGGAACAATGAGGCGCTCCTCCACGTCTGCAGCGCTTGTGAGAACGAGGAGCCGAGAGCGCTTCTCGTCCAGGCCGACGTAATCGAGCGTCGCGCCGGCCTCCTTGGGCGGCTTGGTCCCCGCAGGCAGTTTGCTCTCGGCCTTGGGCGCGCGCAGTAGCACTGTGCACGTCGCGTCATTGATGCGGTGCACATCCGCCAGGTGATGCAAGAATACGTCGGTGATCAGGTCGCCCGAGACGACAACAAAGTCCCTCGTGATCTTCTCCTTGAGGGCCCTCAGCACGTCCGCCGTGTCAAGGTCTTCGTCCACTACACACACTTCAACCTGCACGCTTCCCTTGTATTCCTGCACGCAAAACCGCTCCGGTCAGCTCTCCATTACCGCGATAGTGCCCTGCGTCTTCATGAGCTAAGGGTGACATCGAGTCGCGGCAATTGCCCCGCTGAGAAGGTGAAAATGTCCCGGTGTCAGCCCTCAGAAACCCATCGCCTCCCAGCCAACGAGTCGGGTATTGCACCTGTGAGAGAAAGAAGTCCATCTTCTCTTTCGCCGTAGACGTTGTGGCGACCAGTGCTTCCTTGAACCCCGAGCGCTCAAGCAGGGCAAGCTGGTACGAGACAAGAGGGCGGTTCGCCACCGGCAGCAGCGATCTGCGCAGAGCAACAATCCCTCACTATCATGAATCATTGGGCGTGCGTTCAATGCGAAGTTGGACGGCTCAACTAGCCAGTCAGAGGCAGCACCGCTGCAAGGGATCCACAAAGCCCTGTCTGGGGCGACGAACGGGAGACTGAGGCCTACTTTGTCATTTTCTCGGTGAGGGGGTACAGGCGAGTGCCGGAACCCCCAGCCATGATCACTGCTTGGAACTCCATTCTGCTTCGGCCCGTTCACGGCACCGGCTTCAACGTCCCCGGCGTCGATCAAGCAGGAGAACCCTGGGCCTGTGAGTCACGCGATTTTAGTTCATTCCACCCCCAAAACACCCCTCAAAAATTAAGCTTTGTGTGCTGTTTTCTGGAGAGACTTGACGCCTCTCATAGTCTTGCATGTCCATGCAAGACTACAGTGGACATGTCGACGAGAAATTCGAATACCTCATCGAGAGTTTCTCTCGCTTTGAAGCAAAGTTCAACGGGCCCAAGTTGGAAACGGGTCAAGCGGTGCGCTAGCGGTCGCACAGCCGGGTGTCAACTATTCTTGGTGCGGGGAGTCTGTTTGGGGCCGCCAGTCGGAACGCGGGGTCGCGGGTGCGCAGCCGCCCAGGAGGCCTGAAGCGATGAACCGAGCGGACTAGGTGCCCGGGCCTAGCCGCATGACGTTCTGATCAGAGACATGCCCTCATCCATATTGGTCATTCTCATCTCAGAGTCTTGTCACGCATTGTGGCAGCAAAGTGGATGCTGAGCTGTTGGTCAAATACACTTCATTTAGTTGCCAGCTTCTCATTTGTACATTTCATTGCTAGCTGAATCTGCTCGCAAACTTCATGGGCAACGAGGTTGGAAATATCGAACGTAATGTGCAGAGTTCGCCTGCAGACGTGTGCACGACCGTCATGCCTCACGTAAACGCACGGACAGGGTTCTGCGCCGGACTTACAACCCTTCTACTTGATAGTGAGCTTGGGCGGCGTGTCTCACCGAGCCAACGTACGTAGTCGAGTACCCGCATCGATTACAAGCATCCCGCGAAGTAGAGCCCTCTGGTGAGGACCGTCCGAAGGGGCACCTGGAAGCAAGACGCACCCCGCTTATCGAATTCATGCGTGGTCCACCGCGGCGATTCAGTCTCAACGACCAAATCATACGTTTGGCGTGAGGCTCCTGCACCTGCTGCACTTGGTGGAGCTAATCGCTTCAGAGTAGGTTCCGATTGGACATGCCAGGCAGGCTCCAGTGCCATTTTCTGGCTTGTACGTGCCAGCAGGACAGGGCTCGCATTTTGACTGCTCGTCTGCGATCAACCCACCGGTGTATCCTTGCAGGCAAAAGCAAGTGCTGCAGAAAGAGGAAGATCAGTCTGAATCGCCACAGCAATGCTCAAGACACACACGCACTCAGGTTGGGCGTTGCAATGTGTGTCAAAGTTCCAATTGCTATCTGAACCTGCTGCCAGCCGCTGAGGATGAGCCCTCCGGGCAGGGAAACTCCGTTCCATCCACGCACCTTCCAACGCCGTAGCACCTCCGCCGTCAGCACACTGGGCAAGCAAATTTCTAATCATAACGAAGCGTAGTGTCTGGGGTCGGGCCCAACACGAACCTTGACCCGGCTTGACACTCAGTGCATTGCCAAGATCCATCGTCAAGTTGAAGCTTGCGGAACCTGTTTTGCGCGGTTATGGCATCAACTTTTGGGTCGCTGCAGCATGCCAGGGTATTCGAATAGACGTCGCATAATGTTGGCTTTGCTCCGTTGAAGATCGCCAAAATTCATACAATGACGTCTTTGATTCAAAACTCTGAACACTGAAAGGGAGGATTGGTCGTGATTTCTGCTCACCCTCTATTGAATCTCCCACATGACGTTTTCAACACGTCGTGCAACTCCGTTACCACCTGAGATCATGAAAACTCAGCCAAACGGCAGATGCATGTTGTCCCTAAACTTGCTAGGTCAGAGCAGACGATCGTTTGCGAAAAAATGGGAGTTTGCGCTTCGAGACATCCACCGTTCTCATGTCGTCATAGGACAAAACAGAATCCCACATAAAGGCTGAGTGCACTTCAAAATCACTGCCGAAGTAATTCTGGGTCAGATGACAATCATGACAGCCGACACAGCGATGTCAAATTCTTTATGGAATGGTATTGCGAGCGGCCAGAACCTTAATTCGGCTGAGTGGTCGTTGATATGCATCTGGGAAGGTCTTTCAGGTATGCTCGACTTAGTACCTTGGCCTTTCACCGTTTGATTCTGATCCTGTCAGGCAGACAGCACACTTCTTTCTTAGCATGGTGTATCTGAGTCAAACGTGGAATCACATAAAGTGAGAACTTGAAGGGATTTCGCCCCATCAACACCGGCATCGAGTAAGGAGCATGCCTCCCACACAAGCACATTGTTCGGGGGCGCAGAGTGAGATGCGGTGCATTGTATCTGCCCACAAAGCTCAGATTAGTCCTGACTTTACCTCTGCAAAACACCCACACAGGGTGACCCGGGCCTCGTCTGAAGTTCCGCAATATCAGCACGAGAAACTAGAATTCAGCAAACGAGGGTCCGACCAGCCAGTCCATTAAGCCAATTGTTGATGTTGACGTTGATTGGGGTGTCATCCAATTCGGTTGCATGTATGCACAGCCTGACAAGCAGAGAGAGAGATGGTGAAGGTAAGATCGCAACGGTTTCGACTCGTTTCCGAGAAGTCAAATCAGTCTGGTGAGGCCGCGTTGTGGTTGGTGAAGGAGCGAAAGGACCTCGAGTAGGAGTCCTGTCTGATGACCTGAAAAAATGACCGAAGAGCCTGCACGGCAAAATCGAATCACATCCACGTGAAACAATACACAATCTTGTGCGAGGGATGCCCGCAAACCACCAAATTTCCGGTCGATCACTAAAACTTGGGGAAACAGGAAACCCACGCGTTGTAGTTCAAATCGGTTGCGCCGCCAATGAAGGTGGAGAAAATTCGACCCATTTTGCTTGTCGTCCACCTGACAGGTTTCGGAGCAAGGTGTGTGAGCTGTGAGCTCCAGCTTTCAGTTCGTGCTTGATGGCCAACAGGATCCCAAAACTCGGAAATTCGAGTTTTGTTCGGAAATTCGAGTTTTGTTACGCACCTTGAGACAGCGCAGAATGTCATCTGGGTCGGCAACGTGCTTCTCGGTTGCCCAAACCTGTTGTACATCACAGAAAGGTTGATCTATCCCATCGATAGTGCATTCGATGCCCTTGATGGTAAGTACGTTGGCAGCAATTACCTGATCTTAGTTGACGTGGTTCCTCCAACAGCCCTGTTTTGGTTGTGCATGTCAATTCTGTAAGACGAGCTGACAAGGAACCAACGTTCACCTCGAGTTCAGAAGCGAACCCTCGTAAACCTCGTTTCGCTCGATGATGGGGAGTACTCACTTGACAGGAATGACTGAACTTCCTCCGAAGCCAACCGTCTCCACGTATTCCGGCTGCAAGGCAGATCTCATCAAATTCAGCACCAACGAGGGAATCCTGCCACCGAAATCTAACAGTCTGCACCATACAGGCAAGAAAAACATGCTGTCTTCGCTCAGCCGCGAGAATGCTCTATATCTTGCACGCAAACGCGACTCAATGAACGGCCACGGTCAGAGTGCCCCCGCGATTCAAGACGTGACCTGGTTCGAAATGCCGTGCCGACCGTTTCCTGACACATCGATCAGGGTCCCCCGTGCCTTGTCATGCCCATGTATGTAACCTGGCAAGTGACACGGTTTTCAATCGGCTGCATCTCGGAGCGCAAGAGTTGGTATGGAGTGGGGCACCCGGAATGACTGCCCAGTGCAAAGGATTCCGATCAAGCACGTCGAGAAACTTCGGGCGCGAAATGCGATCGTGGCAACCTGTTTGATGCCTCGCAGGGTCAGTCCGCCGCACGCAATCGTTGCAGTGCTCGATCGGTCGAGCTGCCCGTGGATACGTCTCTTCTCCCCGATCCGTGCGTAAGAAGCGGCGAAAAACTGAGATAGATCGTCTAGCAGAAAACCAAATGCCAGGCACATGTTCTTCTCAGCGCTGTCGAATCACCTGTCGTTGCCAATTCATAACCATAGTTCCACATCCGCCATCTAGCAAAATTCAGAATACCACCGCTGCGGTGTTGAGGGCCAAGGAGCGCTCCGACCTGCAAGGAGGATGGTGTGGTTAGAATCAAACAATGCCACCCTAGCATTTCTACAACGAAAAACATAGACAGTGAGCTACGAGACCCTGAACTAATCTGCAAGTCGCAAATGTTAGTCTCAGCACATACCGCGACCCCGTACTGCGAAAACGCGAGAGTATTGTCGGGCAACGTGATCTGCAGTAGAAAAAAAACTCTTCAGCAACACAAAGAACTGAGGGCGACAAAACATTTTAACTAGCGCACTTCCGGCGCTGATCACACGGGAAACAGTGAATCCGAAAAATACAAGACTCAACATGGATATGACCTCCTCAGTGGGCGAGCCGATCCCAGATTCACTGCGGTCAACGAGGACGATCCAGTCATCTGAGTCGCTATTGCGAGCGTACACCTGCACGCATCGGAGCGATTTACAGCGATTGTTGTGCAATACTGGACGGCCATGCGATTGTTGTGCAAAACTGGAAGACTCGAGAGCCAGATTTGCTGTCTCAACGGCAACATCTTTGGATGAATTTTTTTCTGGTCATCAAAGAGTTGCTCGATTGTCCACCTTGAACTTTCCCGGCATTCGGTACTCAATAGTAGGACGTGGCATGAACTGCATCCTGGCGCAGGCATGGCCTCAATGTCAGGCTCGTACGGAAGCAGGTACAGCGCAGGACAACTGCGCAATCGCGACCAAATTCTGGGAAGGTACATAGGCCAACGTTTTTCAAGTTTCCGACATGTCCGCACAGAAATTGATCAGGCAGATTTGGAAACGGGAGGGGGCAGGCTACTTGGTCAGCACGAAGGCCTCTGGGTACGTGATCGTAAACCATTCCCCCAGATAGTCTGGAACCTGCGTCCAAGACCCAGTGTTACACCGAATGGTGCCGCTTGCAGCCAGTGTCAGAACCCTCGCAACCCAAGCCGAAGACTCATCCCTTCGCCTTCGGCCGTAGGGTAGCCCATCTGAGATCATGCGTCGCAGCAGGGCAACCGCTCCGCCCTGTATTGGCACTCACCAAGAAATTGGCGCCGTTGTATGTGAAATTCTCGAGAAAGTAGGTCAGGCCCCTGGGACACGTCGAAAGCACCATTCGGCTCAGGTCCGGCGAAAGAATAGCTCTAAGAAGGTTTTTGGGGCGCTCTGCGCTTACCAGTGAGCACCGACGTCCCAATGAGATTGCGGAGTAGAATGTGAGAAGAGATTCATGACCGTATATATGTCATGGGTCAGGCCGCTCATCCTGCCAACATGCTCCCCGTTTCCATACAACTCTCCCGAGACCTGCTCCCGTCCATTGCACTCAGAGAGTTTGAGTTGCAGCAGCCAGCGTTACTCGACAGCCCCATTTCCATGGATCGCCCATCGCATCAGCGCTTCTTCAGTGCAAGGGACGTGACAGAGTCCGCTCACTCTCCCGCGCACCCTGAGATCATGCGGTCGCGATGGGCAGGCGCGACCGTGCGTCTCCACGTCCACGCCGTCCCGTCCCTTGTGGCCCCGTCAACAAACACTCTCGGACTCGGATAAAGTCTTGCGTCAGCGTACCTGCCAGTGCAGGGTACGGGTCACAGCTCTGGATGTTGGCGCAGCGGCTCTAGTGGTCGAAAATTCGAACTTCTCTCTTTGCGTGTAGTAGTCCTGAAGCAAGCACTCATCGCACGTCTTCGTAGCTGTGTTGTAGTAAGAATGCAGCGGACAGAACGTACAGGTGCCATTAATCAAGACCTGCATCCCGCCGAGGTGGGTCATAGAGATCTCTTTCAGAAGCCCGGGCACCGGGACAGGGTCTCTCGGTCGAAGTGGGCGGACTGCAACCTTTCCGTATGCACATTCCGGGGGCTCTCCGCTGCCGCCATCGCCGCCCGTCGCGTCGGAGCTTACAATTTGCTGCGCGCAATTTGCTCAGTTCAAAGTGCAATTTGGACTGTAAAGGTCGGCAATGCAAACATCTTTCACGGCGATATCGTCGGTGGGC
>Ga0115567_10001506_pt1 | contig 23305 bp, 31 predicted proteins | sample COGITO_mtgs_1204_2_FD_88679 | JGI IMG/M metagenome (GOLD analysis project Ga0115567, IMG submission 88679) | Pelagic marine microbial communities from North Sea - COGITO_mtgs_120412 | ecosystem: Environmental > Aquatic > Marine > Epipelagic | place: Germany:Helgoland, sampling site Kabeltonne... | reverse complement strand
TAGGTGCCCAACTCAATTTAAGATTTAAGCCCTTAAATTGACCCTTAAATTGAATCTTTTTGGCAAACCCTTAAATTGAATCAAGGAGGGGGGCTTGTTGCCAACAAGCCCCCCCCCCCCCCTCACTTTCACCCTTGCGCCAGTCCACCCTCTTCCGTCTTGTTCTCTGTCTCTCTTCCACGGATCTTACGGGGGCTACGCTTGGCGCGCGCAGCATTAAGACGCTAGCGTGTGAGATGCGCCTCCTCAAGCTGGGCATCGAGCCCCGCGATGAGACCAAGGCATCTCGCGCCAGCGCTTCGTGCCCATACCCCGCAGTGCAGTAGTCGTGTGGTACCATCTGTGAAGATACAGCGCAAAAGACAAGGTAGGAACAGACGCAAGCTCTGAACATTTACCCTGTCAGGTGCGGGGTGTCCGTGGCCTCGGAGCCAGGGCCGTGTTTCGTGCGGGCGCCTTTGTCCTGATCTTCGCAGTGCGGGTGCACCCACGCATTCCTGAGCTCGCGAAACTGCATAGCCCACGCATGCACCCGCGCCAATTGTCTTTTCTGCCCCAAATACTGCCCGAAAATGTGCGCAAGTGGTTTACGTGCCTCGTGTGATTGCCTGTCGTTGCACGGCTGTGGACCAGATTTCGCGCCTGTCGCCGCACGGCATGCGGCAGGCACTTGCTAAGTATCGGGAACGACATTTGCAGCGCATGGAAGACACTGAGGCAAGTCTAAGCATAGCGAGGTATACCTCCTCCTGGAACAAAGCGCAGGAGCATATTCTTTGAACGTGTACGAGGCGCTAGATGCACGATTTCACGTCGAAGTCTGTGCGCAGCGTCAAGGCAGAGGAGGCACGCGAGCACGACAAACAGCAGGACAGACTTGAGGCAGAGACATCACAGGCAGGCGGAAGTGGACGGCAGCGGCGCGGGTCGGTGGCACAGCACGACTTTGAGCGGCAGACAGCAGCCCGCAAGGAATCCCTCGCAGAGCGGATTGTCGAGTACAACAAGGTCCCCCACGCCGTTGCTCTGAGGGTGCCGAGCGCGACTGCCGCGCGTCTATTCCGCGGTACATTAGGGGCTTGCGAATGCAGAGAGTGTATAGACCATAGATTGCGTACGTCTGCAGGACCCATGTGCAGAGTAGGGGTCTGCGAGGTGGTTGGTGATGCTTCCCCAGCCCTAACGAGAGCAACCACCTGTGGGTACAAAACCACTCTTGACAGTCTGCGTCCTGGGGAAATCGCATTTCGCAGTTTCTGAATCTCTCACAAGAGCTGAAAGACGGGCTCTTCAACTTAGACCGACGAATTGAGGAGAACGAGAAGCGAGATGTTGGCCCCGCTGCTGTCTTCCCATTGCACGCTGCAATCTCGGTTTGCTCCTTTCCCCATGTGTCGGGTGCCGGCCCAAGGGCATCGATCTTGACTCTGCAGGCAGGCATTCATATGCAAGCGGCTGAGCTTGCACCTATGACCACCCGTGCGCAGGAAGCGGCCAAATCGCTCATACTTGTATATCATCGCACTCACGGTGGCGTTCAAGAGCCTTCGAAACTCGTAAACTGGTTCTGGTTCGAGTGCTGCCTCGACTTCACCAGAGTGCGCACTGCCATCGCTCTGCCTGTCTCCTGTGCAGTTACGCACACGTATTGTATTGCTACCTGGTGGCTACACAGCTAGTCCTGCTCGTTGGTGCGCACTACGGGCATTTGATCCCGCTCCGCGCAGGCTATGGTTCAGGAGAGCCAGGAAGGAAACTTCATGCTTCGTTACAGCAAGGAACCAGGCGTCTTTGTCGCCAATTGGTCACTTGGCGTGGGGCAGGCACCGCCCGTAGACTTTACATGAGCGCTGGCCCCGCGCCCAGGTCCCTCTATGCCTGCACGACAGGCCGCGCCTGACGGCGCAGCGTGCAATGACTGTGCATCCGGGGCCAGCCGGTGAACTCAGCGCGGATCTTCCGCGTGCAACATGTTACGAGCCAGGAGGTCTGTGCACCGCGGCTTTTGCCCCGGCGTTTGAAGAGTCTTGGTGGCGAAGGTCTTGGGAGAGGCAGGTTCTTGGGGAGCGCTCCGTGCAGATACTCGAGTCTGATGAAAGGTAGGGCCAACTGATGCACACTCGCCGGCTGTGTGACTGGGGCGGGGCGCAGGGACGAAAAGAGGAGGATCTTGCAGAAGATCAGGACTCGGACTCGGACGCAGGTGCAAACGAGACAGATACCGAGTTGCGGGTGGCCCATGGCTATGCATGGTCCCGACACGCAGCCGCAGTCGAGACCTACGACACGCTCCAGGCTCTTCTGCACGGTAATCTTGCCTCACCCCCCACCTTACCCTGATCCTGTGCTCTACCTGGCACGCGGCACAGTCGTCCATCGCGCTTCCCGGGGTCTTGTTCCGCTTGGTATCTAGGACACGCTTCACATCTCGTCCCTTTTGGCCACAGCGGCGCGAGGTGTGCTGCGGCGACCACTTGCAAACCAGGTTCCACAGCTGAACCGCAGAGCTGGGTACTTGTAAAAGCCGCCCTGCTTCATCGCCGCGCCTGACATCCAAGACAAAGCACGGGAGGAGGGGATGGTGTACACGCTGAGGGCAGAGCAGCGCTTACTGTATCTATGACACCGCAGTGCGCAATGTATGCATGCGTATGCACGCAGCCGAGATAAACTGGCACTTCACGCTGAAATAGCGTACAGTGACACCGGCCTAATTGAATAGCAGAGCTTACAAGTCAGCCTTGCCGGTATTGACGCTCTTGAGAGCCCTAGCAACCTGTTCAGGGTCCATACCTGCGCGACAGGGCAGCATTAGTCCAGGCAAGAGCACATTTACGCAAGGTCGCGGGGCTCCATGCAAGCGATGGTCAACCCCGCATAGATATGCACCAGAACTCCATGCCTGAGAGACAAGCAGCGCACCCCCGAAGCCGTCTCCAAAGTTTATGTTGTCAGTGTTGATGCCCTGTCTCTTCAGTTGTTCTTTCAGCATGTTGTTTTGGTCCTGCTTCTTCTTCAGCTCTGCAACGATTCGCTGAATTTCCTCATCCTGCCAAGATACATCAGTGTCGAAGGGAGAGATTTTCATTCGAGCGTTCACTGACAACAGCAGAAGCATTACAATGCACTCAGATCGAAATGAGCTCGAAAAATTGACAGCTCACTAAGCCATTCGACCGGTGCCAGATGAGTTCTGGAAGCAACCCCGGAGTATCAATCACGAATCTTGACGAGACGGGTGGTCGTGTCGGGATAGGCTACCTCTCCAGGCATGTTCGCGAATTTCTTGAGATGGTCCGGCTTAATAGGCAAGTGAATACTCTCCCGCACCTGGCAGAGCAGCAGGGCGGCAATTCAGCGGCTAGAACCACGCTGCCGAGTACAATTTCTGCAACAAACCCAGGTTTCTTCTTGAGGCGGAGCTTCTGAGCATGGCCCGGGTCACTTTCCGTCTTTACTAGTTGCTCTTTCTCAGAGCAGGCTGTACACGTCACTCCTCGTTCTGCAAGCATCTGCTTCAGCTCCTGCATGGTATGCAAACCAGCGCATTAACGCCTGACTTATCTGCGCGGTGTCTAGTGACGAACAAATCACATAGATTGCGAACAGCACCAAGCACGGCAACCAAGGCACTGACTCAATTGCGACCGCACAAGGCTGCAGGGCAAGGACTGCGCTGACAATACACAACCGCTGCCAGCGGCAGCCAATGCCCCAGGGGAGTAGAGAACAGATAAAAACCTTGACACGCATCTTCTCGAGAGGCTTCTCTAGCTTCGAGAGAGCACCTTCCCGGATCTTCTCGACATCCTCCTCTTGGCGAAGGCCTGGCCCTGAAGCCTTTGTTCCTTCCTCCTCCTTCGGAACAGGGTCACAACTGACCGTCGCAAGAGGGACTAGGAAGACTAGCAGCAGCAGCAAAAGCGACACTGGCACTCTGGACGCCACCCATCTTTGCATTGCGAGCGGGCGAACTCTCATTGGGTGAACGAGTTCTCGAAGATCGAAATCCCACCAAAGTGACAAGGCAAGAAAATTTGCCCTCGACAACAAACGTGGGAGGTGAAGGCGTCCAGGGTTGATGGCCAGCGCTTTCGGGCGCATCGGTGACACGCTTAAAACCCTCGAGACGAAGCTTGGCGAGACCCACAAGGCTGCCGTCACCTCCTTTGAGGAAACCTTTGAAATAAGGTATCCCTTCGTACCCTTCAAGCCCAGTGGCGGTAGCGGCGGGTCCCACAACGAGCCATACGGATTGCTCATCATCGCGCACACAGGGGAGGAAAGTCGCAAGCCCAAATTGAGCTTGAGGCATGGAATGCTCGCGTCGACGAGGAGCGGGCACGATCGCAGGCTGCTGTATCGCAGGTCGAGGGAAACAGCCCTGAATTCGAAGAGAGGAACGAAGTTTTTGCGCGCCACCCATCGGCGGATGATCCAGAGACACTCATCGTGCGGCCCGCTGTGATTCATCTCTCCGAAACGGCAATGACTTTCGCCCTTGCATCGTACTGATCCCATAATTGGATGAGCTTGTGGGGTCGCAGTTTGTCTGGGACACTGTTCTGCTAACGTGAACAACGGTGCAGGGCGATCGCCCTGCACGCTCACTGATCACAACAGATTTGGATCCTGCTGCGGCAGCAGCGGCAGCTATGGCGCTGCGGCAGGTGGGCTCGATCCCCTGGTGCCGAGTTCTCATTGTGAAGTCACCCTTCCTGAATCGCGGACACACACACACACACTGTTGGCAAATTTGACACCAAATATGCTTGCCAGGTGCGAACCAACATGAACACGACATTCAAGTCAGATGATCAGGCTTCAGCCACCGACAAAGTCAGCCCCACTCAATTTTCAAATCTCGACCTGCCGACGAGCCTGGTCCTCTCTTCTCGTCTACTCGAACAGCGCCGAGATGCTGTATCCAAACGCGATTGACCCCTGTCCCTGCCCTACACAGGTAATTCACCAGCAGAGGGTGCAATTGATTGCGCTAAGGAAGGAACGGGAATCATTTGAACGTGAGCGCGCACAAATGCAAGCTCAGAAGCAGGTGCAAGGGCTCCAGGGGCTTCTCAAGGCTGACGGCCCGGGTGTGGAGTCGCCTGTGCCCATCGGAACGGATGGCAGCGTTAAGGTGGAGCGGGCAAACGAACTTCTGGCACAAATATGGCGCGTCCCTCCGCGACGGTTCATCGCCCTGGTAGCGATATTCTTAGCCGTGGTTGCTCCTCCAGCCCTCCTTGTGCCGCTGCTCTGACCGACAGCTCACGTCACTCTGACAAGTTCAGCGCGATTGCAGCCTGCGCCCTTTTTTGCATGATTCGCCATGCGTAATGTGCACCAAAATTCTCTGTGCGCAGGTTGTGGTGGCGCTTCGCATGCAGCGCTCGTTAGACCGGAGCGTCTCGGCCGACGCAGAGGGATGGGACCTTCGCGTGGAGCGGAGCGAGATGGAAAAGCTGGTGGGCGATTTGATGCGTGACAGGGCGCTGCTGGTCAAGAGCAAGCGTGATGGCAACTCAACTGCCCCGTCCAAGTACGATCATCACAAACTAGAAACCACATCTGGCTTGGCAGTTGCGTGATAAGTCTTGTTTTCAACTGGCCAAGCGCGCCAAAACATCCCCTGTGCATTTCACTGATCCACTATCGGTGGTGTGCACTGCAGGCGAATGGAGCGGCACCTTGAAACAGTACAAAAGATGCTATCGTCTATCCACCATCGGCACCTGCAATCGCGGGACAAGGTACACCAGGCGCTTTCGCGACAAAATGAGCAGCTCGCAGCTGAATTGGCGGCTCTCAAGATGCAGATTGGACAGTTGCAGGTCTTACCCTCCGCAATGCAAAGATCGAGTGCTTTACGTACTGACTCCAATCTACATGTTTATGGTATGTTGCTGCGCAGGCGGGAAATTCAACTGCGTCAAGAGGTTCAAGAGTTGCGCTCGGATCAACCAGCATGAGGCGCTTGAGATGACGATGAGGTAAGATGTCGTGACGCTCACTGTGTCCATGATGCAGATGCGCGCGTAGAATAGGTTGAGGAGAGGGTGGAGTTCTTCAAGGCACATGGGATCGTTGCTGATTGTAATAAGTGTGGACCGGACGTTGATATTGTGCGGAAGGGCTTGATCCTGGGCTTCTCTCAGCAACCCCTCATGACTGCGCGATGCGGATCGCTACCTTGAGCGAGTCCTTGCTGGCGGCAGCATCCAGGGCTTCGTTGGCCTGATCGAGCGTGAATCTGTGGGTGATGAGCCCGTCCACGGAGACACCTACCCCAGCTCCCCGCGTCCCTGCCTTGGCAGCCCTGTGAAGGAGCGTCAATGCCATAGAGAAGGGACCGCACCTGTTGTTGTTTTGGGTTCTCATTCCGTCTGTGTGTCCGCTTCAGACCTCAGTGAGGCACAATACAGAGCCCATGAGATCAGCACGGGAAAAGGTGTAGAGGAAAAGGGACAACATACCTGGAGCCAACGAGTTTGATTTCATTTACGACCACCTGAGTCAGATCTGCGCTCGTTTTCCCTGCAAATGTTGACTTGAGTACGAGCGTTCCTGTGGGGCGTGTAAGCGCGAGTGCCGTGGCGAAGCCCTCCTCATTCCCTGTGCAGTCGACGACGACGTCGAAGAGCAACTTCTGGTCCAGCAAGTCGCTGACAAGTGCTGTCGTGATTCCCTGCGCTTGCAGAAAGGCGAAGTTCGCCTCACGCCGACCAGCCGCTGTGACGACGCCTCCCATATTGGACAAGACCTGTGCAATGAGCACGCCGAGCTTGCCGGTCCCGACCACTGCACACCGATCCGACGATTGAATGTGAATCTGTTGGCTGATCTGGCATGCGGCTGCCAGCGGTTCCGCAAACATTGCCTGGTCATCTGTCAGTGCCTCAGGGACCATGTGGATGTTTTCGATCGGCACTGCAACGAACTCAGCAAAAGCACCGTCCGAGCCAAAGATCCCAAGCGCAGTCCGACCCGGGTGCTGTGCGCGCTCGTGGTAGTTCCGGCATCCGCTACATTCTGGCACGCAGTTGATCTCTGCGACTACACGCTGACCCACGACGACTTGTGTCGCAGTATTTGGTGCAAGATTAAGTTTGTCGACCTCCGCCACAAATTCGTGCCCGAGAGTGCCCGTGAATCCATTCTGGGACCGCAAGAGTCGTTATGGGGGAAAAGAAAAGAGCCTTGACCGTGGACGATCGGTCTCAACAATTTGGGTTCGCCCGTGAGATATGAATGGGGCCAACTTGTGACGAACCTTGTAGCCCCGTCTGAGTTCGAGGTCAGTGTTGCAGATTCCGGCCTGCAGGACACGCAAACGCGCCCATCCAGGCGGGGGTTGCGGAATCTGCACCTGGCGAAGCAATACTATGCTTCAGAGCAGCACTTGCTATACCGCATCCCGGTCTGAAGTTCACCGCTTCATATAGGCGGAAACACATCAAGGTGACGTTTACGCGGGTTGAAACGACCAAACCTGACAGACAAGTAGCCTGCCGTCTGGTGAAAGCCGCGCTGCCTGCATCACCCTCTGCCTCGCTTTGTACTTTACAAAGGACGACAGACTACCGTAGTTTACTAGAATTCTTGGGATACTGGGGGATCAACGGCGGCCGCCGTTGTCCGCAGGACTGATCGAAACCGCAACCGCGAGCCGGCCCAGCCAGTGAAAATTAGTCTCGGCTACATACTTTGACTGCAGACAAGATGCGCTTCGGCGCAGCTCACGTTGGAGGAGCTGTTGTGGCCTTGATCGTATCGTCGCTGTGCCTCAGAGCCGACGCGTTTTTACCTTGCGCGACCCCGACTCGATTTTTGTCGCGGGCTCCCGCAAGCCTTGACTCTGCAGCCCGGCAAGGATGGCGTGCTGGAAATGTTGTTAGCGTGATCATGCAGGACATGCTGGTATGCTCGGCGGTGACCGTGGACACAAAGAAGATCCAGGAAAGTGCTGAGCAGGAGCTGAAGAAGCCCCTACGCATCATGATTGCCGGTGCAACTGGTCGCGTCGGGAGGCAGGTTGTGCAAGAGGTTCTCAAGCGCATTCCCACTTCGACTGTTGTAGCCGTCGTACGCAATACCACCGCCGCTGATGAGGCATTCGACAAGGTCTTTGCGCTTCCAAACTAACATGGTGCGCAGAAGGGTGGGCCGGGTGCCGTCGGCGCAAGATATTGAGAAACGCGCTCTAAAAAACCCCGATCGCAACGAAGCAGGTCCTGAATGACTACCGTGGGCGCATCGTGGTCAAGCAATGCAACCTTGGAAGCACCAGCGAGCTGAAAGATTGCATGGTAGACGTGGACCGGGTGATCTGGTGCGCAACGGGGTTTTCGGGACCGCGCGGCAAGACGTCGCCTTGGTCCCTGCTCGGGCGTGTCATTCGTTTCAAGCTCGGGCAGTTGACCGGGCGTGCCCTCGACGTTCGTGGACCGGCGAAGGCCGCTCGGCTTCTGAAGAAAAATCTTAGCTCAGAAGAGGAGCAGGGCGTTCTTCCAAAGGTTGTCCTTTTGTCCTCAGCGGCTGTCACACGCCCATCGTGGTCAGAGGACAAACGTGCACGCTTTCAGGAGGCGGCCAACATCCCGATTGTGAAGCTCAACCCTCTGGGAATCCTTGGGACGAAGGCCAAGGGTGAGGAGAAGCTCCGCCGCGCGGGGGTACCGTATTCGATTGTCCGCGCGTGCGGGATCAACGCTACGCATCCGTCCGGCGATCTAGTTGTCTCATCTGGAGACACTGCAATCGGGCGTATAAACCCGTCGGATGTCGCAACAGTGCTGGCTACTGTCTTGACAGTCCCGGAATCAACCGGCAAGACATTTGAGGTTTACGCCAACGAGCAAAAAGCGGGAGGGGCGTGGACTACGCGTGGAAGCAAGTCGCAGCTTGTCGATGGCCTATCGGCAGTCAAGCAGGACAAAGACAGGACGGAGAACGAATGATGCGCGCCCAACCTTGGCGTAAAGTAACTCGCCCTCATAACTCGCCCTCAAAGTTGAATTCTGACGAGGGCACGGCCGAAATTTAGGCACAATAAGTCGGGGGACTGTGCATGAGTTAAGAGATGGCCGGTCAGCTTGTGACCCTCGGCAAGACTCTAAAGAATGCTTGAAGGAAACCGATTATGGTGCAAACGCACGCACTGTGCACAGGCCTTTGAAGTGTCGGTGACCACATGCCATTTATTAACCCCGAGGTGTCAAACATGCTGACATCACTGGTATGGTTCAACTAGACAGCATCATCGCCACCTTTTGAATGCGGCGCATGCTCTCCTGATGGGCAAAAGGCATCTCGAAGTGCGAGTGCCTCGTCGAGACTTGAGGGGTTGACGAGGGTACGCTTTGCGCGCCATATGACGGCAGAGGCCTTGCTGTGACACCTCTTGCTGCGCAGCACGCCCTCCCACTCAATCCAGCCAGAAGGATCGTGTTGCGCGCACTTCTCCCCTGCCCAGCGCTCGAACGCCATCTCGGCCTCTTCCTGGCACCCGGCTGCAACGGTCGCGCTAATTATTTTCCGCAGAAGCAGTCCACGGACCATGCTAGGAAACGGACGCTTTAGCGCCGTGGTACATGCGTCTGCAGTCCCCGCACCCCCAGCTGCCTCTGCAATCTCTGCGATGCGATCCACCGCCTCAGACACGGCTGCTTCCTCTGCACCCGCTTGCACCATGCGAGCGAGCACTGCAGCCATTCTATCCGCAGAACCAGATCGTCCCTTCTCCATCTGCAAACGGTCCAACCAGAGAGGTGCCGCTCCAGCGGATGTACCGCAACCCGCAAGAGCCTGGTCGAGGACCATGCTGACCTTGCGCGCCTTGTCACCGGCTGAGAGGATGGTGTCGGCAAGAACGCGGGAACCCTCAGCCTTGAGCCACTCCTTCTGCAATGTAGCGCCTGTAGGATGCGCCTCAGCACCAGCACGCAATACCTCGTAGGCCTCGACAGTGGAAGTTTTCGACCCCTCATCTCGTTCCTTGCCGCGCCGCCGCTTATGCCCGGTGGCTCCGTCTGCATGCCCGCTCTCCTGCTCACTATACCCTCCCGCGAGACAGAAATAATGCATCAAGACGGTCTGTTCTGTGCTCGCGCCTGCAGCAGCCGCGGCAGCAGCCGTCATAAGCAGGCGACGTTCCGCCTCCTTGGCCAGCGCGCTGCTGTCACGTACGTTTTCGTTCTTGTGTTTTTCGGCACCTGCCTCGCAGCTGCCTACTTTCGCTTCCTTGGACACTCGTTCCCAGAATCGACATCGCGTCTCCCACATCAATCCCGCCGCATCTGTTTGCCTTGTGGCAGCTTCGCGCAGCACTGTCTCAGCGGCCTCACAAGCCTGCATCGGGCCCTTTCCTCGGGCCTCGGCCATTACACGACCTGCACGCAGCACTGCTGCTCCAGGGATGCCCGGCTGCATATCTTCGGCGATTGTCAGAATTGCGTCTTCAAGTTCCCTTTGCACCGACGGGGCTGTCACGAGCGATGCAATCGGAAAAAGCGAGAGCAAGAATGCCGCTGGCTGTGAGAGCGCAGCAGCCGCGTGCCGAAGCACCACGAGAGGAATAGCGCCCCCGAGGAGCTCTCCCAGGCCATCATCGACGCCACTCGACAGCCTTGTGTCAGAATCGTGGGATTTCCCCCGGATCTCGGATGTGGCCTCCGCATCTAGCGGCGGAACCTCGATCGACGACACCGTTTGAGCGTCACACGCAGGGGCCAACCCAAGCACCTTGCGACGCTCCGTCAAACGTGTGACAAAGAGCACCTCCATTCGGAAGTACTCACGCCACAGTTCCTCGGACTCTGGATTCAGGCGCAATGCGCGCTGCAGCAGTGTACGTGCCGCCGCCACGTTCCCCTGCTCCTCCCACTCCCACGACGCCGCATGCACCCATAGGCCAGACTTGCGCGGGTGAAGCTGTAGCGCGCGTGCAAATATGCTGGACAGCATCTTCGACGAGCCGTCTTGTTTCGCAAATGCAACCCACTCCATCCACAGCTCGGTGTTAGCTTTGAACTTTTTCACAGCGCGGTCGAAAATGAAGTGGATCTGTCGCGAGCATGAGAACTTCGCTGCTTTACCCCTCTTGACCCCTATGCGTGCCTTGCGCTTCCTTAGCAGTCCGTCTAGAGCTGTTTCGTATTCGACGTACTGCCTGAAGTCGCGAATGTCTACCGCGCGTCGGCGCAGGCGGTACTCGAAGTCAGTGCGCTTCTTGACCAGTGCCCGAACCTCAGCCTGGGAGAGGACCTTGTGCTCGACAAGTTCCTTGAGCTCGGGCACCATGGCCTCCATCAGCTCTTGGACAGAGTCCGCCATCTTGAAGGGCTTCGAGCGTTTCGCCTGTGCTACCGCACGACGAGGTCCACGGGAGTGGTTCCAGACCCCTGAACCCTTCGCTTACTCTTACGCTGTCACGTGCCCTGCCACCAGACCTTGGAGCCCTTTGGAATCAAAATTTCGCGTGTCCACGGCGGGCAAGCGCACAAGACGATGGCGAATCAGGCTGAAAAAAAGGCACAGCAGCGGGTCAAAGACTTCAGGTCTGAGTGACCTTGACGTCTGAATGGCCCGCCAGTTCAAAATTTCTCAGCGGCGCCACCACGTTAGTCTGAAGTAATTTCCCCCTACTCGCAGGAAGCATCATGGAATGGCCCTGTCGGTAGTCTTCCTCGTCTATGTGATCTTCCGCATGGCCATCTTCAATTCGAGCTGGGAGCGTCACCACACAATTGCGTTTGCGATCTCGACAATGGTGCAGTACATTTGTTACTCGGTAATCTTTTCGCACATTGAGGGAGGGGGAACGATAGATCAAAAAGGAGGCATGGTGTCACCTTGCCGCGACATCCTATACCTGCTCATGTTCAGCCAGACCATCTCGCTTTATACGGTATGGGCCTGGTGCGTGATGATCGTCGTGCCTGTCTTCGCGACCTACTACTTCATTACGGTTCGCGGCCTTCTCAACATCCGAACAGCGACTGCAGTTCGTAAATGCGCTGCGCTGTGCAGGGGGTTATCCTACCGTGGATCTTCGGTGGAGATGCCGACAGCGACGCCAAAATTGAGGTGTCCAAGACGCAGCAGAAGAAGGCCCGGCGTTTGGAGAAGTTTGGCGGGAAAGGCCGGTAAGTAATAGATGGACTGAGATCCAAACGAGCGTCCGTACAGTCAGACACCGCTAGTGCATGCATACACTTCACTGGCCACTTTTGAGATAACTGAGCGATTCAGCACCACAGATGCAGATGCATGTTCCGAATTAAACTGAAGACGGAAGGGCCCGAATCCATTGTGAGCGGCGATGCAGAGCTCCCGCATGCCCGGGCTTTCCTACTCATGCTGAACAAAACCCTCTTCATGCGACGAAGTAGCCTGAGTCTGCGCTTCCTTCGCGATCACGCAGCGGCCCTTCGTGAGACGCGTTCAGCGCCGAGCCAGCGCTTTCGCGGCCCTGCATATTAGCTGCAGCTGCGCGGTCTCGAACGAAGTCGTTTTGCATGGCTACGGTCGACTGTTCGAGGTCGCGTATCATTCCAGAGACAGCGTCAAGAGCCTCGATGACCTCCGACATCCGCTGCTTCTGGCCCTCAGCACGTTCACGGAACACGCGGTCCTGTTCAACCACCAACCGCTGGTGCTCCATCTCACGTTTCAGCTCCGCACGCGCTTTCTGTACCTCCCGCTCAACCTGGCAGGCAGCGCCAACCGTAAACCACAAACGTTCTACTTTCTCATCCCGGACAGCAGCAACAGCATCGCTGCGCGGGTGGCAGGGCTCACGAACGGACGAGCACCTCGAGGCGGGCGGCTTGCTCCTCCCGGCGAGCTCGCTGCTCCTTGGCGAGCACCGCCTCGAGCTGGGCTGTTTCCTCCTCGTGGCGCTTGCGAAGTTCGTCTACATACTCTTTGCGCAGACGATCTTTTTCCTTGATGCGTGCAAGGTCCTCCGCCATGTCCTCTTCACTCGCCTGAACCGGCGCCAGACGAGACATCGCCTCTCGCCGCACCTGGTGTGGAACGGCCCCGTGTCACGCAGCAGAACAAGAAAGGCGGGTGGGAGGGGAAGTATGGAGGGATGGTCGCCTGTTCGGCGCGGCGGCCGGCTTCTGTGAGAGCAGCGACCTCGCGGACGTGCGCTTGGCGCATGTCGTCAAGCTCTTTCTCACGTCGCGCGGCTGCGCCGCGCTCAAGCTGCAGAACGCGTTTGACACGCTCCACCTCCTCGGCAACTTCTTTCTCTTCCCCAAGCGCCTGCTTTAATTGGTGGCGCAGATCCTGCATCTCGGCCTCGTACCTGGCAAGGGGGAAAGGGAAGAACGGCAGTTCAGAATCGGGGATTGCCACAGCCTGAGGCCAATCTGACGTGACACGAGGGCAAGCGTCGGCGGGCTCGGGCCACACCGCCGCGACTGCTCCATGCGAGCGAAATACTCAGGAGACCCGCGAACGAGTTCAACATCGAACTTGGCAATGACTGTCGTTCCTATCTCAGTGGCGCCCTCAACGCCCTCGGCGTCTCCTTCGACAGCTCGCGCGAAAGTGAGCACGACGGAGCTGCCCTCGTGCCCGAGGAGCAGAGACCGGAGGACACTGACTGGCTCTCCGATCACATCCCGGCCATCAACCCCGCACATCACATCCCCGAGCTTGACGCGCCCTGCAATTGCAATAATCAGCACTACCCGCGCAGTAGGATTTTCGAAAGGCACGGACAAGGGCCATCAGCGCGGGACCCTGATAGGCGTTTGCGCGGTACAGAGTTGGAAACTAGAGGGACAATCGAGGCCGGGAGTCGCAAACCGTCGCGTTCCGCGGAACCGCCGGAGACAATGGTCTTCACGTAAACCTTCCCGTCGGATTCTTGCTGGAAAAATATGCCAACGCCAGCCGCCCCCCCCGTGTTGAGGGATCGTGAAGCGCGAGACGCCATACTGTCCATGGACGAGTACAAATCATCATCACGCCGCTGCATCGCCTGCAGTACTCTGACGGCTCTATGCGACAGGTCCCCCTGAGCCGCTCTCAAGTTTGAAAGAGAGGAAAATGCGTCTGTTGGAGCCATTTGTGTTCTCGCCCATTCCATGGGCGAGAACAGCCGGGCGCTCCGCGTCGTAGTGAGCGTGAACGGCACTTTGTTCCGCATCCCATGTCCGCGTATTGATTTTACGGTTAGGGATCTCAACGCAGATGTCGAAAGGCGGTACGAACGTTACGCAGAGCTTGATGCAGGGAGCTGTAGTGTGGCAGAAATACGAGGACCCGACGGGAGCGTATTGGACGAAAGCGACCCCATTCGCGACCTGGTAACGCTACTGACTCTGCGTGAAAATGCGTTTGCGTACTCAGCCTACTGCGTCCATGTCGGCGCGCCCTCGCTAGCGTGCCTCTGCCGCATGCCCATGTCTCTGACGCGTGTTGACTTGAGCGGAGCGACGGCATCGCAGGTCGACGATATGGAACGGCTGACAGCTGTACTCAGTAGAGTGCAAAGCACCGTTTCGTCGCCCAAGCTGAAAGAGAGATCTTTCGATCAAGACGCTACTGGTCCAGACTCTGATGGGAAGGTAGCTGTCAGCATGCCTCTGTGTCCACACACCGTTGCTGAAGCCCCTGCTTACTATACGCAGGAAGGCGGGCTTCATGGCGCGGTTGGGTCGATGACACGAGATTTGAATCCAGATCGCACATTGGTCACTGGGAGTATGCCGGGCGCTTCGCGGGGGGGGCTGCTCTCAGTGGCACCGCTTGAACGCAGACAAAGCTATGATAGATTGAGCCCTGTCGGAGAAAGGCTCGCTGACGGAGAGGAGGTACTCGACTCGTGGGCTTCGGCACGCTTGCAGACGATTGCTACAGACGGACATGTGAGATTCAACAGCTCAACACCGAACCCACTTCCACGCGGCCCTTGCCTGCCATGATTGGGTGCGCACCTGATAATTAAGTACCTTCCTTGCTCTCTGCGCAGACAAATGGTGTTACGTCTGTGTGGTTCAACGGTGCTTTGGCAGTGACTGGTGGTCGGGACAGGCACGTCCCATACTCCTCTGCGATCCCCCAACTCGTTACCAAGCGTGTGCATATCGTGTTTCTCACACGTTGTGTTGCGACCAGACTTGTGAAAGTATGGGACATCGGCGGGCATCCAAGACCGCAGGCAGGCTCGATGAATGTAGCAAGTCTCGAAGGCCACGAAACCAACGTCCGCTGCGTTGCTATGCAGGTTAGTGAGCAAATATCGATGTTTGCATTCAGTCAAACATAGATGTGCCTCCCGTCGGGGACTTCGGGCTGAAATCTTTGCTCGACATTCAGGCAGGTCTGATTGTTTCAGGAGGCGGGCCGAATGTACGTGTCTGGGACGCCACGACGTTTAAGCAGGCGCAGAAGCCAACCCGCTGCTGCCGCAATGTGTGTATGCGTGTTCCATTCGCAAAGATGCTCGCGGGTCCCCTCCAAGAAGTGAGCCGTGGGGGCCAGTATTAACGAATCCAGCTCTTAGGGCAGACGGGAATCCTTCGCGGGCACGAGCATTACGTGTCGAGTCTGGATCTGGACAGCGAACGCCGACTGATCACAGGCGAGCTTCCTGTAGCTTCTGTCCACGCGCTGCGCAGCCACAGGATTTCACTGAGGAAAAACATGACTGTTCGGTGCTCGACAGGGAGCTGGGACAAGACTGTTAGAGTGTGGAAACTTCCTGCAGATGGCGTTCACACTGAGGCTACACTGGTGCTAAAGGAGCACACTTCCAGCATTTTGGCCATGCAGGTAGCTCAGGATGAGTACAGCATCATCTGGGGTCCACCGCCTTGTTCTTGCCAACAAGAAGAAGGCGGTGGATGTTGAACGCACTGAGTGGTGTTGAACGCACTGAGTGTAATCACGCGACGTTCTGACGTGCTGGATGCGCGTAGCGTTCTTCGGATCGCCTAGTCACCGGTAGTCTCGGCGGAGAAGTGCTTGTTTGGAATCTGATAGCTGAAAAATGCGCCATGAAGCTTCCGACGCAGGTATGTTCCACACTCCCTTCCCCTCTTGCAGCTCGTATGCACACATTCGTATATCTTCTTGCAATTTGAAAGCAATGTCGGGTTGCTGAAGCCGGGCCTCTCATTCCATTCCATCGTAGTTCAGAGCCCTCGCTTCTGAGGCTAATCGTTGCGGGTTCGTGCAGGGTAGTGCCGTCAACGCGCTTGCGTGGGATCGGTCGATCATCATGGCTGCGACAGATACGGATATCCAGGCAGAACTTTATCTCGACATTATCCCTCTGCGTGACTTCTTTCCGAAATGAGCTACACGCAAGCCTCTTCACACGCAATGAGCAGGCCATTGGGTGCTATGAAGAGGGCAGCGACGGTGCGCCGCAGAAAATTTAGGATATTTCATTGCCCCTGCAGGTGCTCGACTCCACAACAGGGAAAAAAACAGAAACGCTGCGAGGACACTCAGACGTGGTGACGTGCATGTGTCTTGCGATGCCCTACCTCATCACTGGCTCACGCGACAACACAGTGAAGGTATGTCTCTGCCACGACACAAGTCAGCATCGGGCGCTGCCAATGTTTCATCGCACGCGTCACAGTGCATTACTGTACAGCTGATGGCCGCGAGCGAGCGGTGTCACCCACCAGGTTTGGTCCACACGAACGTGGAGATGTCTGCGCACCATCTCAGCTCGCGGTGTGCGGGCGCTGGCTGTGCATGGGGACAACATGATGGTCGGGTCCGACGCCGGCGAGTTGCAGTACTGGGCTACCCGCGCGCAAACCCCTATTTGATCGAAGGATATGCCGCGTGTTCATCATCCTGCGCATGCTGCAGCTGCGGGCCACTGCTCATCGGCACTAGTCTTCATAGATCTCCTTCATCCTCTGTCCCCGGTGCTGGCTCTCTCCCAAGCTCGTCTCCAAGAGACCTATCCGCCATCGAGACCTCGTCGCAGACACCCATCTGCCACCGGAATCGAAGCAGTTGTGGCCGGGGCACTACGAGCTAGTCGTCAATACTGGCGATGGAAGAAAGAGGGCGGGTGAACCTCATCGATGCAGAGCACTGCACCAAAGCGCTCCAGCGATTCCCGCTGGTTGAAGAGCAGCGCCTCCTCATGGTCTGCGTAGAGGCTCGAACAAACCTACCCTTCTAGATATGAGAACTCAACTTTGGTCCAGCAGGGTGGGTGAGAGCACACGCATCGACACAGGAAACTCTCCAGTCTCGCCGAGGATGCGAGGGTTTTCCAAAAAGAAGGGGCGTATAGGCGGCTCTTCCTACATGAGAAGGCGCACCACAGGGTGGTCTCTTTCAGGTTCGCACCGTGAGGATGTACCGTCCGGCCCACGCTCCCGTAGCGCGTGCAATTGCGGTGTCCTTCGAGAATTTTTGCGTCGGAAGGTTTCGACGTAGCTGGGGGCGAATACACGAAAATGGCATCAGTTACCAGAACATGAAGAGGCCAAGAATCACTGTCAGCGGGTAAGTCGTACTCGATCTGAGCAGCGTGGGGGCGTGATGGAACCTGGAGGCCGTAAAGTCGAGTTCTCTCCTCGCACACGTGGTCAAGCACCTCAGTGTACTCGTCTTCACTAATCTGCATGATGGCAATTACTCAGTAAGTAACGACCCGGTAAGTTCCATGGCGTATGTGTCACCAACGGCTGCGTGCGCGTAAGTGGATGAATGCGAGTAATGGTCACAGGGTCACTTGCCTTTGCCCTGCCTCTCTTTTCTCGAAGCCTGCTCAATGCTTCATGGAACTCCACTGCACTTGCCCGGCAAGCACTACACTTCAGTCGAGCTGCTGTCTGCATGGCGTCAAAAATCGTCAAGCGCACTCCCAGCGGTCCTCGGACGCACTCGCAAGCCGAGTTTTGCGCTACGTGAATCGAGAGGTGACCTCAGGGTCACCGAAATCCGGCAGGTGTTCCTCTTGCTCCTCAGTGAGCTCAGTTGCAGAGGTCAGTCCAACGAATAAGAGCAACCCTAGCAGAGTTGCCACCATCTTCCGAGCCTGCGGACGAGGCGTCAAGGGCAGCTCGGCGCATAAAACGCATGTGCCGCCATCGAATCGTACTATAGACCTAATACAACAGCGTGCGCTGTACAAATATGAGAGCATCGGGTTGTATCATGCAGGTTTCGGTCTCTACCACACGCCTCTGGCGTTCCATCGTCGTCCCCGCCAGGGCTACGTCGGAGACGTTCTAGAGCTGGATTTCCAAAAGTTGATCGCAGTGGTCTGCCCGGGTGTTCGGAATTCACCTGGAAAGTAAACAGCACATTCAGTCAACTTGTCGCTGTGTTCTCGAGTGGCGAAGCAGGGACAGGTCACGGGCGGCGTTGGGCTGTGATGCGAGCTTGAACAATCCGCCGCACAACACGCGGTCGCGTGAGTGGCGGCGGAGTAAAACTCAGGCAACTAGCGAGTAGACTGCCGGGCAGGTATATAAACGGGGGACGCGGCCGAGGAGACCGAACGAGGCCTTGGGCGGGAGAACTGCCGACGAGAGTACAAGTTATCTCAAAATGGCTTCAGTGATCCACTTCAAATTTCGGTCTGCGCTACAGTACGAGACGGTGAACTTCGATGGCGACCACATCTCTTTGTCAGACCTCAAGCGCGCAATCGCCAAGAGGAAGGGGCTTCTCAAGGCTGTCGACCTTGACTTTGCTATATCCAATGAGCAGACTGGCGAAGGTGTGGTGATTCTCCTAATGTATCAGTCGGGTGTCAATGCGTATCCTTGCGTGGTGCCCTTTTGCCGCGGTACATGTGCATGCGCGCTTCCGCAGTTGCGGGGTCTCCCACATTTCTTATACCGCTGGGCCCGTGCCCGAAACAGAATATACGTCTGAGGAAAGCTTCATCCCCAAGAACACCTCTGTGGTCGTAAAGAAGGTGAATGCGAAGGCGCAGATTGACGCGCTCAAGCCTGTAGCGCCGAAGATGGGGTATGGGCCTCCTCATACCGCACGAAGCCAGCCCGGACTGGGAACTTGTCCCACCACTCACTAGTCTTGTGGGTTGACGTGCTCAACGTAACAAGAAGAGTATACAGAACGATCGATTCAACCGACTGCACCAACGAAATGCCATGGTTGTCGCAAGAGTGTGACACGATGTACTCAATGAGCAGGACGAAACCTGCAGCACCAGTGGTGTTCATTGAGGAAAAGCCGAACGCCAGAGACGAGTCTGAGGGCGACGTTGGAGGCATGTCGCTCGAAGATGAAGAAGCTGCTTTGCATGCCATGATGAACGAACAGAACGAAGAGTGGCAGAGGTGCGCTATGCTTGTTCCCTCTGGGCCAAGATCTGCCTCGAGAACACAGTCGTTGCGAAAGGCTCGATCAGCTTCTCTGAGCGATGTGCTAGTGCTCCATTCTTCCTGTGGCACACCGGTTCAAGCATGTGGTTCGTGCGGATCGGAGGTGCTTTTAGTTTCTCGGGTTTATTTTGGGATTCCAGTCATTCCTATGTCTTGGTCCGCAGGACTACGAAAATTCGTCGGCATCAGCAGCATCAGACTCCTCAACAGTCGAAATTCGGTTCGTGCACATTGCCCAGGCCTTTTTCAAGGGCGAACTTTTGGGTGCTAGATGTTTTCGGTCAGTGCGGTATCGCTGTTGGGGACTAACGTATGTTTTTGGTTGTCTCTGCAAGGCCTCAAAACGGCAGAGAAGCCACCGCCCTACTACGTGTGCAAACGATGCGAGAAGACTGGCCATTTCGTCAAGGACTGTCCGACGCTGGGCGATCCTGCATACGATCAAAAGAAATATAGCGTCGGCATTCCAACGTCGCAGACACGCGTCATATCCGAGGCGGAAGCTGCGCTGCTAGGAGATGGTGTTATGCGGCTACCAGACGGCCGCCTCGTGCTTTGTGAACCAAGCGAGTACGTTCAAGTACCATTTTGCCATGCTGATTGGTCATTAAATTGGCTTACTGCTTCTCCGTCTCACAGGCTGACATCTGGCCGTTGTTATGCAGGGCTGATTTCGCAAAGGCGATTGGTTCTCGCACTGTGATACAAGTTCCCAAGGACGGATCAGTCCCGAAAGAGCTACAGTGTGCCCTTAGCAAAGATCTTTTGCGCGAGGCGGCAGTGCTTCCTTGCTGTCAGAGCAATGTGTCTGTGGCGCTGGCGTCGACACGAATCAACGAGACAAGTTCTTGTCCAGTGTGCATGCAGGTCTCTGCCCACTTTTTTGGCTCGAACCTGTGATGTCATTCATCGCGACACGTGGCAATGCACGTGCAGACGGATGCGTGGCATAGAGGCTGTATATTTCATGAGTCAATTGACTCGTCCAGCGATTTGATACTCGTTTGACTGTGCGACCTGCGGCAGCCTGATATCACTCCAGACATGCTAAAGCCAAACACCAAATTGCGCGAGACAGTCGCGGCATTTCTGAAGGTGCGTTCCCGCGAGACAGCACACCACAAAAGTCGGCCTGTCACGCGGTAACCACAGATTCTTTGCAAGTGACAACTGGGGTTGAGTGTGGGCTGACAACTCCACGTATGTTAGGCCGCAATTCAGCAAGGCATCAGAATCAAGTCTTCAGCCGTGCCAGCCTCCTCGAAATTCTCGAAGGAAACGCCAGCGAAATCACCGGATCAGCTGAAACGTGATACTGCGGATCTAGAAGGTGCAGGTTCCGAGCATCGAGGCGATCAGGCAGTGAAGGATGAGGCGGGGGGAGGGGACAACGGCGGGGATAGGGACGAAGGAGCAGGCCTTGACCTGAAGCTTGACGATGACCTGGCTGAGATAGAAGAAGCGCAGCGTCGTGGAGGAGAGGACTCAGACGTTGAGGGGGATCGCAAAGATGATGGTCGTGGGGACGAAGGTGATCATCTCCATCTTGCCCGGTCGCGATGTAGGGTGTACAATTAGCGCTGCTGTACCTGGTTTTCCTGAAAGTGGTATGTTGCTGACTCTCCTCAACGCTACTTTGCCTTGTCTACAGGGCACGATGCAGGCGATGGGAGCGCTGGGAAGAGGAAGCGAAAGAAAAACAAGAACCGTAATCGGGGCAGTGGTGGTGGGCAAGGTGGTCGCTTTGCGGGAGTACCACCAGGAATGCCTCCTCCAGGAATGCCACCTCCGGGAATGGCGCAAGGCATGATGGGAGGTGGGGTGGGCAGCCTTGCAGGATTCGGGCGAATGGGGGGCATGGGCGGGATGATGGTAGGCAGGGGTGGTATGCAAGGAGGCAACAGGGGCTGGCCTATCGGAGTAGGACTTATGCCGGGAATGATGCCCGGGATGATTCCTGGTGGAATGGGCATGATGGGCGGCATGATGGGTCCCGGTATGATGAATCATCAAGCAGCATTCATGCAGGTCCTGGTCCTTTACACCTGCAGCTGTGCAAGCAATGAAATGCACCCCTTTGTTTTTTTCGGTCATTCGGACTCAAACAGTCAAAACCTTTTTGCAGGCGTTCGCCGCACAAATGGCCCAGCAGCAGCAGCAGCAGCAGCAGCAGCAGCAGCAGGGCTGGGGATCTGGAGGGGGCGCGGGGCGGGGCAGCTCGCGATCTCGCTCCAGGTGCGCGTATGTACCAGCTGTTGGAGAACGAATTTGTTGCCTCCGATCCACTATGCGCGTCTTCTTGCACTCTCCCATGGCGGGAAGAAGGAAGTGGGATCTTGGCTAAGATATTTGCATGTTGGCGTGCCCGGACAAACTCTGTCAGCATCATTTTGATGGCCCTGATCGTGTGAAACCATGCTAGAGTTGACACTGGTTGTGAACAGGTCCCGCTCGCCGTCTCGCAACCGTTCTCGCTCAAACTCGCGCACCCGCAAAACTATGAGTTCCCGTCGCGATCGGTCACGTTCGCGAGATCGTGCACGTCCTCGCTCTCGCTCTCGTTCGCGTTCTCGAGGACGGGATGGGTCATGGACAGAAGGGAGAGAAGTACGCCGGGCAGAGCCCCGAGATCGAGACAGTGCTGATCAAGCAGATAACCGTTCTCAGCAACGCACGGACGGCCACGAAGACGAACGCGCTGACAACCGCACAGATGATGTTGAGGATGCAGATTCGAAGCGGGAGGCAGGTTCAACAAAAGATGTGCGCGATGGATCTGATGCAGACAGTGGAGAGAACCGGCGCGGGCGGATCGATCGGGATCGTTCTGACCGACGAGATCGCGAGCGTCGAAGCCGCAGCAGGGAGCGTGAGCCGCGTCGCGAAAGAGATAGGGACAGGGACAGAGAACGGGAAAGGGAACGGGAGAGAAACAAAGTCAGGGACAAAGACAAAGATAGGGGCCGTGACAGGGACAGAGACAGAGAACGGGACAGGGACAGGGACAGGGACAGGGACAGGGACAGGGACAGGGACAGGGACAGAGGCAGGGACAAGGAACGGGACAGGGACAGGGAACGGGACCGCGACAGCAGCAGGAACAGGGATCGGGACAGGGACAGGGGCAGGATGCGAGTCACCGAGTCGTCAAGGCGGAGCCAAGAGCGGAAACACGAAAGAGGCAGGGGGCAGGGAAGAGAGGAGCTGCGCGATCGCGATGAAGGAGAAGGGCTCCGTGACAGGGACGACGAGAGCCGCTCAGAACGCCAAGTGACTGAACAGAACAAAGCGAAAGATCGCGATTCAGATAAGGGCACGGGCCTGAATGGTTCAAGAAATGCATCGGTAGGCAGGGCAGAGGATTGTGGCCCCGGAGATCCCGAGAAATCAGGAGAAGGCGAAGCGACGCTAGCAAAGCCGTTGTCGAAGGAAGAAGAGAAGATTCGGGAGCGCGAGGCTCGCTTTGGCGTAGTGGCCGGGGTCGTTGCAAACTCGAAACGCGAACCCGGACGCAAGGAAACCAAGGGAAGGAGGAAAGACCGAGACAAAGAGAGAGTCGATGAGGAGGAGCATAAGGTTGTAGAACTTTGGAAGGAGGGTTTGCGATCCAAAAAGCGCAGAACAGCAGAAGCCGGGGAAGAAGCGCAAACCAAGGGGCATACTGAACCGAACCGCCGTGGAACGGTAGAGGTTTGGTGTCCCTCCATACCTCAAGAGTTTGGTACCGCATGAAATGAGGAAGCATTCAGCTACCAGATGCTGCCACGTTGGCGGATTGTCTTGATCAGCGGTTCCGTTGTCAGGTGAAAAAACGGTCTGGGAACCTCTCAGTGACGGTACACACATGAGCGTCTCGCTATGCTCAACATCTTCGTTACTTCCGCCTCAAGAAGATTGGCAACTGCATCCAGTCGTCCACCATCTTGTGACGAGGTCCAGGGCTGGTGATCAGG
>Ga0115567_10001501_pt1 | contig 23333 bp, 20 predicted proteins | sample COGITO_mtgs_1204_2_FD_88679 | JGI IMG/M metagenome (GOLD analysis project Ga0115567, IMG submission 88679) | Pelagic marine microbial communities from North Sea - COGITO_mtgs_120412 | ecosystem: Environmental > Aquatic > Marine > Epipelagic | place: Germany:Helgoland, sampling site Kabeltonne... | reverse complement strand
CTTATGTTGTTGAGGAGTGGGAAATGGCAAAAAAAGTAGCAGGCATGATTAAGCTACAGATACCGGCAGGGAAAGCGAATCCATCGCCACCCGTTGGACCGGCACTCGGACAACATGGTGTTAATATTATGGATTTTTGCAAACAGTTTAATGCAAAAACTCAAAAGATGGGCGACACAATCGCTCCCGTTATTATCACTGTGTTCGCGGACAGATCTTTTACATTTGTTGTAAAGAGTCCTCCAGTGTCAGTTCTTCTTAAAAAAGCTATGAATCTGAAAAGCGGATCAAAAATGCCTCAGAAAGATAAGGTCGGAAAAGTTAAAAACGCGCAAATCGAAGAGATTGCGAAAGTTAAACTTGAAGATTTGAACTGCACAACCCTTCAAGCTGCTATGGAGCAGGTTAAAGGAACGGCTAAGTCTATGGGCTTAGAAGTGGAGGCGTAAGATATGGCTAAATTAACTAAAAAAATGAAAGAATTAACTGCTCAAGTAGACAGAAACACTAAGTATTCTGTGGACGAAGCTCTTGAACTGGTTATGAACGGTAAGCCTGCAAAATTTGATGAGTCTATCGACTTCGCTCTAAGACTAGGTGTTGATCCAAAGCAGTCTGACCAACAGGTCAGAGGTGCAGTGGCTCTTCCAAATGGTTTGGGTAAAGAAGTAAGAGTTTTGGTTTTTGCTAAAGGTCCCAAAGAAGCTGAAGCTAAAGATGCTGGAGCTGACTTTGTTGGCGCTGATGAATTTGTTGAAAAGATTCAGGGTGGCTGGCTTGATTTTGATAAAGTTTTAGCGACTCCTGACATGATGGTTACAGTTGCTAAGGTAGCGAAAATTTTAGGACCACGAGGTTTGATGCCAAACCCAAAGGTTGGAACAGTGACTATGAACATAGGTGCTGCTGTCGAATCTGAGAAAAAAGGTAAATTGAGCTTTAGAGTTGAGAAAAATGGTATTGTACACGCTTCTATAGGCAGAAAGTCTATGGGAACTGAGAAGATTAAGCAGAACTTTAAGGCTTTTATGACAACTATTGTGAAGGCTAAACCTTCATCAAGCAAAGGTGTTTACTTAAAAAATATTGCTGTTTCTTCAACAATGGGTGTTGGCGTAAAAGTTGACCCTAGTGACGCAAACGCATTAACGAAATAAATTTTATTCTCTAACTGGCCAGAGACGAATGGTGCCCACCGGGTTTAATGATCAAGACTGAAAAGTCAAAATCGCCATCTGAGGTAAAGGAAAACACCTTCTTGCCTGGTTAGGGAAAATATAGAAAGGAGGTAGTAATTTGCTAACACGACAAAGAAAAGCAGAGCTTATTAAAGATCTATCGGCTAAGTTCGAAAAATCAAAAGCAGCTTTCCTAGTGGACTTTAAAGGTCTTTCAGTAGAGCAGGTTACTCAACTAAGAAAAGAACTCACTGGTGTGGGCGCAGAGATGAAGGTGGTTAGAAATACTCTAGCTCTTCGTGCTCTTGCAGACCATGAAACAGAGAGTGGCATCTTAGCTGAGAAACTTGTTGGAACAAATGCCTTTGTTTTTGCCTACGAAGAAGCCCCTGCACCAGCTAAGACGCTTACAAATCTTGCGAAAGATATGGAGCATCTAAAAATTAAATCTGGTGTGATGGGCGGAGACGAACTAGACGAGAATAAGATTCAATTCTTATCAACTCTTCCAGGTAAAGACGAGTTAAGAGCCAAGTTATTGGGAACTCTACAAGCACCGGCAACGGGTATTGTAAGAATTCTTAATGCAGTTCCGCAAGGAATGGTCACTGTTCTTAAAGCCTACACGGAAAAATAAAACGAAATTGTAAATTATTATAAAATTAAAGGTAAAACTTTAAAAAGAAACTTAATAAAAGCTTAAAAAAATATTGGAGAATTAAAAAATGGCTGATTTAAATAAAATTGTTGATGAACTGTCTACGCTACCTGTTTTAGAGGTTGCTGAACTTATTGGTATGCTTGAAGAGAAGTGGGGCGTTTCTGCTGCTGCTCCTGTTGCTGCTGCCGCTGCAGGTCCTGCTGGCGCTGCTGCTGAAGAGAAAACTGAGTTTGATGTTATCCTTGCGGGTGCTGGCTCAGCTAAAATTCAGGTGATCAAAGAAGTAAGAGCTCTTACGGGTCTTGGTCTTAAAGAAGCAAAAGACCTAGTTGAAGCTGCACCAAAAGCAGTTAAAGAAGGTGTTGATAAAGACGAAGCTGCTAAAATCAAAGAAGCTTTAGAAAAAGCTGGAGCAACTGTAGAAGTAAAATAAGTCTCTTTTGACTTAGATATTTCGATCAAACCAGAGTTCATAAGAGCTCTGGTTGTTTTGGTTTTAAAACTTTTTTTAAAACTTCCTCACAAAATAAACCTGGAGATAATATATGGCTAAGAAAGCGGTCACAGCTTCTAACCTAAGATTGAGAAAAAGCTTCTCAAAAAATTCTGTCGTCATCGACATTCCAAACCTAATACTTCTGCAAAAAGAGTCGTATGAAGAGTTTCTTCAAAAGGATGTAGATCCTGAAAGAAGAGATGATTTCGGCCTGCAATCTGTATTTAAATCTGTGTTCCCAATCTCAGATTTTAACAGCACTTCTAGTTTGGAATTTGTAAACTACACCCTTGAAACACCAAAGTATGATGTTGATGAGTGTAGACAAAGGGGGATGACATTCGCCTCTCCTCTTAAAGTGACTTTACGTTTAATTGTTTTTGAAATTGACGAAGTGACTGAAGCTCGTTCCATCCGTGATGTGAAAGAGCAAGAAGTTTACTTGGGTGAAATCCCACTTATGACTACTAACGGTTCATTCATCGTGAACGGTACTGAAAGAGTTGTTGTGAGTCAGTTGCACAGATCACCTGGTGTTTTCTTTGACCATGACAATGGTAAAGGCAGCGCCACTGGTAAATTTCTTTATTCGGCTAGAGTGATTCCTTACAGAGGGTCGTGGTTGGATTTCGAGTTCGACCAAAAAGATCTTTTGTACTGCAGAATCGACAGAAGAAGAAAGTTCCCAGTGACTATTCTTTTGAAAGCTCTTGGATACAATGATGAAGAGCTTCTGAACTTCTTTTACGACCTTGATAAGGTTGTTGTCGAAGATGGTAGGTACTTCAGATATATCAATGTTGAAAAACTATCTGGTCAGAGAGCTATCTCTGATATTAAAAACCCAGTAAATGGCGAACTTCTAGTAAAAGCTGGTCGCCGGATTACGCGTGCTTTGGTTAGAAAAATGCAAGAGATGAAGATCGAGCGCATTGAAGTGACTGCTGAAGACATGGTTGGAAAAACTCTAGCTAGACCAATCATCGACCTTACAACGGGTGAGGTTCTTGCAGACACAAACTCTGAAACAACTACTGAAATCTTAGAAATGGCTAAATCTGTTGGAGTGACTGATTTCTCAGTGATCTTCTTCGACGGCTTGTCTGTTGGTCCTTACTTAAGAAACACTCTACTTGTGGACAAGGTTTCTTCTAAAGAAGAAGCTTTGATCGAAATCTATAAGAGACTTAGACCGGGCGAGCCGCCAACACCAGAAGCTGCAGAAGCTTTCTTCAAAAGACTTTTCTTCAACCCTGAAACTTATGATTTAAGCGAAGTGGGACGTTTAAAAATCAACCATAAGTTTGGTTTTGATTTTGAAGATAAGCCAATTGAGCTTCAGACTCTTACTGAAGACGGAATTATGATGGTTGTTAAAACTTTGATCGACCTTAAAAACGGTACGGGCGTAGTTGATGACATCGATCACCTTGGTAACAGACGTGTTCGTTCTGTTGGTGAGCTTCTAGAAAACCAATACAGAGTTGGTTTGGTTAGAATGGAACGCTCAATCAAAGAAAGAATGAGCCTTCAAGACCTTGAAACAATGATGCCGCACGATTTAGTGAACGCTAAACCTGTGAACGCTGTTGTTAAAGAGTTCTTTGGATCGAGCCAGCTGTCTCAGTTCATGGACCAAACAAACCCACTATCTGAAATTACACACAAAAGAAGACTTTCTGCTCTAGGCCCCGGTGGTTTGACTAGAGACAGAGCTGGTTTTGAAGTTCGTGACGTTCATGCGACACATTATGGTCGTATCTGTCCGATTGAAACGCCAGAGGGACCCAACATTGGTTTGATCGCATCCCTTGCTACATATGCTAGAATCAACAAGCACGGCTTTATCGAAACTCCTTACCGTGAAGTGACTGAAGGAAACATCTCGCCAGAGATCAAGTATATGTCTGCACTTCAAGAGTCTGGTCAGCGTATCGCTCAAGTTGATAAATCTGATAAAAAATCAGTAGTGATTGAGCAGGACAAAGTAAACGTTAGGCATGATGGGGAATATGAGATCGTTGATAAAAACGATGTTTCTCTTATGGACGTTTCACCTAGTCAGTTGGTTTCCATTGCCGCGTCTTTAATTCCTTTCTTAGAGCATGATGATGCAAACAGAGCCTTGATGGGTTCAAATATGCAACGTCAGGCTGTACCACTTTTAAGATCTAGAGCTCCTTTAGTGGGAACTGGTGTTGAAAGATTGGTTGCAAAAGATTCTGGAACTTCAATCGTTGCTACAAACAACGGTATAGTTGAAGAAGTGGATGCCTCAAGAATTGTTGTCAGACGTTTTGCAAAAGCTGGAGAGCTTGGTGCAAACATCGACATCTACAACTTAACTAAATATCAAAGAACAAACCAAAACACTTCGTTTAACCAAAAACCAATTGTTAATTTAGGTGACGAAGTTTCTCGTGGTGATGTGATTGCCGATGGTCCTTCAACTGAATTAGGTGAATTGGCTCTTGGTCAAAACATCCTAGTCGCATTCACACCGTGGATGGGTTACAACTTTGAGGATTCTATTCTTATTTCTGAAAGGCTGATCAAAGATGATGTTTACACATCAGTTCACATTGAAGAGTTTGAGTGTGTTGCAAGAGACACTAAACTTGGAAAAGAAGAGATCACTAGAGACATCGCCAACGTTGGTGAAGAAGCCCTTTCTGAGTTAGACACTTCTGGTATCATTCGTATCGGTGCAGAAGTTCACCCTGGAGACATTTTAGTTGGTAAGGTGACGCCTAAAGGTGAAACTCAGCTTTCTCCAGAGGAAAAACTTTTAAGAGCTATCTTTGGTGAAAAAGCTGGAGACGTTAGGGATTCATCTCTACGCGTTCCATCTGGAGTTCAAGGGACTGTAATTGATGCTCAAGTTTACTCTAGAGACACAAGCAATCAGTCAGAAAGACTTCTTTCTATTCTTCAAGATAAAAAAATCAAACTTCAAAAAGACCATGCTATTGAGCAGAACGTTATTAAAAACGCAGCACTTGATAAGTTAAAAGATCTTTTGATTGGCAAAGTGACGATTGGCGAACTTCTTAATGAAGACGGCTCAAAAGTTCTTTTAAACGAAAAAGACACAATCACTGGTGCAGATTTAGAGAGCATCCCATTTGAACTTTTAAGCTATTTGCCTTTAGAGACTGCTCTAGAGCAGCAGGTTGTTTACATTGTTGATAGCGCTAGAAACAAATTGGACGCTATTAAAATGGTGTTCGAAGATAAGATTGAAAACCTTTACAAAGGTGATGAACTTCCTCCAGGTGTTGTTAAGATGGTTAAAGTTTACGTTGCGATTAAACGTAAGCTTCAAGTCGGTGATAAATTTGCCGGACGTCATGGAAACAAAGGGGTTATCTCTAGAGTTATGCCTGCTGAAGATATGCCGTATCTTGCAGACGGAACTCCAGTAGATATGGTTCTAAACCCACTTGGTGTACCTTCTCGTATGAACATTGGACAGGTTTTGGAGATTCACTTGGGCCTTGCGGCTAGAGTTCTTGGAAACCAAATCGGTGAAATGCTTGAAGACTTTAATTCTGATGCCCTTAAAGAGAAATTAAAAGTGGCTTACTCAGATGAGCGCATCTCTAAACAGATCGATGATTCTGACGATGCTTCCCTTAAAAAGATGGCCGTAAAAGTTAAGGACGGAATCCACTTAGCTACACCAGTTTTTGACGGTGCTAGAGAAGCTGAAATCAAAGAGCTCCTGACTCGAGCGGGACTTTCTACAACTGGTCAGTCTATCTTATTTGATGGAAGAACAGGTGAGCCTTTCGAAAACCCAGTTACAGTTGGTATTATGTATATGCTTAAACTGCATCACTTGGTTGAAGAAAAAATTCACGCAAGATCTATCGGTCCATACTCGTTAGTGTCGCAGCAACCTTTGGGTGGTAAAGCTCAATTTGGTGGTCAGAGACTAGGGGAGATGGAAGTCTGGGCGATCGAAGCATACGGTGCTGCATACTGCCTGCAAGAATTCTTAACTGTTAAGTCTGATGACGTAGCGGGAAGAACAAGAATGTATGAGAGTATTGTTAAAGGTGAGTACGTACTTGAGCCAGGTTTACCTGAGTCATTCAACGTACTAATCAAAGAGCTTCAATCACTTGCTTTAGACATACAATTAATTGAATCAAATGTTTTATCTGATGACGACGCGGGTGCAGTTAGACCTCAGTCGGAACTACAATAAGTAAGGGAGCAAAAAGTTGAAAGATTTATTAAACTTTTTTGATAAGCCAAAAGATCCATTAGCCTTTGAAGGCGTAAAGATCGGTCTTGCGTCACCAACTCTAATCCACTCGTGGTCTTTTGGAGAGGTTAAAAAGCCTGAGACAATCAACTACAGAACGTTTAAACCTGAAAGAGATGGTTTGTTCTGTGCAAAGATTTTCGGACCAATTAAAGATTACGAATGTCTTTGTGGTAAGTACAAAAGAATGAAGTTTCGTGGCGTTGTCTGCGAAAAATGTGGTGTTGAAGTCACTCAGTCTAAAGTTAGACGTGAGAGGATGGGTCACATTGAACTTGCTTCGCCTGTTGCTCATATTTGGTTTTTAAGATCTCTTCCAAGTAGAATTGGTAACATTCTAGATTTAACTCTTAAAGATGTTGAGCGCGTTTTATACTGTGAAGCTTACGTTGTTGTTGACCCAATGGAGACAACTTTAGAGGAAGGACAAGTTCTTGGAGAAGAAGCTTACCAAGCTGCTCTTGAAGAATTTGGACCTAACTTTGTTGCTGACATCGGTGGTAACGCTGTTCTTGAACTTCTTAAAAAAGTAGACGTTGAATACCTTTCTAAAAAATTAAGACTTGAGCTTAAAGATGTTAAATCTGAAGCTGCTACAAAGAAACTCACTAAAAGACTTAAAGTTCTTGAGGCCTTTAAAGGAACAGAGAACAAGCCTGAGTGGATGATGTTGCAAAATGTTCCTGTTATTCCACCGGATCTTAGACCTTTAGTTCCTTTAGATGGTGGCCGTTTTGCCACTTCTGATCTAAACGACCTTTACAGACGTGTGATCAACAGAAACAACCGTTTGAAAAGATTAAAAGAGCTTAACGCTCCAGATATCATCATCAGAAACGAGAAGAGAATGCTTCAAGAAGCAGTTGATGCTCTTCTTGATAACGGTAGGCGTGGTAAAACTTTTACAGGACCAAACAAAAGACCTCTTAAATCATTAAGTGATATGCTTAAAGGTAAGCAAGGTAGATTCAGACAAAACTTACTTGGTAAGCGTGTGGACTATTCTGGGCGTTCTGTAATTGTTGTGGGGCCAAACTTGAAATTGCACCAATGTGGTCTTCCAAAGAAGATGGCGTTAGAGCTTTTCAAACCATTTATATTTGCGAAGTTAGAAGAACGTGGTTTTGCCACGACAATCAAGCAAGCTAAGAAACTTGTTGAAGAACAAACTGTAGAAGTTTGGGACATCTTATCTGAAGTTGTTAAAGAGCATCCAGTTATGTTGAACAGAGCTCCAACTCTTCACAGACTGGGTATCCAGGCTTTTGAACCGGTTCTTCACGAAGGTAAAGCAATCAGACTTCATCCTTTGGTTTGTACAGCCTTTAACGCCGATTTTGATGGTGACCAAATGGCTGTTCACGTTCCTTTGTCTGTGGAAGCACAAGTTGAAGCACGTGTATTGATGATGTCTACGAATAACATCCTGTCTCCTGCAAACGGGCGACCAGTGATCAACCCTACACAGGATATCGTACTAGGTTGTTATTGGATGACTCGTATCAGACCAGGCGCAAAAGGCACGGGTAGACTTTTTGCCAACGTAAACGAAGTTATCTACGCTTACGAAGCTAAAGAAGTTGATCTTCAAGCTGCAATTCGTGTGAGAGTGCGTGGAGAAATCCATGAGTCTTCAGTTGGGCGTGCAATTTTCTCAGATGTTCTTCCTGTCGAAGTTCCTTACTCTGAAATCAACAGAGCTCTTGGTAAAAAAGAGCTTGCTGAAGTTATCGATAAGTCATTTAGGCTTGCTGGTGGTAAAGCGACTGCGATTCTTGCCGACAGCATTATGGAAAAAGGTTTTACGTATTCAACTAAAGCTGGAATCTCTATTTGTATCGATGATTTGAAAATTCCTGATGCAAAGAAAACAATGATCGAAACTGCTGAAAATGAAGTTTTAGAAATTCAAGGTCAGTACGATGAAGGTTTGATCACCGATGGTGAGCGCTACAACAAAGTTGTGGATATTTGGGCTCAGACGGGTGATAAAGTTGCAAAAGAAATGATGAAGCACATCGAAAAAGAAGAGTTCACAGTTGATGGCGAAACAGTTGTTGATGACTCTTTCAATTCTATTTTTGTTATGGCAGATTCTGGTGCGAGGGGTTCAGCCGCTCAGATCAGACAGCTTGCGGGAATGAGGGGTTTGATGGCTAAACCTTCTGGTGAAATCATTGAGACTCCAATCACTGCAAACTTTAGAGAAGGTCTGTCTGTACTTCAGTACTTTATTTCTACTCACGGTGCTCGTAAAGGTCTTGCCGATACAGCCCTGAAAACTGCAAACTCTGGTTACCTTACAAGGAGACTTGTTGATGTTGCTCAAGATGTTGTTGTGACCCAACAAGATTGTGGAACAACAGAGGGCATGGCTCTTAGACCTCTCATGGAGGGTGGCGAAGTTATCCAGCCATTGAGTGACAGAATTCTTGGCCGTACTTGTATGGAAGATGTAACTGATCCACACAACAATGACATACTTGTCGAGGCTGGTGTTGAAATCACAGAGGACCACATAGAAAAAATTGATAATGCTGGAGTGGACAAAGTTATGATCCGCTCAGTTTTAACATGTAAATCTAAACGTGGTGTTTGTGTTAAATGTTATGGGCGTGATTTGGCTCGTGGAACAACTGTTAATCTTGGTGAAACTGTTGGCATTATTGCTGCACAATCGATTGGTGAGCCTGGAACGCAGCTTACAATGAGAACATTCCACGTTGGTGGTACTGCGACTCGTTCAGTTGAACAGTCTGTTCATGTTGCGAGAATGAGCGCTACAATCAAATTAGAAAAAGTGACCTCTGTAGAAAATAAAGAAGGCAGGTTGATCACCATGGACAGACATGGCGCCATCCTTCTTATGGACTCTGAAGGCAGAGAAAGAGACAGAATGCCTGTCGGTTACGGAACAACATTGTTCGTTAAAGATGGAGCGGAAGTTAAAAAAGGAGACACTCTTTGCGAGTGGGATCCGTATGCTAATCCAATCATTGCTGAAGTTTCTGGTAAAATTGGTTTCTTGGGTATTGTTGAAGGTCAGACTATGTCTGAGCAGATTGACGCAGTTACTGGTTTCGCAACTAAAGTGATCACGGACTCTAAGTCTGGCGACGACAAACCAACTGTATTTATTGCTGATGCAACGGGTTCTCCAATTCAGGTTCCTGGACGTCCAACAGCTGCAAGATATGTAATTCCAGTTGGAGCACAGCTTCTTTCTTCTGAAGGCGACGAAGTTCACTCAGGCGACATCATTGCAAAAATTCACAGAGAAGCCTCTAAAACAAAAGACATTACGGGTGGTCTTCCACGTGTGGCAGAATTGTTTGAAGCTAGAAAACCTAAAGAGGCTGCTATCGTAACTGAAATTGACGGTTATGTGACTTTTGGTAAAGACATCAAGACGAAGCAGAGAGTTATTGTGACTCCTGAAATCGGTGAGCCGAGAGAGTACTTGATTCCAAAAGGAAAGCATTTTGCTGTTCGTGAAGGTGAATTTGTTAAAGCTGGTGATGCTCTTATGGACGGTCCAACCAACCCACATGACATCTTAGCTGTAAAAGGTGACCAAGAATTGGCTGCTTACATGGTGAACGAAGTTCAAGAGGTTTACAGACTTCAAGGCGTGGGAATCAACGATAAGCACATTGAGACTATCGTAAGACAAATGCTTAGAAAAGTGACTGTAACTGATCCTGGCGACACTGTTTTCTTGAACGATATGAACGTTGAGAGATATAAGCTTGCTGATGAAAATGAGAGAGTGACTGCTGAGGGTGGCGAAATAGCTAAGTACCAGCCGTTGCTACTTGGTATCACAAAGGTTTCTCTAAGTACGGATTCTTGGATCTCAGCTGCATCTTTCCAGGAGACTACAAAAGTTCTTACTGAAGCTGCAATCAACGCTAAAGAAGACAAACTTGAAGGATTGAAGGAAAACATCATTATGGGCCGTTTGATTCCGGCTGGTACGGGTGTTTCTGCTTACAAGAAGTGGAAACTTAAAGTTGAAGAGGAAGAACAAGAGTCAGCAGCAGTTTTGCCAGGTTTAGGCGGAGCTCCTGCGGGTTCTACAGACGGGAGAACCCGAGTTTAATTAACTAAGGGCCAAAAACGTGTAACCCAGTCAAATCAAGCTTGACGGGGAGGCATTTGGGCCTTATTTTTCGCTCTTTGCGAGTAAATGAGAAAAGGAAAATTATGCCAACTATTAATCAGTTGATTAGAAAAGAAAGAACAATTCAGAAGAAGAAAACCACTTCTCCTGCGCTTGCTTCTTGCCCTCAAAAAAGAGGTGTTTGCACAAGAGTTTACACAACAACTCCAAAGAAGCCGAACTCGGCTCTTAGAAAAGTTGCTAAAGTTAGATTGTCTAACGGTTTTGAAGTGATTTCGTACATCCCAGGAATTGGTCACAACCTACAAGAACATTCTGTGGTTCTTATTAGAGGTGGTCGTGTTAAAGATTTACCTGGTGTGAGATATCACATCGTTAGAGGTATCTTGGACACTCAAGGTGTTAAAGACAGAAAAAGCAGTCGTTCTAAGTACGGCACTAAAAGAGCCAAGAAAGCTTAAGGGAGTATTTGAAAAATGTCTCGTAGAAGAAGAAGTGTAAAAAGAGAAATCCTTCCAGATCCAATATATAATGATCTTACTCTAGCTAAGTTTGTAAACAGACTTATGCTTGATGGTAAAAAATCAACTGCCCAGGGCATCATCTACAAAGCTTTCGATCAGCTAGTAGAAAAAGTTCCTGGTGAAGAGCCTTTAGCTGTTTTCAAGAAAGCTCTTGAAAATGTTAAACCAAATCTAGAAGTTAAATCTAGAAGAGTCGGTGGAGCAACATACCAAGTACCGGTTGATGTTCGCCCTTCAAGAAAAGTTGGTTTGGCAATGAGATGGTTGGTTGAGTACTCTAAAAAAAGATCTGAAAAGAATATGGCCAACAGACTTTCATCTGAATTGGCTGACGCTTACAACAACAGAGGAAACTCTGTTAAGAAAAGAGAAGACGTTCATAAAATGGCTGAAGCCAACAGAGCCTTCTCACATTTTAGCTGGTAAATTTAAGGTGCCAGGTAACATATGGCATACCGAAAGCCTTCTCATCTCGAGAGGGCTTTTTTTTTGCTTTCAATAGAAGTCTGAAAGGTGATAAGAAGAGACATGTCTTACAAACAGCCTAAAAAAATTGAAGATCTCGCGATCGTTAGAAACTTTGGAATCATGGCCCATATTGATGCCGGCAAAACGACAACGACTGAGCGCATTTTATTCTACACTGGTAAAAGCCATAAATTAGGTGAGGTTCATGACGGCCAAGCTGTAATGGATTGGATGGAGCAAGAACAAGAGCGTGGAATCACAATCACCTCGGCTGCTACAACTAGCTACTGGAAAGACCACAAGATCAACATTATAGATACTCCAGGTCATGTTGATTTCACCATCGAAGTGGAACGCTCTTTGAGAGTGCTAGACGGGGCCATCGCGGTCTTTGACGGCGTTAACGGTGTTGAGCCTCAGTCTGAAACTGTTTGGCGCCAGGCAGACCGCTATAATGTTCCACGGATTGCATTCATTAATAAAATGGACCGTGTAGGTGCAGACTTCAGCCATTCTGTAGACACCGTCAGAGAAAGACTGGGTGGAAATCCGCTTATTATGCAACTGCCTATTGGAGCTGAAGATCAGTTTCAAGGTATGGTCGATGTCCTCAAAGGCAAAGCTTATATTTGGGATGGCGAAGATCTTGGACAAGAGTACAAAGAAATAGACGTTCCAGAAACTCTAAAGACAGAGGCGTCTGTGGCTCGTGAAACGGCTATTGAAAGAATCTGTGAATTTGATGATGAACTTATTGAAAAATATCTAGAGGGTGAAGAGCCTGACATCGACAGCTTAAAAAAAGTTTTAAGAAAAGCTGTCTTAGACCTTAGAGTTTGCCCGGTTTTTTGCGGATCGGCTTTTAAGAACAAAGGTGTTCAACCCCTTCTGGATGCTGTTTTAGATTATCTTCCAAGCCCTTTAGACAGACCTGATGTTGTGGGCAAAGATCCAAAAAAAGAAGACAAAGAGATTATTTGCAAAACTGATTTTGAAGAAGCTTCTGCAGCTCTTGCCTTTAAAGTCGCACGAGATAAATTTTCAGGAACGCTGACTTTTATTAGGGTTTATTCTGGAGTTATTAAAGTTGGGGAAGCACTTCTCAACCCAAGAACCCAAAAGAAAGAACGCATCAGTAAAATTTTTAAAATGCATTCAAACACTCGTGAAGAAATCACAGAGGTCAAAGCGGGAGATATTGCAGCTATTGTCGGGCTTAAAGACACAGGAACAGGAGACACTTTGTGTGCTTCAAGACGGCCAGTGGTTTTAGAAAGAATTAAGTTTCCTGACCCAGTAATCTCTGTGGCAATTGAGGCTAAATCTTCAGCTGATCAGAAAAAATTAGAAGAAGGACTTGAAGCTCTTTTGAGAGAAGATCCTTCATGTAAACTCAGTACCGATCCAGAGACGGGACAAACGCTTCTCTCAGGAATGGGCGAGCTTCATTTAGACATTTTAGTTGATCGGCTTTTAAAAGAGCACAAAGCTTCCGCAAATGTTGGTAAGCCTCAGGTCTCCTACCGAGAATCATTACAGGCTAATGCTAAAGGTGAAGCCAAGTTTGAAAGACTTGTTGGAGCAATCAATGAGTGGGCAAGGGTGTCTATTGAGTTGATGCCGCTTGATAAAGGCGCTGGAATTGTTTTTGTTGATGGTTTTTCAACAACTGCAAAACTAAACTCTGAGTGGATGACGGCGATTGAGTCTGGATCAGTTGATGCAGTTGGAACGGGTCCTCTTGCTGGCTATCCGATGATGGATTTAAAAATCACACTCAAAAATTTAGATTTTGATCCTTTAACAACATCTGAGGGTGTTTGTAGAATTGCTGCCAGTCAGGCTGTTAGATCTGCTCTTAAGTCCGCTGATGTTAAACTTTATGAGCCTGTATTTAAGGTTGAAGCCACATCACCTGAAGAGTCTGTTGGGTCTATAGTTGGAGATATAAACGCTAGAAAAGGTAAGATCTTAAAGATGGAGCACAAAGGTGACAAACAAGTTGTCCACGCGACTGTGCCGTTGGCGTCTTTGTTTGGATACGCCACGGACATAAGATCTTTGAGTCAGGGAAGAGCAACATTTGCCATGGAGTTTGATGACTACCAAGCACTTCCTAAAAAATCTCAAGATGAACTGTTGTCTAAATTCGGCAGATAATTTTTAATCAAATACTCGAAGCTGATCGATCAGCTTCAATCAGCTCTAGTCCTCTAATCATATTGTCCTTTGAGCAGTCCACCACAGGCGCATCACTGCCAAAGTGAAAAGGGTATCCATGTTTAAAAAGAAACTTAAAGGGGTAGATCTCGTGTTCTTGCAGCTCACTTTTGTTTTCTGCGTACCAAAGTTGGTCATTGATCCAATGTGAGGGTTGAAAATGAAAGATACAATTTAATTTACGCACTTTTAAAAGCTCAATAGTTTTTTTTGAAAATAATGGTGCGTGCTCAAGGTGGAGTGTTGGTAAATCTTTGGATTTACTCATTTTTGTATACAAGTCGATGACATCCTCTAAAGCTCTATCACCAATTGTGTGAACAGCTAAAGGAGCTTTTGTTCTTTCAAAAACAACTTTCATTTTATCTTCTAATTCTTTCTTGCTGCAGCGAGGAAGAACTGAATTTTTATGGCTGGTGTAGGCTGTCTTAGAACCGAAAGCCCCGTCATAAAATAACTTTATACCAGATGCAGAAACGAGGTCGGAAGTTTGTGGTTTTAATTTGTTAAATGAGATCATGGCCTCGTCTAAGGATTGTCCCATAAATTCAGAAAAAAAGAGTTCAATTTTAAGCTTTAAAAGCCCTTCGCTTTCTAAGCTTTTTAAGCAGGTCCAGTGATCTTCTCTGGCAGTTAGGTGTCTAACCCAGTTGATTTCATTGTTGATAAAAATTTTTTGAGCAAAGAGGGCCATCTCTCTTAATTCTTGAGCGTTGTCATGGGGTATATTTTTGATGAGTTGATCTCTTTCAACCTCTCCAATGATGATTCCAGTTTTAAGGATTTTGTGATTTTGACTTTTAAAACCAAGGCGCTCGATTAGGTTATTACTAATGAAAGAGCTGTGACCGTCAAAATAGGAAAGGCAAAACTCTTTGTCTGGGTGGCTTTGGGTTAACTTGGTGAATTCAGAAAGAGGAAGTTTGTTTGACCACCCGAAACCTTTAATGATTTTTTTTTGTTCAAGATGTTTTGGAAGGTTAAGTTTGACTTCAGCCTCCGCGATGCGCCACTGGACAGCAGGTATCCCTACACCAAAAAAATGAACGTGGCTGTCATATGCAAGGTCTATATTAGCGTGCAACTGGAATCACCCTGGTTTCACCATTTTGATTTGATAAAACTGACACTAAAATACCAGTGGCTACTGCAGCGCCAATAATGTACCAAGTGGTTTTTTTCTGAAAAATATTGCGCCTACTCTCTAATGGTCGAGGTTTGGAGTAGACTGCAGTTTCAACGGTTCCAACATTGTTAAGTGGTGACTCAATTCTTTTAGCTAATGTGTTTGAATGGACTTTCTGAAGAGATTTAATGCAGTCTTTGCTAAAAAATATTTTTTCAATTTGAATGCCGTATCTCTTTTTGAAGCTTGGAGCTTTACAAGTTCCAAGGTCCAAAGGTTTTAATTTTGAAGGCTTGAGTTTAGCAATGTCCTCTCCATTGAAGTTCAGTTCAAGCTTCTCAAAACCCTCTTTAAGCACAGTAAGTCTATACTGTCCAGAGGGGTGAATTTTAGTTGAATTTAATATGGAAGTACCGTTTACAAATAAAAGAGTGTTTTCATCTGCGATATCCATTTTACTTAGTAAATATAAATAAGGGCTCTGAAGTTTTTTTTGTTTTTCTAGAGCTGCAGCTAAATCTGGATTGAAAAGCCCTGCTTTTGGGCTGTAGTCAGGATCAAAAAAAAGTGCATTTTTAAGCCAAAAACCAGAATTGGCCTGTTCCAGATGTGCTAGCCTTAGATGGCTTTGCAGCAGAATTTCAGCTGAGGTCGTATTCAAAAAAGATTTTTTTTGCCACGAAACAATCTCTTTAAATACGAAGGTGGAGGGTTTTAGATCTTCCAGTAGAAGTCCTTTAACAGCCAGTTGATATTTACTAACTAAAATCTTTTCAGTTTTACTGAATTCATTTTTGAGATAAACTTCGTTCAGGCTTTTTAGATTAGGCTTCGTCTGAAGATATCTTTGAAATTCTAAGATTCTCTTAGGATTGCCAAGACTTATAACTTCAGCGCTGGCGCTAAAGGTGCTGGTTATTAAATACATGAACGCTAAAATTATTTTTAGGCTACTCACCATAAGTCACTACCTTTTTATTTGAGAGACCGCTTTTTGTAAGATTAGTTATAAGCCTTGGCTCTTTGTTTGTAAACTTTTGAAGTGCGAGTCTAAAGTCCATTCCATGTATCATAAACCTGTTGGCCACCTTTGAAGGTATCAGAAATGCCAATTGATTTGGAGATTTAGGAGCCCTGAGCACTTTAATATTTTCAGCTAGTAGAGCACCTTTTTCAGTGTCATAGACTTTAACAAGACTGTAAGCTCCTAATAAAGCATCAATTTCTGCATAGTTTTGTGCTGTAAAAGGGAAAAGAACATGATCCTTTGGGATCATCACATTGATGTTTTGACTGAAGGCTTTTTTCAAATCCTTTTTGGGCTTTCCACTGCTTAAAAATATAAAAGACATAATTATTGATAGGGTTAGTCCAAATATGAATTTAAGTTTGTCAGTATTTCCAGCATCAAAGATGTATTTTTTTAATTTCTGTAAGTTCATTTGTTCTCTCTATTTGTTGATAGTTATTTGATAATAAAAAATTTGTCATAATAACTAAAATTGAAATTGAAATAATTAACTCTAAAAGGACCTGCCCCCCAAGAGTTTTATTTCGATTTTGTTGTCTTCTTTTGAAATCATGTTGCTGCCACATTCAATATACCCCTTATTTTTTCTAAGTAATTTTTTAAAAAAACTTGGAAAGTTTTGATTTAAAACAATTTTTTTTCGAACAAGAACTTTACTTACATTAGAAAACTTTTGAATTGCTTTGTAGCTTGGGCTGTCTGATTTTTTGGGGTAAGAAGAAACAAGGTTTAGACGAGGTCTTTTAAGAAAAGTGTATCTCATGGTTAAGACCTTAGTGGTGAATTTTAAAGTTTCTCCTTTAAGTTTATAGATGATGCCACGCTGATAACTCCGGAAAGTGAACTGAGCAAATTTCACTAATTGTAATGCTGCAAATGCTGCGGCTTTAGCTTGAGCAGGAGCAGCTCTATAAACCTCTTCGGCCACTTTTCTTTGTTGTCTCAGCATTTTTGCTTTGCCGTTAAGGCTAAAAAGATGGTTCAAGGTGTTTCGCCTTTCTTGGTTTAAAGTTGTTGTAATTGAGATACAGCTTTTAAGTTCCTTATTTAAAGAAATTTTAGTGCTTACAACAGTTAGGCTTGCTCCAATTAAAATTAGAAGCAAAGAGAAAATAGAAATCATGTAAATCATTTTTGGACACTTATTGTTTGTGACTGTAGATATGTTTTATCCAAAAATTTAGCAGTGAGAGTTGCAGTTGTTTTTTGGCTTTTTTTTGAAATAGAAACCTTTTGATTTTTATGAAGCCAAAGATTTTTTTTGAAAAAATCTTCTGTTGCTTTTTTGCACTTATATTCTTTTGCTTTAAATTTTTCGAGACAGAGCACAGTCTTTTGCAACTGGTAGCTGGCTATCGCTTTAGAGTAGAGCATGTAAAAAGCCATCATCAGTCCTAATAAGAGGAATCCAACAGCTTGTGCACAAACTAAAAATTCGATCAAACCTTGCCCCTTTTCGTTAATATTCATCTTTAGTCGTTTTTGTTTGAGCTGTTACTCATAAAGTTACTAAGATCGCTTTTGTTGTAATGTTTCGCTTCTACATTTTCAGCTTCTATATTGGTCTTGTGGCCTCCTTGCAGGGCATTTGTTATATTTGCGAGTTGCGCTTTGGTGGTTTGGCCGAGGATACGTATTATGCCGATTGAAGAGATGGCAATGAGAGCCACCAATATAAGGTACTCTGTAAGACTTTGGCCTGATTGTTTTTTTCTAGAGCTTCTAAATTTTGTATTTTTATTCATTTTGATCCCTTTGTTCAGGGAGTCTAGTGCAAATATAAAAAGACCGGTTATTAGCCAGTCTTTTGATACTTCAACTTTAAACTGTCCGGTAGACGGGCGGTTCTACTTAAATCTTATCTATCTATACTTGAGTGCGTTGAGTTCAAACTCTCCGCAGTTGCTATGCGCTTTTAGGTTTATTGGTGAAGAGCAGTAATTCACATACAAATATGCGTAGTAATTTTTTGCCTCACGCCTAGTGATAGTTGTGCGGCTTTGAATCTTTGATCTAATGCGGTAATACTGATTAGAATTAATTCTGTTTATAATTCCATGGTTTGGCCAAAGTGGAGTATTGTAATCTATACCCGTATTGAATGCATTCCCGAAACCAACTATACTGCCTTGCTTGAGGTCATATACGGTTTTAAGCCTAGTTTTATGGTCCATCGCTTCTATATTTGCCATGTAGTAGTTCTGAGAGATAAGCGCTTCACGAGCGATCGAAACAGGGCTGTGTTCTGTGTATACAATGTGAGAGTCGACATAAGAGCCTGGAACCTGGGCCCAAAAGTTTCTGACTTCGTTTGCGGTGTTATCAGTTTTATAAACTTTAGTTAAGCAGTCACTGTCAATAATCGTATGGTATTTTTCATTCTCATCTTTTGAGTTCCACCTAACACTTCGATATTGATATGAGTCATTACCTTTGTACTTACAAGCAACACTTCCACTTTGAATCTCTGAACGGTAGTCAGTGTATCCAACTTTAGAGTATGTAGATTTGTAGGTGTGAGGGTGGTTGATATCTTCGTATTCAGGCAGTCTTTTTTTAAAAATTGAAGCGATGGTGTTTTTAGGACCATGGTTTACAATGGCATCTAACTGGTAAAGGTCTTTATCTATTACGCGCACACAGCCATGAGATTTGAAACCTCTTTCTAAGTTAGGTTCTGTGATTTGATAGTGAAGACCGATTTCTCTATAGCCGGCACCAAAATTTGTTTCTGAAGAGACATAGTTCATATCTATTAAAGCAATAAATGGACGGCCGCTGTAATAAGAAGGGTAAAGTCTTTCAGAGGTGTTGAAACCCGTTGACCAGTGAGATCTTTTGACTAATGCCGCGTTAGAAAAATCCTGAAATTCTCTTTGAAGTGCCTCAGTCTTTCCAGCCCTTCTTTGCTTTTCAGGAACCCAAAAGGTCATAGATTCTACTGAGTTTGTTCGAGCATCAATCGCCCCGACAGTTACAGGGAAAACTTTTACAATTCCTGAGTTTTGATCTTCCAAGATAATCTTTTGAGCTGACAAGGAGCCTTTCATTTTAAAATCTGTATCTTTTAAGAGAATTTCATCATCGACTTTTAAAACTGAAACAACATCTTCTAGGCTATGGGTTTTGTTCTTCTTCCAATCAACACGCACGGTGAGTTTTCTAAAGTAGTGACCAATATTATCAGAATGTATGAATAGTAAAAGTTTGGCTTCAATCACAGATGGAGCAACTTCAACTGCTGAGATGTAATCAGCACTAAAGATGGTGTTTGTTTGAGTCTCGGGATATCTTTTGTTGATTACAAATTCGTTGCGACCTCTTTCTTGAATAAAAGTGCTGCTGCCGCCAGGACCACGTGCGCCGTCTTCATAATATCTAACGTCAGCACCGGCAAATCGGAATGGATTTTTAGAAATAGCATCTAAGATTTTGCGAGATGTTCCAGGAAGGCGGTCACTGTCATCAGGCAGCAATTTTGCAAGTTCCTTATCAAAACCGTAAGCTTTGCTAGGATCATAATAAGGGTTTCTGATCTTTTTCTTTCTGTCCCAAAATTCGTATCGGTGTTTTTCGTCTAAGACGTCTCTTAAATCCACATGTTCAATATATTGATATGTCCTAATGAAGTTCGAGTTGGCTTCTTCAATCGCAGATTCTATTGATGTTTTGACAGCTGTTGAGGGGGTGTCGATTTCAGTGCCTGAAATGTCAATAATAAGTTCCTGATCACTAGCCGAAGGTAGTGAAGTAGTTGAGATTTCGCTTTGGTTGGCTAAAGCCAAAGGAGAGCTTAGTACAGTTAATGCGCTTAATATTACTAGTTGTTTTTTCATTTTTGACACCTCTTAAGCAATATAAGAGCAAAAGGAGTGCCAGATTCAAGTCAAATAGGTTTCAGATGAGACTTTCAGACTGTCTAAAGATTTTACACTAAAATTGATTGTATACGGAATCTTAGCAAGTCTGGTAACAGCTCCAGATTTTGATTTGGGCTTAAATCTATTCAAAGTGTTGCGCTTGTTTGACCAGAGGTTTTACATTTTATCAAAATGAAACGCTGGAACGCGATTTTTTAGTGACTCATGACGAGAAAGTCCAAGAATTTAGGATAAAGGTGTCTATTCAACCAGGGCTTTAGTCGAGTAGTAAGTATGAGAAAAATAAAATTTATAGTGTTAGTTTTAGTAGGTTTATCAGTTTCAACTCAAGCTTTTGCTGTTGTAGAAAAAAGCGGAAAGATTGTTTCAAAAAGCATTGAAATGGAAGCTGTTGAGTTAAATGTTTTTGCAGATGAGGGAATAGATTTAAACGAAGCGGTTTACCCTTATTTTGAAGACAAAGACATTAAAGTTTCTAATAGAGAGCTAAATAAGGTTCTTAATGGTGCCTATTCAAGTGATGCATACTTGAAAGAATAGAATTTATACTTTAAAACCTGTGGCTACTTTTTCTTTTTAGCTGCCTTTTTTTTAGTAGCAGTTTTAGCAGCCTTCTTTTTAGAAGGCTTAGCTTTTTGCTGCTCAAGCTTTTCCTGCTCCTTAGCTTGCTTTCTTGCGAGCTGACGCTCTCTCTTTTTCTCTTCTTTTTCAAAAATACGGAGCGCTTCTCTTTCTTCTTGAATCACTGAAAGAATCGCTAAGGCTTCTTCTCTAAGGTCATTTTCCATAACAAAACGATAAAAGGCCTCAATTTCCTGGCTTTGTCTAAAGCGTTTAGCAGTTGTGGGTATTGATTGATCGGTTTTAAAATCAATTGTTCCATCTGTGCTGACTTTAACTTTTTCCATATGACTCCGCCTCTTATCTATGTTTAATCTCTTGTAAATCAGTAAACTCAAAAGAGCAACACGCGGTTTTAGAAGGCTCTATGTTTTTTGAGTTTAAGCCTTTAGGAGTGCTCATGATTTTAAATGGAAAGAAATTTGCTCAAGAGCGTTTAAGTGGATTCTTGACCAGATCTAAAGTTGTCAAAGCTAGGTTAGGGCGGAAGCCGCATTTGGCTGTTGTCCTGGTTGGGAAGGACCCTGCTAGTCAAGTTTACGTTGGACACAAGAAAAAACAGTGTGAAGCTGTTGAAATTAAGAGCACTTTACTTGAGCTGCCAGAAGACTGCTCTCAGCAGCGTTTAGAGGCGGCCATATTAGAGCTTAATAATGATGATGCTGTTGACGGAATTTTGGTTCAGCTTCCTATGCCTAAAAATCTTTCTGACTTTGATCCGTCCGACTACATTCTTCCTCAAAAAGATGTTGATGGTTTAACTGCAGCTAATATGGGGCTCATGATTAAAGGCAGAGCTTATGCTGAGCCTTGTACACCAAAAGGTATAGTGGAACTTTTAAAAGCAAACTTTATTGAGATTGCTGGAAAAAAAGCAGCTGTTCTTGGGCGCAGTCAAATTGTGGGATGGCCTATGGCTTGGATGCTTACAAGGGAAAATGCAACAGTAACAGTTTGTCATTCTAAAACTCAAAATTTAAATGAGATCTTAAAAGAAAGTGACATAATTGTTGTGGCTATCGGCAAATCAAAATTTTTAGATAAAAAAAGTTTTAAAAAAGGGGCGGTGGTAGTTGATGTTGGTATTCACCGTTTAGAAAGTGGTAAGCTTGCTGGTGATGTTGATGTACAAGGTTTTGATGATATGAAGATTTCATACACACCGGTTCCAGGTGGGGTGGGCCCCATGACTGTGAGTCAGTTGTTGGACAACCTATTGAAATTAGTTGAAGGTAAATAAATTATGAGTGATGCAAAAAAAACTCCATTGCACAAATGGCACAATGAGAATGGTGGAAAAATGGTAAACTACGCTGGCTGGGACATGCCTGTTCAATATCAAAAAGGTTTGGTGAGTGAGCATGAGTTCACTAGGAAGAAAGCATCTTTGTTTGATGTTTCTCACATGGGTGAGTTTAGGTTTGTAGGTTCAGAGGCGTTGAAGGCTTTATATTTTTTATCTCCATCCAATGTTGAAAAACTTGAAGAGGGTGAGTCTTGCTACAGTTTTTTTCCTAACGAGCAGGGTGGGGTTGTTGATGACCTTTTAATTTACTGTTTCAAAAAACAAAAAGATTATTTAATTTGTGTGAACGCTTCGAATGCAGAAAAAATTGGTGAGCATATTAAAAAACACAGCACTGATTTTGATGTGCAGATTGTTAATGAGTGTGAAATGTGGGGTCAGGTTGCCATTCAAGGACCTGAAGCAATAAAGATGACTACAGAACTCATTTCTGGAGTGGATAAACTTGAGAGGTTTCACTTTGGCAGTTTTGATTACAAAGACTCATCAGTGATTGTGGCGCGAACTGGTTACACAGGTGAAGACGGCTTTGAGATCTTTGTTTCTCCAGATCAAACTGAAGAGCTTTGGAAAGACCTTTTGGCCAAAGGAGCTGAGCCCTGCGGATTGGCTGCAAGAGACACTTTGAGGTTGGAAGCTGCGCTAAACCTTTATGGCAATGAGCTGTCTGAAGACTGTAATCCATTTGAGAGGAGAATGGCTTGGACTGTGGATTTTAAAAAGCTTAATTTTATGGCAAAAGATAGACTCGTAGAGCTAAAAGAAAAAGCGTCAAGAAAGCTTGTGGGTTTAAAAGTCTTGGAGCGTGCAATCCCTAGGGCAGGCTATGAAGTCTTAGATGGTGATGAAGTTGTTGGATTGGTCACAAGTGGCACTATGTCGCCTTCTTTGTCAGAGCCTATCGCTATGGTTTGGATTGACAAAAAGTCCGCCGAGAGCGACAAAAAGCTAAAGGTTCAAATACGAAAAAAACAAGTTGAGGCGCAAATCACTCCTCTTCCATTTTTGAAGAACGTTTAAATCAAGGAGAATGAATTGATACATAAAGTGCCAGAAGATCTTTACTACACGAAAGAACATGAATGGGCCTACGTTGATGAAAACATCGTTACTGTTGGTGTCACTTCTTATGCTCAAGAAAACTTAGGTGAAATTGTTTATGCTGAGCTTCCTGATGAAGGTCAGAAAGTCACTCAGAATGAGCCTTTCGGTGTTATTGAAAGTGTTAAGGCCGTAAGCGATCTTTATGCTCCCGTTTCAGGCACTGTTATTGAAACCAACGAAGGTTTGATGGACAAGCCGGGGATTCTTAACGACGATCCATGGAATGATGGATGGTTGATCCGCATTGAAATGGATACAGAGAAGGAGCTTGCTTCACTCATTAAGGCTGGTGAATACAAAAAACTTATTGCTAAGTAGGTTT
>Ga0115567_10001498_pt1 | contig 23344 bp, 32 predicted proteins | sample COGITO_mtgs_1204_2_FD_88679 | JGI IMG/M metagenome (GOLD analysis project Ga0115567, IMG submission 88679) | Pelagic marine microbial communities from North Sea - COGITO_mtgs_120412 | ecosystem: Environmental > Aquatic > Marine > Epipelagic | place: Germany:Helgoland, sampling site Kabeltonne... | reverse complement strand
GGCGGGCGCTACCGAGAGGGCGGGCGGGCGTGCGCGTCCGCACCACGCCGCGGCGTGGTGCTCTCGCGCGCCGGGGCTCAGCGTGGGGGCGTGCAGCGTACCGCGTTAGGCCGCGCCGGGGCGCCGCACGAGTGCTGTATGCTCCCGCTCACGTCCTCGCCCGCCAGCAGCAGCGGGAGGCCGGACACGCCCGCGGATACGCGATCGTGGTTCATGGCGGGTGGCGGCGCCGCATCGTCCCGCGCCACGGCGGACGCCGGGGCGACTTCCCCGCCGCTGGGCTCAGGGTTCGGCTGCTCCGCGCCGCTGCGGGCGGGGTGCAGCGCGGGGCGTTGCTCCAGGATGCGATCGTAGCCGTTCTCGCTTGCGACCCGGAGCGAAACTATGCGGGGCGTGCCCCCGGCGAGCGCAAAGACCCAGCACCACACGCCCTCTGTCCCGAAGCTGTGTGCCTCCGCGGCGTAGCCCTGCCGGATGACCCGCCCTTCCGCGACCAGGAAGTCAAATGGGGCCATGAAGTTGCTCTGCACCGAGTTTACAGCGGCGAGCAGCGTGCGGGGCCGAGGAAGAACTCCCAATCCACCGACCCGTAGCGGGCTCTCGCGCCCCTTGCCGTTTGCCTTCAGGCTCTCCGGCGGGTTGCCGGGCCCTTCGGGGCAGTCGGGCTCTTCGCCGCCCGCGACTAAGTAACTGAGCCACACCCGAAATGGTGCGCCTGCTGTGCACACTCTCCGATACTCTTCAGGGTCCACTGGCTTATCACTGTTCATGTCCTGCCATCGAGGGAAGTTCTGGTCCTGGATCGCAGCATTCCACAGCGGCACCACCATTGCAGCGCCCTCGTCGCACACAACTGCCCGTCCCAGGAAAGCATTTCCCGGCCCAGAATTTGACGCAGAAGGCGCGGAATCCGGCGTACTAACGAGGTCGTGCACGGTGACGAGCTGGCCGGTCCCGCTTCCGTCAGTTTCGATCACCTTCCAGGCCCAAACCGGCGCCGCGCTCCCTTCGGGCCTTGTGCTCGGTGCCACTCGGGGAAAGAGCGTTGCTCCAGGGGAAGGGGCAAACGACGGGGATGTGGCTGCAAGGGAACACAGCAGAAGGAAGAGTGTCGTGGGGCCCGCCAAGCAGGCGCTGCGAGCCATGCCTTGACCAGCTTCGGCAATTCCCGAAGCTTCCCGAGTTGAATCCTTGTGACGTTTATCTTCTGCATTCTCGGTCGCGAGACCGGTCGCGAGACCCAACACCATGGTGTTCGGTCTTGGAGGAACGAAGCTTCCTACGCTTTCACTCACGGGCGAGGACCCGCCATGATCAGATCCCGATCGCAAGTATCCCCGGCCCATCAGCTAGTGTACTCACAGGTACTCGCCGGGGTGCGCAGAAATTGGGCCAGCGATTCCTGGCCAGTGCCTGAGAGGCACTGTGACTATGGATGTACCACAAGAGCTGACGGACGTGGAGAAGCTGGTGTGCAAATTCAGGTCTGCAATGATCTATCTCTAGGCGAATCTTGTTGGGTTCTCGAGCAGGACGGCAAATTGATGATTTGGTCCCTCAACAGCGGGAAAGAATCAACAGCTGTCGACTATACAGAGACAACAGGATATGGAGAGAGCCAACAAACGCATCGCAGGACGGCTCATGGATCGCACAAACTCGTAGAAATCGAGCAAGCGTTGGAAAAGTTCGTAGGCGGTTTCGTGCCGGTGAAGCACTTTTCGCTTCCTTTTTCCATCGAGCTGCCGGACGGTCTCCCGCCATCTATGCAGATAGGTCGTTCCATGCCCTTCAGAGTAGTTAGGAAATGGGTTAGTGTGGAGTGGCTGGGGGGTGAGGTGAGGAGGCATAAAGAGATAGAGAGAGGAGAGGCACAGAGCCAGAGATACAGATCGTGTTCGCATGTGCACAATCCTCTGACATTTATGGCCCTTGCATATCAGATTCTGGCTGTGTTGTCGGTTACACGCTGAAGTTCCAGCTTAAGCGGCCGGGAATGTTCAAGACTGATGTGAAGCTGGTTGCGATTATTCCAGTGATGCCCTAGACACATTCCCATGCCTCACTTGGTGATCAGGCTGTGCGCATGTGATGGCGACAACTGGCAGATCCAAGCGGTAGCAGGCGCTTATCTTGGAGCGGAACCTGTTTTCGACGGACCTCGCGAGGTGGGGACTTGAGACACAACCGGATGGAGCTTGCGAAGCGGCTGATGCGCGCGTGCCCCAGGAACCTGTCAACCTCTGTTGCTGCATCCCGCGAGGTTCAATGACCTTGGCGGGCGTCGCTGACAAGAATACTTTGAACATCAATGATCAGCTAACCGTAGGATTTTTGTGGTAATTTTTCATCCTCTGTTCGCGTGCTCGCTTTGTGCAAATATCGAACACCCTCAAGTTCCATCTGAGCGTAAGCTTCGAGCAGCCACAACAACAGCTCCTCAGAGATCCAACACTACAAAGTGCAGTTCAATCAGGTGCTTTGTGCGGCGAGTTTCGAACCAATCTTGCGCCATCATGTCATTGGACCCGCGCCAAACCCAATATATCGAGCCTCCGAGCAGGTGGCCAAATGGAAAGCTGAGGGTCATAGTGATTCAAATCACGTCGAAGTGGTAAGGGGCAACACTTGTCCCCCGTCGTGTCTCCTGCGCCTCGGCGCCAGGGTTGAACCTGCCCGGCTCCAAGCGTCGACTGACGACCGTGCGACCACAGTGCAAAGTCATATTGGAATCGCGTCCAGACGAAAGGACCTATTCGGACCGCGAAATCATGGATCTGCTAGCCGATATAAGTCGAATCCCTTCCGTGCCGAATAATATTGCTCATATCAAGTGGCAGGCACGAGGGCAGCGAATTGACGTGCCGTGTTACTTGGCAGACCAGTGCAGGCCCACCGTTTTCACTATCGCAGGCCACGGTCTCTTCCCGAGCTATTCAGGGTCGCTTATCACGGTGACGCTCCCTCCTTCCTCATGGCGACTTGCCCACGCAAGCATTTTCGCCATTTGTGCGGTTGGGTTTGCCTCCAGTAAAGTCGATTCCCGATGTGCGCAGGTACAGCATTACGCATCAGTAGTTGCCAAGACAGGAATGTGCATCACTGACCCTGCGGTGGGAAACAGTCCGTCCAAGCCCCTCCCTTGCCCTGCGCGCCGCAGTGGGTGCCTTGTGACAGCACGGCGGCACGGAGATCAGGTGAAGATGAAAATCGCTGTGTGTGGCGCCGCGAACGGCGCGTCCTCCGCCGCCGCCGCCGGTCAAGTCAGTGGTGCAGCCACCAGCCAAACCGCCGCCGCAGCAGCAGCCGGCGTCGCAGGCGCTGCCAAGTCGTTTTGTTCGAATTGTGGCACGAAGGCATCCGGCGATGGAGCATTCTGCAAAGAATGCGGGACACGTCTAGGCGCGGTTGATTCGGGGCATTGAGGCGCTGACAGCGATACCAGAACACTTGGCGGTGTGATGACCAGGCGGTCGGGTCTGTGACACGTGCTGTACTGACACGGAAGAGAAGACGAGAGTCTAGCTGTGGACGTGATCCACTTAGACGTGATCCACTTAATAAGGAGGGTGACTTATGTGTGCTTGCCGGTCATATCCTCTGAAGCTGCGCTTTCAGGACCGTCAAGATCGCCACCTTCAAGATGAATGACAAAGAAGTAAGCTCGGGTCGCTGATGGTGCATTCGCTTCCAGAGCGCGTAAGCCAAGGTGATAGTGGACATACGAATTCAGAGGCAATGTTGGCGATATCTACCATTTGCCCCAGCGCTCATGGTGACCCTGGCGCCTCAGAGACAGCCAAGAGGCTGGGCGACCACAAGCGTGTGCTTGTATTGAGTCACAAGAAAGATGAATGAACCCACGGGCCACATGAAGAGGCACACGTGGAACCACTTCCACGAATGTGGAGGCGGTGCACATGAAGCTCATGATCTAATGTGGAGCTCATGTGACTTAACTGCACTAATACATTAGATGCTTCTCAGCGCCTGCCATCCTATTCCCCTCTTGCGTCACCCTCAAGCACCATCTTCCGACGTCAATCTTGGGGCCTGCAAGCCACAGGAATTTATCTCGCCACCAATCCCAACCGCTCGCCCGTTTAAAGCATTTCAAGTTCCTTAGGTGGCGCGACGAGTAGATTGCCGGCGCTTGATCGGTCCCCTGCGGAACGACCGTGCAAGTCCGGTCTTGCTCAACAAAGCTTTCACTGCTTTGCACTGCCCTGCAAGATCCGTGTCTTATAAAAGCAGGTTGAGTGCGTGACAGGGTGGTGTGGCTAATGAGACAGGGCATGTATCAAATGACCTCGCTAATGACTGGTCAAGAAAACAATCGTTTTTTTCCTTTTTTTACCACACAGTGATGCCTTGGGTAGCACAGCGGAGTGATAGAAAGAATTATCAGCCACTGCGGCAAAGAAGCTTTGTGATGCCGACATCAACTCATGTGACCAACTCGCGTGTTGTGGACTCCTCGGTTGACAACGTGTGGAAACAAGTCTGACCACGACAAGTTGTGGGGATTCACGTCGGAGCCCGTTTTCTGTTTCATTTCGATGGAAAACCTAAAACCCCATGGGCTTATGCGTTGGTAGATTCGAAAATTTGACTTCAAATGGGATCCTGAGGTTGAGAAGACGGAAATCCGTGGTGGCAAGTTTGCTGACCAGGTGCTGTGCTTGCGCGCAACTAAAACAAGATCAAGATAGGAAAAAGTTTGAGAACTCAAAGATATCCAGGTTGGCGCAAACCACGTCCTCTTTTTCAAGGACGAAAGCCGCCTGGAAGTCAAGGTGGTGGAGCTCAGCGACCTTCAGGCACGCCTCGAGCTATCTTTTTGAGTATATTCTTTCCTAATACCAGCCTAGTAAATGGCGCAGTGGTTTGTCACCTACGAGGCCATTGACTCTTTCAACGCCAACTTTCCCGTGACAAGTGCGGTGCGTGCTCTCGCGTTTGTTTGGCCGCCGCCGCCAAAATAGCCTGTTTGAGAGTGAGGCTCTTCGAAAGGGCGTCTTGGTTACATCCTGCAAGTTGCGTGTCAGGCTTGAAGTGTTTACACTGGAAAATCTCCTACAGATTTACACAATACGCTGCCGAGAGGTAACGGACAAAAATGTGACGCTTGTCGAGTTTTCGTCAGACTTTTCAAGCGATGCTTCGCTTGAATACATCAAAGGGGTTGGCGAAAAGCAGGTATCCGGCACGATAGTGTACGCAATGGCAGACACGCCAACACTGAACAAATTGTGTTTTCCTCGCAGAAATTTTGTTTGGCAGCGATATGACGGTGCACTGCAAAACGCACCAGGGATTGAGACGACTAGTAACAGGTGGAGGGGTTGTGGAGGCGTAGATCCGCGCGGAAGCGTGTAGGGCTCTAACCTGAGACGACCAGTAGGCTGGGTCTGTGACACGTGCTGTACTAACACGTAAGCGAAGACGAGAGGAAAGGAAATGGAGCTGATCCACTTAATAGGGAGTGACTTATGTGTGCTAGCCCCTGAGGGATGACGTCGTAGGCTCTGGTTAAGAAACTGGAGAGACAGTGGCGACAAATGAGTCTCTTCGGTCGATTGTGGCGCTTTGCCAACTGTTCACAATAAACTACGTTGATTTGAACGCAGGACATGCGGGCAGCAGAAGACAGCAATAGCTGCACCGTTGATGAGGATGAAATTCATTTTCAGTGCAGGCGCCTCTAGAACCTTGCATGGATCCTCAGATGTGCTCACTTTCCTTGCCCTGCAGCAAAACCGTATCACCAGGACATACGTGTGCTTGGAGCACACGCACTGACCCCTGGTGAAAGAGATCGGCGCGCTCCAGCGCTTTACCTAGTTGTACAAGTCGTCGTCATCTTCGGCAGCGGCATCGCCCCCGTCGCCGCCCGCAGCGCCGCCGCCGGCGTCGCTGAACTTGAAGGTGCCCCCGAAGCCACGCTCCTGCTGAAGTTTCTGCGAGAACATCTCGTACTTGCGAATGTCTGCGTCCGACACCGAGCGACGGGCGAACTTCATTGCCTCCTCGAAGTGCGCGCGCGTGATCTCGGGAACGTGGTCGACCTCCTCCTCATCCTCCATTGCATCCTCGCCCGCAGCCTCGCGCTCACGCTTCGCGCGGATCGTCTTCTCGATGCTCTCGCGGATCGCATACTTGCACGAGCGCTGGCAGATCTCGGTGAGGTCTGCGCCCGAGAACTTGTTCGTGGCCTTCGCGATCTCCTCGATGTCGATATCCTTCGCAAGCGGCGATTTGCGCAGCGCAGACTTGAGGATGTCGACGCGCGACGCGTGATCGGGAAGCGGGATGTAAACGAGCTGGTCCAGGCGCCCGGGACGCATCAGAGCGGAGTCGATAATGTCCGGACGGTTCGTCGCCCCGATGATGAAGACGTTCTTCTTCTCGCCTACTCCGTCCATTTCTGTAAGCAGCTGGTTCATGACACGGTCACCTGCACCGCCCGCATCGCCTCCAGAGCTGCCACGCGCGCGCGCGATCGAATCGAGCTCATCGAAGAAAAGCACACAGGGTGCAGATTGCCGAGCCTTGTCGAAGACCTCGCGAACGTTGGATTCCGACTCGCCGAACCACATCGTGAGAAGTTCCGGGCCCTTGATAGAGATGAAGTTAGACTGGCACTCGTTCGCAATCGCCTTCGCAAGAAGTGTCTTGCCGCATCCGGGCGGGCCGTAGAAGAGCACTCCGCGGGACGGCTGCATCCCGAACTTCGCGAACTGCTCTGGATACATGACCGGGTACTGGACAGTCTCCTGCAGCTCCTTCTTGGTCGCTTCGAGGCCACCAATATCGTCCCAGGTAACATTGGGCACCTCGACGACAGTCTCGCGAAGCGCCGACGGGTTGCAGGCGCCAAGTGCGAAGCGGAAGTGATCATTCGAGACTGCCATGGAGTCCAGCACTTCAGCATCGATAGTGTCGTCTTCGAGGTCGATAACATCCATCTTCTCGCGGATGCACTGAAGTGCTGCCTCCGTGCACAGAGCGGCGAGGTCCGCGCCGACAAAACCATGCGTCTCGCGGGCAACCTGCTCGAGGTCAACGTCGTCCGCGAGCTTCATGTTCTTTGTGTGGATGCGCAGGACCTCCATACGGCCAGTCTCGTCAGGAACGCCGATGTCGACCTCACGATCGAAGCGCCCGAAGCGTCGCAGCGCCGGGTCGATCGAGTTGGGGCGGTTGGTGGCCGCCATCACAATGATGTGGGCGCGGCTTTTAAGGCCATCCATCAGGGTGAGAAGCTGCGACACGATGCGCCGCTCCACCTCGCCATTGACCTTGTCGCGCTTCGGTGCGATGGAATCAATCTCATCGATAAAGATGATAGAAGGGGCGTTCTTCTCAGCCTCCGAGAACGCTTTGCGCAGGTTGTCCTCTGACTCACCGGCCATCTTCGACATGATCTCGGGTCCGTTGATGAGGAAGAAGAAGGCACCAGTCTCGTTCGCAACTGCGCGCGCGATAAGCGTCTTGCCAGAGCCCGGAGGACCATACATCAGCATGCCCTTGGGCGGCTTGATGCCCAGAGACTTGAAAAGCTGAGGGTGGCGAAGGGGAAGCTCAACAAGCTCGCGGATCTGTGCCAGCTGCTTCCTGACGCCACCGATGTCGTCATAGCCAATGTCGTCCAGGCGCTCCTCGTCTTCACGCTTGACCGGCTCACCCTCGCAATAAATCACCGTGTCCGGCGCGACGATGCAAAAGTCTCCGGGGTCTGTCTCGACCACCTTGAACTCGACAGAGCGCATGCCTCCGCGAACCAAGAAGAGATCATCCTTACGGACCGGGCGGTAGGCCTCCAAGAAGTACGGCTTGAGGAAAGTCTGGAAACCAAAAAACACATACGCATCAGCGCCATTTCGCGAGAATCATCTGTGGAAAGTCAACCCGCCAGATGCAGCGAGCAAGGCCAACCCTATGCGGCATCGAGAAAAGCCTGCAATCTGCAACACGGTAGCAGGCGGGGGAACTCACCTCGAAAAGGTTCCCCGTGATGCCCTCGATGGTATCATCGATGGGGAGAACGTGGATGCGCTTGCCGTACTTGACGTCGGGGCAGGGGCTCACGACGACCACGTCACCAAGGCGCACTCTGAGGTTTTTGCGCACCACCTTGTTCATGCGGATCTTGTTCTCCTCGCACGAGTCATCGTGGAGCACGATGCAAACAGTGTCTCTGCGCTTCTTCCCCTTCAGCTGCACGGTGTCACCACGGAAGAGCTGCAGCTCCTGCATGGTGTTGAGGTGGAGGGACACGACGGAGTTGTCATCGTTGACGGCATCGTCGACGACTAGTCGGTTCGGGTTCTTCTTCTTCGTCGGAGCCGCAGCAGGAGCGCTGCCAGAATTGGACTCGTTAGTAAGGCAATGTTCTTGAGAGCAAGCTGCAGGTGAGCTGGGCGCCCTCTAACACTCCGCAAGGCAAGATCCATCCAAACTTACCCAAAGGCACAATCGAAGACATCAAGCGACCAGGCCAAACAGGATGCACGGTAATGATCTGAAGCGTTCGCATGCAGACAGCCGCAATGGTCAGGGTTCTTACGCTGCTGGATCCGCCATGTTTCGGAGTGCCTCGCTGCTTGAACGGCGACGAACTCTTCTCTGCCAGATCCCGCGGGACAGGCAAGCTTAAAGACCTGTTGCGAGGTGTCTCAGCCTAAAATTAGGAGTTTTGAATTGAGCTGGCACCGGTCAACTAATCTCAACATTCCGCGTCCATTATGGGGGTGAGTGGAGCAGAGCTTGAGGCTTTGCGCGGCGCCGCGCCGGGCTTGCCCGCACGGCCAGTCACCCCTGCAGTCATGCTTGGCGGGGGAACTGTCATATACCACGACAGAAAACAGCGCGATAAGGAGGTATGCTTGTCTCTCAACCGCGTAAACGCTGACTTTCACATCAGCACAAAAGAGTGTAGACCTCATCATGTGAGAATGCCTGCTGTGACTGATATGTTTCCACCTCTTTGGGAATAGGCCTGGGCGAACTCTAAGAAGCGCCATGAAGAACGACGCAGAAAGACTCTCGAGGGAGAAAAGTTGACGATATTCAAGAACCCTTTCGCATGTGCCCGCCCGCCCCGTTCCCGATCTACGGCAGCGCCTCATTTTGCCATGCAGGCCGCCGCACCGCTTCCGAAGTTTCATGTTCTGTGTGGCGCTGCGTCGATACTAACTTTGTATTCTGCCCCAGCTATTCGACTGCAGGGCAAAAAGGTTAAGATGCATGCGCACAACGGGCGCTTCCAGTCCGACCGGGACTCGGCTTCTCTCGTGCCATGTCCTGCCGAGCCTCCGACGCTGATCGATCGGTTCGACGGACGGGCGTTGATCGACCCTATCCCGCCCGGGGGCTGGACTGGAAATGGGGATGGCGAAGACTGGGGAGAAAGCACAGCGCGAGTTGGCGGACAAATGCCGCCGTCGCGCAAGGAGCGTGCTGAGGAAAGCTTCTTGTCGTTCGAGAGGTGAACTCGCCTGTGCACTTGGCCACATATCGCAGGCTATGGTAGCGTACTGATGGTTGTCGCGGAGGAGGGTGCAGGTATCGTGATCTCATGAGATCGATGCGCCTCCGGAAGAGCGAACGGTTAGTTGTAGCGCAAGTCCAAGATGTATTTGAGCAGCATCTCGAGGACGAGCGAGCAGAGCAAGCACGGAGACAGGAGGAGGGCTGCAACGCGCCGAACCTGCTTCAGGTTGGCAAGGCGCCGATGTACGTGAGCTCCAGCGAGAGCGAGAACGAGGAGGGCGATGGGGACGTGGGCGAGGGTGACGGCGCTGGGGTCGTGAGGAAGGAGAAGCTTCCAGACGACAAGGTCGACGAGCTTGCGCGCGAGCACGGGATTTTTATGTACTGGACCATCCGCGCGGTTGAGGAACGGGAGCGAGAGCTCAAACAGGAAGAGCGCGAAAGGCAGATCGCGCGCATCCCGCAAGATCTGGGCCCGAACGGGAAGCCGCTGCCGCGGTGGGAGCGCCAGAAGCTGCGGCGCCAGCGCCAGAACGAGCGCATGCAGTCGCTCCTCGACGACTCGCTTTCGCACCTCAACATCGTACGCAGCTTCTCGCGGCGCTCGCGGAGCCGCTCGCGCTCGCCGGGCCCGCGCGGCGCGGCGCGCGCGCGGAGCCGCTCGCGGAGCCCATCGGTCGGGCGCGACGCGAAAAGCGGCAAGGCGCAGATGATCACGTCCTTCTCGCTCGACGGCGGGGGCGACGCGGACGGCAGCGGGGGCGTGGGTGGTGCGTGCGGCGGGCGGGGCCGCGGCGCGGAGGAGGAGGCGCTCACGTTTGAGGACTACGAAGACAAGGAGCTGATCCGCGCGTTTTTCCCGGAGGTGTTTGACAAGCGGGACGAGGCACGGCGGGCCCGCCCGGAGGAGATGGGGCGCGAGGCCACGCCGGAGCGGGAGCGGGAACGATCGCGCGAGCGGGAGCGCGCGCACGAGGCGCGCGAGGCGCGCGACCCTGTTCGCCCAGGCGGGGCAGTCGGAGGGGCGACCGCTGCGAGCGGGCGGGCGGCACCAGGAACTGCGGGGGGCAAAGGTGCGGCGTCGGGCGCAGGCGGGGAGAAGAAGAAGCTGACACCCGCGGAGAAGCTGAAGCTGAAGATGCAGCGCCAGCTGCAGTCGAAGAGTGCGCAGGACCAGGCGGAGAAGGACCGGAGAGAGGACAAGGAGGCGAGGGAGAAGCGGCTCATGCACACGTCCATCGTAACGCTGGAGAGGAAGTGAGTCCACACGCCCGCCCATCGCGCAGCGTCGCGGGTCTACCCCGGCGTGGCAGCGCCCCCCGGCAACTATCCGCGCGCCCCACCGCGTGCGCGGGGCCGGAGCGTCCGGCGGTCGGGGGCGCGTTGGCGCGGCAGGGGCGTATGTACGGGGAACGAGGGGAGGAGGGGGCTAACCTTCATTCAATTTAAAATTTTGCGCGTGCGTGTAGGTACTGCTCTCGGCAAGACCAAAGTGCTGGAGAAGGGGCCTTCCGTGACCGCCGCTCGCGCTCGCGCTCGCGCTCGCGCGGCGGGCGCTCGCGCTCGCTCTCCCGAGGCGGGCGCTCGCGCTCGCGCTCCCACTCCCGCGGCCGCCGACGCTCTGGCTCGCGCTCACGAGGGCGGAAGTCTCGCTCACGAAGCCGCTCTCGGTCACGGGGGCGATCCCGCTCGCGTGACCGCTATCGCCGCTACTAGGCTGCGAGCAGTGCGTGGCCCGGGTGCGGTTTTGGGTGCTGGCGTGGTGGCTAGCCACCGCGACCAAGATGCGAGGTCGGAATCGAGCCCGGTTTATGCACACATCTACAACCGACCCAGAAGCTGCTATTGCACACAGCATTTCGTGCTACCAAAGCACCCGCTGCACACGCTCTGTTCATTCGACCGTCGCATTTCCTGAAACTGACGAATGACCTACGCGTACGACGACTTTTAGCGGTACAGCGACGGAAAAAGGGCGAACACATGTCAGCACTCGTCCCGCATAAAAATAAACCGCTCTTACGGCAGAATGGCGCAGAAAATGATGCGAAGCGAGGCGCAGGGGCGGCACCTCTTCGTTGGTAAAGTCATCTTGGCAAATGGCGTCGCTATGGTGTTTTTGGGCCATCTCCCACGCATGCGTGCCATGCGGGTCACTCATATGTGCCCTTGTCTTTGGATCCATCGTGAGCTCCTCCAGCGCCGACACTGAGCCCATTTCCTCTCCTCGAGCCAGCGTGAAGCGACAGCCCGTCCAACCCTCTCACGACACCAGTATTACTTCGTTCGCTGAAGAATGAAGGAAAACCGCGTTCCAGCCAGACCCGAGACAGACACAGAGATCAGATGGCGCCGGGCTTTCGTAGAAAGCCCGGTTCCCCAAGCCGCTGACACACTGCCGACCGGCCGGATGTTAGAGTTGGATTTGGAGCCATTTATCTGGGGGAATTTGACAGAGGCCAGGCAGTGTCGGCATCGTAGGGTAGGTGTCTTCCTGCGGCGGCGTGCTGCGCTGACACGGGATGGAGGCTATGGGGGCGAGCGCTGCTATGGAGTGGAAGCTCGGTTCTGTCTACCCGCTTATCCATGGACGACTCTACTTTACTGTGCACGCGGACGACGCGCACACGGCGCGGGTGATCCAGCGAGAGACGTCTCTCTTTCTCTTCTCCTCGTTCGAGCACGAAAAGTACAGGTCCTACTGCTCTGACTTTGGCCCCGTCGATCTGGAATCGGTTGCAGACTTTTGTCGAGATGTGCGAGCGCGGATGCATGATCCAAGACTCGCGGGCCGAAAGCTGGTGTACTACTGCGAACGGGATCGGGCGCTCAGGACAAACGCGGCCTGGCTGCTTGGTGCGTACCTGGTGCTTGTTGCGGGTTGGTCGCCAGAGGATGCAGCAAGACCGTTCGAACGAATTGTCCCATCCCCTTTTCTGATGTTCCGAGATGCCACCGGTTGCACCCCTACATCTGGTTGCCCAGCGCGTCAAGTCAGAGCCAGTGCGGCCGCGGGCACTGCAACTGCTACCGCGTGTGCTCACTCACCAACCTTTATTCTCAGATCTTCCGCCAGACTTTGGCCTTTCGATTGTCGATTGTTTGCGTGGGCTATCAAGAGCAGTCAGAGAGCGATGGTAGCTACCGATGCCCCGATCCAACCCTCCTGCCCTCGCCGCCAGCGAAGGATAATGTGGCCCGGCCTGATATGGCGCCATGCAGGTTTGATCTAGAAACATTTGTAGTGGAGGACTTCAAAAGGAAGGTGACAGTCTTTCCGTGTGTTCTCGCTGCCACACTGCACCGACGCATGCGCGAGCAAATCTAACTCGGCCCTGCATCGTGTCCGGTTCGCAGGACGACAACGGATATTCGTGTGTCAGCCCCAAGTTCATCGCGTTCCAGGGACCAGTGCGTCTCCAGCTCTGCCCTACCGTAATATCAATGTCGTGCATGCGTCCATGTCTCACCCGGGTCGCGGTGCTCAGATTTCGAGGGCCGATCGTCCAGACTATGCGTTTGAGCCGGCACACTTTGTCCGGCATTTCAAAGAGGAGGGGGTAACCTCCTGGCAATTCGAGCCCCGTTTGTTTCGCATGTATCTGTGGCGCTTGACCAAGTTGGGGTTCTCGGGAGGCGATGCGGTTGCAATTTCACCCGTCGGAATACTCCCGCGCAATGTCCTGGGTGCACCACAGTGCTGAAATTGCGAGGTGCAATCTAGGTCCAGGCCGTGGTGCGCCTGAACGAGGAGGAGCATTACGACGCTGGAGAGTTCATGGCGGAAGGAATTGCGCACCATCATCTTGAATATGAGGATTGCACAGTTCCGCCGCTCCCCATCGTCAGCGAGTTCTTCCGCATCTGCGAGGAGACGGATGGGGTGCGTCTTGCGCCCTGTGATGAGCCCGCGCATGCGTCGCATAAATATCTGCGCGGCATTCATGTTTGGTGCATTGGCAGGTCATCGCGATCCATTGCAAGGCGGGGCTTGGGCGTACGGGAACACTGATCGCCTTGTGGATCATGTCACGCCACGGGTGGAATGCGCGCGAGACTATTGCATGGCTGCGCATCGTGCGCCCGGGTAGTGTCATCGGTCGGCAGCAGCACTTTCTCGTCGCAGTGGAGCAACAGGTGAGTGGGGACGAGGCTGACATCCGCGCAGCTATTGAGTCGTTGCGTGTGGCGGGCAGCGACACTTCTCAGGCCGCGACTCAAGTTGCCAGGGCCCTTGAGGGACGCCGTCGGTAGCGAGTAAGCAGGCTTTGCCGAAATCTCGGGCATGCTGCCGTGGATTTTCTCGTCTTTCTGACGCGACCAAAGGACGGGGACGTGCGCCGATGCTGTTCGGAAATAAACATAAAACACGTATTGGCCCTTTGGAAGTGACAAGCTGTCTGTTGCAGCTTGCAAATAGAGCGTTCTTGAAACGATAGCGACAATGGTGTAATACTCACACAGGGCCCACCGTCACAGGTAATCGCAACAGTTTCAAACGATCGCTTCAGCTGCAGCAGGCAAGCTCCGCACCACCAACCGCGCGTTCCTGCAACTTCCCGTGTTGCCGCTCCTTGAAGCAGCATATGATGAACAGGTCGCAGAATGTCCCTGTCTCGTGAGCCTGCCCGTGGGGCGCTGCGAGTCCTGCTGCTATGTGAGAAACACCGGCGTTTCCTTGCACATCACGCGCTTCTCTGCGGCGCAACCCGACCGCACGTACTTCGGGAGCGCGAACATGTTTCGGTGCGAAATCTGAGCACGCACGCCAGCCGTTAGCTGCACAGCACTCGCGGGCGGCCGTGTGGAGGCGCGGAGCACGGCGCGACACGAGGTATTTCAATTTTTGACGCACCCCATCGTAGTTGAAGGTGTCTTGTGCGGCACTTCCCTTGAGCGCGTCAGCCAGACGTGCGTCCACATTTTCCGGGGACCAGTTGGGCACGTCTGGAAAGTTGCACGTGTTGTACCCCATGTTGAATCCCCACGGGCAGCCAAAGCACGGAATATCGGCAGCATATCCATGCACGTTGGTGAACGAGGAGCGAGCCGTCGAGTGGATGGTTGTGAACACCTAGTCGCGCAGGACCACCATTAGCATGGGCCCTGCATTTGTTCGATTCTCTGAGCAGCTCAAGGTCCTTTCGCTCTGCACCAAGGAGTGTGGACAGAGTATCGGGCGGGCGAGATTCCTCTTCGTAATTGAGCATTCCGCAAGCCCCCGACTGCGTCACGAAGACAGCTCCCTCAGACATTTTGTCTCGTGCGAGCATCTCGTAGAATCCCTTGAAGTAGAGCTCGATGCCTGGACCACACTCGATCGGGTCGCTGATGTCCATGATCACAACGTCAAACGGTTCCCCAGAATAGTTCTTTAGGAATGCGAGCGCGTCCTCGTAGTGGATCTCGAATCTGTCACGCAGACACAAAATCAGCGGCAGCTACACCTCTGGCAGGAGTCAGCCCGATGCATATGAGGCAAGGCGGCGGACCGCGGGTCTTCATAAACGCCCGCGTTCCATGTCGGAAGGTGGTCACGGCACTGCGCACCGGAGCAAGGAATTAGCTCGGCCAAGAAATGGCATTGAAACAGAGAACGTGGGCCCGCGAATTAGGGATGATAGAGGAGGTCGAGATTCGACTGACGAGTGAACCCAGGATCTGCCAGGCGCACCTGCTTGCAGGCAATTTCGTCGAGATCGACCATCACCACCTGAGCGGACACACCAGCATGATTCATCATCGAGCACACCGATTGCCGCTTCGTGGAAATTGGAGACAAAATGCGCGAAAGGGCTTTCTCGTGAACTACCACACAAAAAACGACATTCAAGTGCCACCGATTGGGTGGCGGCAGGCGGGCTCAATGCCTTTTCCACCGACTTCCATTTGAGAACTTCGCGCGCAGTTGCACCCTCGCCGCCTCCCCCGATAAAGACGCGCTTTGGCGCCCCATGCGCAAGCATTGCAGGGTGTACTAGTGCTTCGTGGTACGAGCGCTCGTCGAGCTCCGCGGACTGGGTGTGGTCGTCCAGCACAAGCGTCTTCCCGAAAGGGGCCGTCTCGACTACCTGCAACCAATCAGAGTGATGATTTGGATCTCACGGAGTATTGGCACTGGGTGCCAGGCGACGGGCCCTCCCCGCTACCCCAATCCACTTGGATCGGGTCATGACCTGCACGCGCTGAAACTTGGATTCACCCTCAAAGAGGATCTTTCGAAGCGACATCTTCAGCAAAAGCTCCTCAGTCACCTGCTCTTCATACCTGCCAAACAATGCCCGTGGCTTAGGCACGCCGCTGTGCCAGACCTGTAAATCAAGACTCGAGAAGTTTCACGTGACAGCACCCGGCACAGCAGTAGCACGAGAAGGCGTTCCGCACCAGAACCCGTTGCAACGGGCGCCCGTCTCGAGTGCCATCACTTGATGTGAGAAGTTGATCTAGAAGGTGAGACGCTGCTCTGTTCCTTGCCGATAGCGCCTGCCACTCGCAAGAGACCTGCGCCCAAGGTGTGCTCGGTGAATGGGATTGAGAACAGCAGCGGCCACGGGCAGGGGATCTTCGCTGAATGCATCGAGCAGGCTCGATTCGCCTGCCGATTCCCGTGCAGCACTCGGCTGAAATTTTAGAACCCTGCTTCCGGTTGGGCACCTACCCGTCGGTCCACGCTCGGCCTCTTGGGGGAGGAATCTAGAGCGACTCCCCTAGTTAATCGGGGTTTTAAAACAGGTTTTACAAAACTCTGCACTGCTTAAGATGCCGGTGCTGCGCAGTCCAGCACCGGCGGCGTGGGTGTGGCGAGCTGTTACGCGCTTCCCGAGCGGGGCTCTACACAAGGCGCATCCGCAAGGCGTGCGTGCGTTTGTTTCAACCCGTCGCTCGCTCGGTTGGTGGGACAGCATCAAGGTACGTCTATTTTGCTGTGCGACGGAGACTCGTGGTCGTGCACATGATTTCTCGATTGATGAGCACATGAAAGTTTGTTCTGCTCGGATTTTGCTGGCCCCCGGTAACCAAGTGTCGGGTGTGGTCAGGATCAATGGAAGGGCTCACAAGGTCAAGCGATGGAGCAGAAACAAGGTGAAGTGTTCCGCGATCAGGCAACACCAAACTCCCATCCTCCCCTCCTCACTGAAATTGCAGCGTGCTCTCTTTGCAAGCTCTTATTCAACTTGCATGCATGATGCCGAGTGAGCACACCAGTCCATGCATTGGAAACGCAACTCATGCAGGTGTCCCGCTGCTCCACGCAGGTTAGCTTCCTGTTGAAGTGCGAGCGCTACTCACTAGCAGACTACACACGTTCCCTCAAAGAAGCCGCGGACAAGGCAGGGATGGATGGATGGCGAAAGCATATGCCTGGCGTGAAAACGAATGAACAGGTGATGACCCTACTCTTCAGCTTTCCGGTGACGGCAGTTGCTGCGAAAATTCCTGTGAATGTGCACATTAACAGCAATTTTCGCAGCAAAGAAAATTGCCTGCTGCACACCATGATTTGCCTGTGGAGTGTCACAGGTGCTGGAGTTCAAGCGGCACCTGAAAATTCTTGAAAACATCCCGGAGGCACTCTTGCTGAATCCAGGCAAGATCAAGGCAGCGGAGAAGGCTCGGGTGGCCAGGGCGGCAGAGGTGCCTGTGCAGGATGTGAATGGGGTGCTCAAGAAGTACGAGGAGGCCAAGATGCTTCACGCGTGGCTTCACAAACGCGCGGCAATGGGCAAGCCAGTTCCTCAGAGTCCACAGGCAAGCCATCCTCGCTCCGCCAAACTTGTTCTAACAAGTTTTGGCATTTAAGCCCCTCTTGCACGAGGTTCTTTCAATTTATCTCCCTCAAGTTGACAAGGACCCGCGTGTCACTCATGTTCATCCTTTCTATTGGTTGCGGCAAAGATGTACGGGCGTTTTTAATCGCGTGCTGGGTCACGTAGGATATCATGAAGATGGCAATGGAGCCCGACAGCGGCTTCTCGAGAAAATTCAAAACTTAGGCTGTATTTGCGCCAATGAAGCTCGGCCGGGGACAGCGGGCCTCCAGCTTCCTAATACCGCCCAACTCGCGTACAGTGTGAGGGAAGAATACTGTGCCAGAATGCCAAACACGCCACTGCATCTATCCGGCGCCTCCGCTCTCAGATTCAGGAGGGCACCGCCTGACAATCTCCGCCATAGTGTTTGCCAAATCATCCAGACTTGGCGCCTGAACTTTGGCCCCATCGCTAGTCTTGCCGCCCTCTTCAGCCACTCTTGGCACCGTGATCTGCCCTGCAGCCTCGCCCGGCTCGGAAGACTCTGCGGATTCAGGCTTGACGAGTTCGGGCTCTGCGCGGGAGTCCGACGTGCCATGCCTGGCCACGGAAGCAGCAGCGCTGGCACAAGCACTGTCCAACGGCACAGTAGCCCTAGGCGCTGCGCCCGAAGGTGCAGCCGAGCGTGCGGCCTGCGGCGGCACGGAACACAATGTCAGAGAGCAGCAGTGCAATCCAGAGAGGAAGCGTATGGGGGTGCCGTGTTACATGGGGGGGGCGAGCAACCTCCGTAAGCGAGGAAACAATGGACTGCTCCTCCGGTCCAAGGGACGGAGTTCGCCGTGCTTTTCGCGCTGCTGAGGGCTCCAGGCTGGGCGCTCCTCGCAGAATGGGCTTGGACGTGTTTGGACAACGCACGTAGAGCGTCTGCGAGGAATCGTTGAGTATGCAAGACCGACAGTACGAGGAGAACGGCAGCGCAGGAAGCCCGCAAAGCGATGTCTCGCTCTTTGCTGTCGCGATGCATGTAGCCGGCGCTGCATCGCCTGCAAGCCAGCGTCGACGATCAGGGGAGTGAGTGCATCGGGTTTGGACGGGGTTCTCTGGGTGGAACTGACGGGTCCCGGGAAGAGCTTTCTGGGGCCGTGACTGACGAGACATGGAACCACACGACAAAACTGTGGGGCGGAAATGGACCTGCTGACGGCACGCAATGCGCCTGCGCAGCCCACGAAGGTCCTGCTCCACGGGATAGCACCCAGCCCGGGTAGGCAGCTCCGCCAAGCCTTGATTTCGTTGCGCCGGCCTGCATGACCGCACGAAGGCTACTTTGGGAGGCTTCCAGCGCTGTATCCAAATGAGCCATTTCTGCGCGATACGTGCCTGCGATGGTGCAACCAGTCCTACTCAGTCGCGGAAAACAAGTCAAGTCTGCGTCATCGTGTGGAATGCGGCAGGGAAAATCCGCGTGAGCGGTTGCCCAAGATCGCTGCGGTCCCAGCTTTAAAGAAGTATTGGACCGCCAAGAATATGAAACGGGTAATATGGGTTGGCATCGAGGAATAGCCGTGCCCATTGTGAGGGCGGGCGCAGCGAAGAGATATGGCGGGTGCTGCACCGATCAAGCTGTCGACGCGCGTGAGGCGGGCCCTCAAGAACTCTTCGTCTGTAAGCACCTCGCATGACTTTTTAAAGCCCACCTCGGGAGTTGCTCTCGCCATAGCCTTCGCCATCTCGCAAACATCCTTCCAGGCAGCAGCTGGAGACAAGTTCTTCGGCAACTTGGGCAGGCAAGACTCTGCACCTAGTCCTTCGGGCCTCCGCCCCGCAACATCCTCACCATTGCCATTGCCAGCCGCCCTCTCACCGTGGCCATCTGCCAAGCGCTTGATATCTCCGCCAGGGACTTCTTCGCCGGCTCTTTTGCCGCTCGCCGCTTTGACTTGTGTCTCCATCGTCGGGGGCAGCGATTTGGCCCCAGAGTGACGAGGTAAGTAGAAAAAAGTGAAGTGAAATCTAACTTGTCGGGCCCGCCTGTGGAGCGCGTTCTCTCGGGGCGGCGCCTGACGTGGAAGTGTGAAGGGGGGACGAGGCGAAGGTGAACATGAAGGGCAACACGAAAATGCCTTCTCGCTTGCCCGTGTGGGTCAGGCAAGCGATCCTCCCCATCAACGACCCGAGGAAATTTCAATTGTTTTGTCTGAGCATGGTCCTGCTTGCTCCTGCGTCCGTGCAGGAAACTACTCCGTGCGTCTATATTCATCTTGGCAATCGTATTCATCGTGGCGTACTCAGCAGTACTCATCACCAAGGCATAACAGCAGCCCACCGTCCATGCAACCTATGGACTGCCTACGCTGTCGGACGGAATTCGGCGCAGGGATGCGTTTTTGTGTCCGTGAAACTAATAGCCGAAATTGTTGCAGAATGCTGCCCAGGATGTCGACGAAGCGGACGAACCGTTCAATTTGAATGCCAAGAAGTGTCCGGCGAACCCGGACCCAATCGGATTCGTCAGTGCACGAGGTGGCCACTTTTCAAATGTTGAGGTACACACAGTTACCTTTTTGAGACGTGACCATGACAGATTACCCTTGCATATTCCGTCTGAGCCGCAATCGCGCAGGTCAAAACGTTTTCAGATGGGATCCGAGGGATGGCAAGCAGGAGACGAATCACCAAAGGTATCAGGGCCGCATAAAAGCTCGTGAGGTCCCCGACTGAGCATCGGGGGTCTCCTGGTTTGACGCTGGTGGAATTCAGTTCGAAGCCGAGGATCTGCTCAATGCATGGCGGGGTGCAGGTGGGATCATGGCCCAGATTCCAAAGAGCCTTACCTTCACCTATGCTACCGCCGGAGGTGCAGACCCGCTCGGTCTGAACACATCGTTGGAGCGTTGCATCGCGGGGCAGAGCGCGGCTCACTGGCACACATCTGGCAGGGAACTCTGACGACGCGCCTGCCGAGGAGCAGCGGCTTCGCACGTTGTGGCAGGGCCGCCCTGACATGTTGGAGCTGGACCGGCTCACGCTGATGCTCCTCTACCTGTACTCGCTTCCGAGTGGGCGCACTGTCCCCGGGGCGACTCCATGCTGCGGTGCGCGGGCTGATAGGCTATTGCTACAAGATACTTGACTGACCCGCTAACATCCCAGGCACACGATGGGACCATTACTTGTGCACGATCCCGAAGCCGCATGAGGTCGCGCTTTCTTTCAATTGCTCTCAATGCCTCGAGTCTTCCGGCGAGCTATCCTGTCCTGAGGCACGTTTTCCCAGCAGATGGGGCCACCAGTCATGTGGAGCAAGAAACGGCTCAGTGAATACTGCAGGACTGGAAAATACAAGACGCTTTGCCACTGGATCGACCTCCGTCACGACGTGTTCTTCCCAACCTCGACTTAGACTGCCCCCTGTCTTAGCCTGGAACGCAAAGCCAACTCGGCTGCAGCATTGCTCCCAAACGACTGCTTCGATGGGTTTGGGGGGCTCTTTCACCCAGACGGCGGTTGCTGGTTGCAGTATTACAAGAAGATCTACGAAAAGGAGGTCGTGGGAATCGCAAAGGACTTTCCCGACCTGTTCCCCGGGAACGTGCTCTCATACCGGTAGGAATATCCTTCCGATGACTAGCACGCTTCCTCTGCAAGGCAGCATGTTGAAGGTTTTGCATCAGGGCACAAACTCATCACGTCGTCCTGAACAGGAATTATCTCTGGGCAGCTACTGCTGTCAGCTCTCGATTCTGGAATATGTGTGACGCCTGTTATCCTCGATTCGACCGCAACGGCATGCGCCTCAACCGCTCCCGTAGACTGATGGTCGCAGTCTGCACGGTGGACGTACTTCATTCCAAATGCTTCTGCAGATGAAATTCTGAAAACAATCTCGTATTGACAGGGACAATTCTTACAGAGCCAAAGTACTTGATGGGCCCCGCAGTCGATCTTTTCAATCACAAGTGCTGGTCTTCCCTCTTGAGACAATGTCTTACCGGGCGCAAATTTACACACAGCAGTTCTGAATATCTGGTTGCGGATTTCCAGGAGGAATTCTGGCTACATCCAGTGGGGAGTGGGCAGAGATTCCAACGTATGGTGTCCTCTTGTGTCCGTATGTAGCATCGTTGCTCAGCTTTTGAAAGTATGTCCTCACTGCACAGCAGCCCGAATTCTTGTTGAACGTCAGGGAGGGGGGATGCAGATGTTCCAGGCGGTCACGAAAAAGCCACTGGAACCTGGTGATCAGGCGTTTATCTCGTATGGCGACAAATGCAACCTTTCACTCCTCCTCGAGTGAGTCCCATCAAGTTTGTCTTTCTGCGACCGTACGCACGGGCGTGTTGTGCCTCGCTCATGCTGCGCCTGTGTCGGATTCGGCCAGGTACGGCTTCACCATCCCTAACAACCCAGAGCTCTGTGAGGGCGACGAAGACGAGACGCCCACGAGTGGCGAGGCGAAGGCGAGTGCTGCCAACCTCAACCTCACGCCACCTCGGCTGACGCTCTGACTGCTGCCTCCGGGGACATGAGGTTGTGCGGGCATGTGGTTCCGCTCGCCGCACCCGCGTGGGACTTGCTCCATGTTCATGATGCGAAGGTCGCTGGGAGGACGAGCCTGTGATCGTGTGAGCTAAGCAGAAAGTGAATGCATGCTCACTGACAACAGTCGCAAAAACGTCCTTTCAGGTGGACGGGGCGCAGAAGGCCGCGTCGAATGAGGGTCTTCTATTTCCCGCAAGCAAGGGGAGATCGCGTGTTGCGCGGACAGACCAGAAGAGAGAGCGCCAGTCCGGCGATCCTGCGCACTACCCAGAGCCAGGTTCACACGGATCTCCGCTGAATCCTGCTGTCTTATTCCTTCTCTATACACGTTGAATCTCGAAGAGAACCCAAATAGCAAGAGTGACCCGTGCGAGGTTTAGCGCATCCCATGCCAGGTGCCTCGCTGATCATGCGGCGCGGGGGTGAATGCGTCGCAGGGAGCGTGACTGTGTTGACACGCCAATCGGTTATCGGGGACGACGCGGAGACATTCGTATCGAAGGGCGCTGCCGCGAGGGGCTCTAGAAGTGGAGAACCGGCACCGCATAAAAATAGGACTGACGCTGGTAGAAATGAGGGCAAGGATAGCGTCGCCTCCAAAGAAGACTTGCGGGAGACTGGCGCCAGCATGGTGTCGCAGAATCGTGTGGACATCGAGCAAGAGGGAAGTAGGCAAGGAACTTCAGTCGTCAAACAGCCCAGCTCAACTGCTGAATGAGGCATTCTGCGCGCCCTCTTTGAGTTGAATATTATTTTGTTGGAATGGAGAGCCATCCTGCTCGCGAGCGAGAACGTCCACCCTCTCACAAGCACGTGGAAGTGATACATCAGGCAACAGCCTGTGGCATACTACATCCACGTGCAAGTTCCCGGGGGCAGCGCAATCTCAGCCCCCCCCTTTTCCTCAGAAATGTCATCAGCTGTCCAGGGCGTCTGCCGCCGTGCCGAGGCCTAAGTGGCTCCAATTCCAACTGACCTGCTGCGCAGCAGGGCAGTCCAGTGGTGGTAGTTTCACTCTACAGGATGTAGGGGACATGCGCAACGCACCAAGCGCACGGGAGCAGCACCCCGCACCGCCCCCGCGCTCTGCACCGCGTGGCGCTAGTCACATTTCGAATATTTGTGTGAAGTACTTCAGGAGAAATTAATCCTCGCCCTCGCTCCCGGGCCCGTACATGAGATCTCGTTCGCCGCCAAACATCCGCACCTGCGGGTGCGCCCGGCGCGGCGCAGTCAACGATGAAAGTCAACGATGAAAGTCAACGATGAGAGCGCGTCAACGGGCGCGCTCCCCGCACGCGGACGCCCCCTCGCTGAGCGCGCGCGGCGCGCGGCGCGCACCTTGCCCGTGCGGGCGTCGAACGCGCGCTGCGACGCCACCTGCTTCAGCGGCTGGAGAAAGAGCTTGCGCAGCTTCGCCTGCCCGCGCGCAAAGGGGGGGTCAGGGGGGGCGGGACGCGCGTCCGATTTGTACAGGGCGGGGGAGAGATGCGTGTCCGATTTGTACCGGAGCGGGGGAGAGATGCGCGTCCGGTTTGTACCGGGGCGGGGCG
>Ga0115567_10001497_pt1 | contig 23349 bp, 24 predicted proteins | sample COGITO_mtgs_1204_2_FD_88679 | JGI IMG/M metagenome (GOLD analysis project Ga0115567, IMG submission 88679) | Pelagic marine microbial communities from North Sea - COGITO_mtgs_120412 | ecosystem: Environmental > Aquatic > Marine > Epipelagic | place: Germany:Helgoland, sampling site Kabeltonne... | reverse complement strand
TCTAGCTATTTCTAATTGTCCTGGAATAGCAGGTGAAATATTAGATATAATCGATTCACCTGCCGTTTTCCATTCGGCGAGATATGTATTATAATAGAATTCTGTAAGGGGTTTGTTCACAGAGTCGATATAATTATACGCGTTAATCGCATTAGTGAGATCTGTATCAGTAATTTCTGAAAGACTATCTCGTGTTGCATCATTCTGTCCTGGTAAAGTGGCGGCGACGGCGGCGGTGGTGGCGATGTTGGCGACGGCGACTTCGTTCGCCTCCAACCACTCAGTCGGTCGATATAATGTATAGTATTGTTCTTCGGTCAAATTCAACGGACTCAAATCACCAGGTAACGCACTCCTCCAATTATTCGACGTCCAATCATCGATGGGAACTTTAGTTCTAGCTATTTCTAATTGTCCTGGAATAGCAGGTGAAATATTAGATATAATCGATTCACCTGCAGCTATCCATTCGGCGAGATATGTATTATAATAGAATTCGGTGATATTAGCAAACTGATTATCTAATAGGAACAAGTTAATCTGATTATTCAAATCACTTTCTGTAACATCATTGGCAATAATTAATGCATTCGTTGCATCAATCTGTCCTGGTAAAGCGGCTGCGGTGAATATGGTTTCGGCGGTGGCGATGAGGGTTGTTTTTGCCGACGCCCACTGATTCGGTCGATATAATGCATAGTATTGTTCTTCTGTCAAATTCAACGGAATCAATGATTCCGAGAATATCGATTTATCCGCCATATATGATAAATTCGTCCATTGTTCAAGTAATGTATCACCATAATACGTATCATCGTAACCTATCGATGCCCCTATCGTTCTAGCTATTTCTAATTGTCCTGGAATAGCAGGTGGTATATTAGATATAATCGATTCACTTGCCGCTTGCCATTCGACCAGATGTTCTCTAAATAAGAATTCCTGCATATTGACATCGCTGTTACTAGTAGAATAATCATACGTATAATTACTCATCGCATTAGTCAAATCACTTTCTGTAACACCATTGGTAATAAGTAATTCCTTCGTTGCATCAATCTGTCCTGGTAAGACGTAATTGATGGCAGCAGCTAGTTCTATCGCTTGTGCAAACTGATCCGGATAAAATAATAAGTGGTACATCCAACTTGTAATCCTGTTATCTACATGATACTCGCTTCTCATGTTATCCCAATAATTGTAATCATAAGCAGTTGCGTCAGAAGGCATAATGGTCGTTAAAATATGTTCGACAGACGACGTAAAGTTATATCCTCCTGATACAACCATATCACGGTTCGCGTAATCAACCAACACCAATGCTTGGTCCAACTGATCACTGTAAGTTGTTTCATGTGTGGTTTGAATCGGTTGATTAACATCCCGCCAATAGTCGAGTTTAGTATCGTTACTACCATTAACATCGGTTCGAAGTAATTCATCGACAATCAAACTTCTTGCATAGTCTAATCTTTTTTCATCATCCGTTATTGTCGTCATTGTACAATATATATATATCATAATATTCAAATATTATTTTATGAATTATGAACGGTGCGACAAATGGACATAACAGTTTTAATATTATTCAATATATCTATGTCCACACTCATCAATCCTCCTTCTGGCATTCCATATAATCGAATATATTCTGAAAATGCGGGATCGTATTCCAATTCATCAATATTGACATCAATATTGACGGGACAAGTACTAAATCCCATTGTAATTCCTACGATAGTCTCCAATTTATGTAATTTTTCGTGGAGATATATAATAGTTTGTTTATGTTCTTCCAGTGCATTTGTCAATGTCGTATTTTCCTCTCCCAATACATTATACAATTCTGTATATTCTGATAAATCATTTGACAATTGATCAATATCTATAAGATACGCGGTTTGTGTAGCCATTAATTGTGCCGTTTTCTTATGTAAATTATTTATTATACTCAAATTGAGTGCATTAGTGGTTCGTGCCAGATGTGTGATATCACGTAAATGAGACTGGGACTGTTGTAATAAATCAGTCAAATGTTCATTTTCGGTTTTAATAGATTCTATATTATTCAAACAATCATAAATACGCATCGGAATAGCGAACGGATTTAATGATGAGAAAAAATCAATCCCCTGATCAATTGTATCTCCAATTTCATTACATAAATTCCGATCTGTAGTTTCACCAAGCGGTTTTATATTGGACGAATCCAAAAATGATAATATATGATCACTGCAATAGGGCATACATGATATATATATAATACTATTGTTTGATATCGTTCTTACGAATGACAATTCCTAAATATATTATTTTCCAATCATTTCCAATCATTTCCAATCATTTCCAATCATTTCCAATCACATTATACAACGTATTATGATTCGGATGTTGTTATTGTACGTACCGAATCATATGTATGTAATCCAATCGCATTCACGATAATACCGCGAAATAAACAAAATAAAATCCCGCGATACAATCCGCCCATTCGTATTGCTGATTCAAATGATTGTACGACCCCTCCTTGGATCCTCGTTTTCACCACATCGATTGGATATGTTATACTCCAACTAACAAACCCCGCCAATCCACCCGATACAATTGTCGACAACCCGTTCTGTCTTCCCGTATCATATGTATAAAAATATAACCCAAACGCAGGGGCTTCTCGCAAAAATGTATATTGTAGTCCAGTATACAGGTTTGATGTTATAACAGGTAATGCACATTGTGTGCGAATTTTAACAAATTCAATAGGTGATACAAATGGAGTAAGACAGGTCCCCACAACAATCCCCGATGAGAAGCTGTCCATTCCTTCTTTCCGACATTTCTCGTAAATACCAAATTTCACCGATCCAAAAATACCATTTGTTGCAAGTGGAAATCCCATTCCCTTATATAAATTCGCAATAGTTTTGGGGCGAGAAGACTTATGTTGTGTCCAAACCTTGATTGTATCTAACGGTTGACCCACAATGGTCCGAACCGATCCAGAAACAAACCCAGCAATATAGTCTGTCATAATATATTATATAGTACAGATTAATAAAACATCCATAATACTTATACGAATCAATCGACTCCTGTAATAAATCGACCGACAATCATTCCCAATAAAGATCCGATGAAAATCCCCAGTGTATTAATGTATATTGGAAGACTGTCATATTCTGCATCAGTAAATCCAGTAATTGTCATTACGGTACTAGCAATGAATGTACCTATGGTAGCGCCCAGCATATCACTATATGTATTCCCCCACGCAGCTTTTGTCTTGATTCCTCCTGGAATATATTGTTGAAACGCATCAATACCAACCCATAGTCCAAAGTTATCCATGAACCCAAAAATAACCCCGAAAATCAATCCAATTGACACGATTCGAATAGTCGGTAATGATCCTTTATTTAAATATCGAATCAATGTGATATCTTCGGGCACGATTCCATATTTTTTTTCCGACTCCGTTTTGGTTATATATGTCTTCTCTGTAAAATATGCCAAGTACATCAGCATCAAAAATAATGCTATATTGAATAGAATAAATTGATATATATATGGCATAATCGGTTACGTTATACTGTGATTTAAAAACTGTATGTTCATTCGTATGTTCATTGGTTCGTTCATTCGTACGTTCATTCGTACGTTCATTCGTACATTCGTATGTTCATTCGTACGATTCTCAAAATTGATAATTGCGACAGGAGAACAATGTTAAATATACAACTAGAGTAGATCATATATATGAAATATTTGGGCGGAAAACAGCGATTGGGGAAACATTTGGCCCCATCATTACACGAATTATGGAATGATGCCGATGCAAATGGCGACCCATACGACGGATACTTGGAGCCGTTTTGTGGGTCGTTGGGTGTATTTCGACAAATGACCGATTTACCAACGAATAATTTTCAGGCGAATGACTACCATCCAGATCTAATTCAAATGTGGAAGGAAGTTAAAGCGGGTACATTTGTTCCCCCCGATTCAGTAAGTGAAGATGAATACTTAGCGGCAAAAATGCTCACCTCCCCAAGTGCGATGAAATCATTCGTTGGTTTCGGAATGAGTTTCGGTGGTCGATTCTTCGGTGCCTACTCCCAGAAATATCTGGGAAATAAAAAGGAGGATTTCTGTAAAGAAATGCGGAATAGTTTGGGTCGCGCTGCTCCGGTGATCCAGCAGGTTAAATTCACAAACCACGATTACCGCGATTTGAAACCCCGCAATATGTTGATATACTGCGATCCACCGTACCGTGTCACTAAATTCCCAATTAAATATCGGCGTGAAACCAAGGTATATGATACATTCGACAATGATGAATTCTGGGATGTGGTCAGGAAATGGTCTGTCGACAATACTGTGATTGTTTCGGAAACCACCGCTCCAGACGATTTTATGGTTGTTTGGGAGAAGGAAATGTCTCGATCTGCGTCGAATTCAAAGAACACGAAGATCAAAGAACCAGCTCTTACGGAGAAAATGTTTATGATGAAATAGAAAAATCAGAAAAAATGGAAATTAATTATTTTTACTCCAAATAAGTCGGGGATGAACTGTATAACGATTCCAACCCCCCCACATACAAAATATTGATAAATTGTTATTGATAAATTGTTATTGATAAATTGTTATTGATAAATTGTTATTGATAAATTGGTTTAGATATGATGTTCGTGTACATACAGAGATTGATATTGTATCGTCTCTGCTCCCGTGGCTCAGATGGTTAGAGCGTAGTGCTTATACTGTTACAGGTATGCTTTTGTGGATTCGTTTCCACTAATATCGCACATAAAACATACGATACGCTAAGGTCGCGAGTTCGATCCTCGCCGGGAGCAAATAGAGTGGTGATGCATTATAAAATTCAATTTACTTGGTTAGCTCAGTCGGTAGAGCGCACGACTTTTAATCGTGTAGTCGCGGGTTCGATTCCCGCACTAGGTAGTTGGGATGGTAATGCACTGTAAAACTATTTTCATAGTAATCCTGTGGCGGAATGGATATTGAGCGATTGATCCTCGGGGATGTTCAACTATATCACTAACACGTGCCTTTGTAGCTCAGTCGGTAGAGCGTGTCATTCGTAATGACAAGGTCGGCAGTTCGATTCTGTCCGAAGGCTTCCTATTTTTATGAATTTAAACTAATTCATAAAAATGATTGATATGAAACTACGGGTCAATGTATAAATTATACGAGTTGTCCTTGTGTATATTGTATATTCAACTTGTCACTTTGAATAATTTGAGATTGAAGTGAATCGCGTTGTAGCCTAATGTCGGACGACTCACTGCGCTGTCGACGGTCGATACGACCAACCGTACATTCGTTCGGTAGTTCGCTACGTAGCACAGTTTTTATTCGAATCACATCTGTATTTCGACTAGTGAGATTGATATCAATTGATTTTGTATCCGCGATTACCCATATTGACTCTGTATCAGAAAGTTTTCTGGCATATACGAATGGTCGACATACTATTGTCCATTCTGAACGAACCGATGCAACACATAACCCACACGTTGGTTGGGGTAATTTATTCGAAGTCCGATATGAAACAAATTTGGAGAAACACGATAAGCATATTTCATGATCACATTCAAATGGAAATGTGCGAGGCATCGTGTCGAATGATTCGTAACACACATAGCACTCATTTGTTCGCCAAATATATTTTCCCGAATCCGACTTTGTTTTACGTATAAACGATTTATCTATAGTTTTGGCGGGTTGATTTTCTTTTTGTTTTATTATAGATGTAACTCCATCACATAAATATCCAAATAATCCCATTTTATATTTGTTATAATGTTATTTGTTATAATGTTATTTGTTATAATGTCATTTGATTTATACAATATTTGAATTGTATACTATCAATTTCTCATATGATTAACAATATATGACACTCTGTTTGGGAACGGTTGGATGTTACATATATAATCTATATAGATTGTAATGACGCGAGTATATATCGATGGTGTATTTGACATGTTCCATAGAGGACATTTGGAGGCAATAAAAAAGGCCAAAATGGTACGGCAAGATGTATTTTTAATCGTGGGGGTGGTTTCTGATAGCGATGCGAGGGATTATAAACGAGAGCCAATTTATAATGAAGATGATCGGTTTCAATTAATATCGTCACTCAAAGAAGTCGATCAAGTTATTTTCCCCGCACCATTGATTGTCGATAAGGCGTTTGTCAACAAACATAATATTGAAATGATTGTACATGGGTTTTCCGATATAAATGATTTTAATAAACAGAAAGAATTTTTCGAAGAAGTTATTGATATATTTGAAACAATACCGTATTATCCGTATGTATCGACATCTAAATTCATCAAAAAAATTATCGATACGAACGAATGTATCGACGAATGTATCGACGAATGTATCGACGAATCAACTGACGAACGACCGTACGAATGTATCGACGAATCAACCGACGAATGTATCGACGAACGACCGTACGAACGACCGTACGAACGAATGTACGAATGTATGGATGAATCAACTGACGAATGTATGGATGAATCAACTGACGAATGTATCGACGAATCAACCGACGAACTAACGTACGAACTAACGTATGAATGTATGGATGAATCAACCGATGAATCAACCGATGAATCAACTGACAACTGTACTGAAGTTCGATCGTACGATCGAACGCCCCCATCATCATATCATGGGGGTAGTGACACGCATACAATAACGAATCTGAAAGAAGATATGAGTGTCACAACCAACACATTCGGATTAGTGGATGGCTTTTATGAACAATTAACAAAGGAAAAATTTTCGCACCTCGTAACCCATTATCCCCCAAATAAGTCCGACCCATTGTTAAATACAACATATCATGATTTTATTTATCGGAATTGCCATCCCAATCAGAAACGAGAATTAAATGTGATTTTTGGGAATGGTGCATCCGAGGTTATTGATTTGGCAATTCGGATGATCCCATCGGGGGCGTGGAAAACCAACGATGTAATGACCCAATATCGCGAATACAGAAACACTTGTTATAGAACCAATAGACAACAATTGAATCCAACCGATCCCAGTGCGATATTGACAGTGGTGATAAACCCTAATAATCCAACTGGGGATTTTATGACTTGGGATAAGATGAAAGATTACATTGACAAACATGTGGCAAATGATTCATATTTAATTGTAGATGAATCAATGTTGTTTTGGTATGGTGCAGACTGGCTTCAACATAGTTTACTCGGCCACGTCGATGAAATTAATAATTTACAAATCGAAAGAAACATAAAAACGTTGGTGGTTCAGTCGTGGACGAAATTTTTTTCATCTACTGGTCTTCGCATAGGAAGTCTTGTATGTTTTGATGATCAGTTATATAATTCAATAAAGAACGAGCAACCACCGTGGTCAATGAACGCGATTGGACGCGAATACTTGTTGTGGTCTTTTAATAAACCAGAATATTGCGAAAAAACGTGGACGTCGACGCCCATATGGCGATCCGAAATAGTTGCGAAAATAAAACAAATATGTCCTTATTGGACAATCACGGGGGCAGATTTTTTATCGTGGATTTGGATCGATACCCACAACCAATATATTGCGGAATATATTACATCCGAATCTAAAGCAATGGGTTTTCCAATAAGACACGGGAAATATGGATACGAGTTGGATACATTTATTAGAATCGCCGTCCGAGATCCGGTCCTTATTGGTGAATGGTTCAATATTTTAGAACGAATCAATAATCGGCGTGATACGCTTGGAATATTTTCCATTGAAAAAATAAAAAAAGAATTAATCTTATGTGAAAAAAGTATTCCTATTTCAAAAATTATAATTCACGAAGAATTCATCAAAGAACGTGCGGATAGTCTATACGATTATTGTATTACGAGCAATTTTACTGCGAGTATACCTTCAATTATAGTTACACAATTGGACGATGGTAACTATTTTTTGATCGACGGTCATCATCGGTTGGCCGTGTTTGTAAGATTAAATTATATAAATATCCCAATAACAGTCGTGGATTACGACAATGATGCTATTTTGGTAAATCCCCCGTATTTGAACAATCCGATAACCAAATATGATTTGAAAAATATAATCCACGAAAACAAAATTTTACAGCCAAAGACTACACAACACGTTGTACATTGTACTGATCGAGGTTGCGATCGATATATTCCAATCGCAATAATTGCCAACCAAATGTCTTTTTAAAAAAAACCATCAAAAATATGAAAAATAAATATACAATGAGAAATTGATACGATTTAAAAAAAAATATGAATAACCAAATAATATCAAAATATAAAATATCAAAATTAAAAATCAAACAATCGAACAATGCCTTGTAGTTGGTGTGGACAGAACGGACATAATGTCAGAACTTGTATGGAATTACACGAAGTCGATTTCATCCCATTAACTCCTGAAATATTCGACCAGCAGCAACGTATGGATGATGTCCATATTATCGAGTCAGACTTGTCCGATGATGTCCATATGATCGATCCAGACTTGTCCGATGATGTCCATATGATCGATCCAGATTATGAACTGTCCGATGAGGATGTGAACGAAGGAATATTGAATGTATATGTAACAGAATATGGATTATCGGACGACGAAACAGTAGTTTACGAATCAGAAGACGCCGCCGCCCCGTTGAACAATAAAATTCCAGTTGAAGAATTGGTGGGAATACTATACGACTGTCCTGTTTGTATGGAAACACTTTCGGAAACAACCCACGGAGTAGTCAATCTCCCTTGTAGTCATAAATACTGTCCAACATGTTTCGTTACGCATATGCGAATCGCGAATACATGTGCAATGTGTCGCACAACCGTTTGTCAAAAACCCAGTACCTCCGCCAAGAAGACTCTCTCCGACTCGGCAATGGTGGAAAGTGTGAGATCCAATATCAGTAATCAAAATCTGGTTGTGAGTGAGATCAGGAAAAAGATTATATCGTCGGCAAAACATCGCCTGGTGGAGATACAAAAGTTGAGTGGCACGGAATATAGTATCTCGGATATTTTGGATATATGTATTGATAAGAGAGATATTCATAATACAATGTTGCTTGGTGGCATTACTTGTGCGGAAGATATTGCGGATTGGTATGACGTTGAGCGGGTTCACGATGATATAAGAGTAGACTGGGGATCAACATCATTTACAGTATAATAAATACACTGACATAAAATACTCAAAAATAGTTTTCCAATGGTTGGATATAAACCTATTTTTTTCAGTATAAATTTCATTCGTCATTTCCATAAAAATGTTATAAATGTTATAAATGTTATAAATATTATAAATATATAAATATATATTTTTAATTAATTAAACCACGGCAAACAGCAGCATAATTTGTTATTATTCTCTGTAATGTAAATGGTTTCATACATTTCATCTGTATTTTCAATAACATTATTCAATAATTTCATAATAAATTTTCCAACAAATGGTGTCCCTGTGAGTTCGTACATTTTTCTTTTATTGCGTGATGTGTCGCGATTGCGATCAATTAGTTGCATTAATGTTCTCATTATAATCCGATAACGGACTTCAACTGGGAGGTCTCTTGTACCAGGACAGTCATCGATTGTTTTATAAATAATAATAATACAATATTGCAATGACGAACTATTAATATGTGTAATTTTACCACTGAGTGTAACATCATTAAATACTGTTTGTGTGATTTTACCTTCGGATCGGTTCAAATTATATGTTTCGTCGTATAAAGAACCGTAATTAGTGTTGGGGGATAATACTTTGGTACTTCGAATTGCGTTTACGTATTGTTCAGATGTTGACATTGTTTGGAATTAACAGATTATATGTTTATAAACGGTTAATTCAATTTTTACATGGGTATCCACATTACAGACAATATGTATCCATATGAAGTTCCATATACTTTGCGGCGGTATCCGCACAGGAGAATTGTTTTTGGTATTGGGATGCATATAAGTCGCCTTCACATCGAATCGGTACCGATATAATAAAATTTTCCGACTCTATATTCTCAATACGAAACTCTGCAACGCGGTCACAATTATTAATTGTATACTGCAGTTTCGTATCGGTGTTGGTTTCGCAATTCCAATTCTCTGAAATAAATAGTTTGTGTAAAGGATCGAATGATCTATAGAAAAATTGGGAATCGGACATTGTACTGGTTGCTAATTATAATATTCTGTTTATATCTAAGTTGTATTATACAATATGTTTGTTGTATCCGATTTCCAAATCGGAACGAGTATAAAATATAACATGTGTGTAACAATAAATGTATATAGTATAGCTGGGATGCGTAATGAATATAATACTACCAAACGGGGTCATATATTGAACGTGAAAAGATCGCCACCAGATAGTCGAGATTATTTATATAAACTAACCAATAACAAATTGGTTTCATCTGAATTACAAACAACGTCAATTGATTATCGAAGTCGATTATATCCGTGTGGTGATCAAGGTAATTACTCATCTTGTGGTGGTTGGGTCGCGGCGACGTGTTTAGACAACGTAGTTACAACGGATGAATCGTGTTCGCCGCGGTATTTATATGAAATAAGAGAAGAATTCGCCACAGAAGATGATCCGTATGGTGACGGGATGACTATGCGCTGCCTATGCAAAATAACTAAACACGGATCTGTGTCGAATATGATTTGTCCGTACAGTGAAATTTATGAACCATTCAACAAGGGCGACTACCCTGATCCCCATATAAATGCATCTACTTATGTAAATATATTTGATGCAGAAAAGGATATATTAAAAACAGTGGATGAAGTTGCTCGTACTATTATAAGTGCACTAAATGAGTATGGTTGTCTTGCTGCTGGGTTCCCTGTGTTCGACACGGACGACGTATGTTTATGGAGAAATACTAATAATGCCGAATTCATCGGTGGTCATGCAATGTGTATTGTTGGATATCATCACTCGGTCGACGCCACAGAGTCTTATTTTGTATTCAGAAATAGTTGGGGGACGGATTGGGGTGACAATGGATATTGTAGATTACCTGTATCAGAATGCAACCAATTATGGGAAATTTGGGGGTTTACGTTTGATTCCAAGTATAACTTCGTACAATCACTTAATAAAGACAATGGAATAATAACCCCCATAATAAAGCACGACCACGTTGAACATACGGATACTCATACGGATACTCATACGGATACTCATACGGATGAACCTGATTGTGATACATTAATAACAGGTTGTATGGTAATTACAACAGATGTTATGACAATAATAACAAATAGTATGAAACTAACAACCGATGTAGTGGTATATTTTAGTGATATTTATGCGTTCTTTTTCTAATTCATTCATCGGTTCTCATCGGTTCGTAGATTCGCGCGACTACAAACTGGATGTAACTGTCATCCGCATATTGGTATCAAAAAAATATAAAATAGAACAATTATCAGAAGAGTTCGTGTTAGTATATCGTGTCCGAATAATTTGAAATATACGGTCATGATGTTGGACATCAGTCTCAAATTCGTCCGAATAAGCGACGGACCGAATTATCGATCCCATATCCTGGTCCCAAAATGAACCATTTCCTCGTGCCAACAATACGGGGTTATTTGCTTTCATAAATACGACAGTTTTACCAATATCAAACAATAAATGAGTTTTTAATAAATAATAACAAAACACATTTGTATGTTCTTTTGGAATTGGGATTTTCTGTCGATCGATCGGACGGTCGATACATTTAGAATATTTGAGAAAATCACACCATTCGATACCCCAATACCGAATAATTTTTGTAAACTGGAATAACGAATGACTGCGTTCGGTGTCAATCATTAATAAAAATGATTCAGTAAACAACTGTCGGTCGACATTTCCAGTAATTGGATCTATTGATAATTTCATTGCATTGTTTACACAAATGAGAACGGTTGCCCAAAATTCACAATATGTTTCACGAAAAGAAGGTTTACCTGGTAAATGAAACAAATCGGTGATTATCGCATCCATTGTATTGTCCCCAGTCGACGTTGTATCGATACATTGGTTGTGAAATAGTTCGTGTACCAACGTCTTTTTCCATTCTTCTAATCGGTATACTAATATTTGATTTGATGTATCACACGTATATGCGATTGCCGAGTTACAATTATCTTTTCCTAATTCAGATTTCACCCCTCCTACTCCAACGGACGGGAAATGTTTTGTTTTTTCCGACATGAATAAATATACCGACAATGGTGATGTTTCGGTGTTGGATAATTCGGATGATCCGAGAACACATTGTATCAACGGAAATAATGAAACAATCTCCCGAACAAATTTTTTGGGCGAATTTGTAACAGGGTCGAAAATAAAAAAATCAACTGTTATTTTGCGAATCAACCGATTGCTTGAAAATACAAATGTATGATTTACCTTTGCAACGGGATTTGGATGTGTTATATAAGAGTTTATCTCATTTGTAATATTCGTTGGTACGAATTTCCCGTCTATGATATTACATTTCGGTACATTGGCGACATCGATTAGATCGGTCGTTGATGCACTAAAATCAACCGATGTATACGACGGTTTCGCGTAATCATATAATACCCGCGCAGCATCAATCCGACTGCGCGCTGGCAGAGACGGTTCGTCGATCGCAACATCAACAACCGATGTGATATATGTCTGTAATGGTGTATGTTTGTATACCATTTATAATATTACTATAAGCACCGATTTTAGTTCCAAATATTATTAAAAAAATATAATTAATTGTACGAATATTCAAATATACGAATATTCAAATATACGAATATTCAAATATACGAATATTCAAATATACGAATATTCAAATGTATGTAATTTCATCCGAATCAGGATAATAATCCGTAGTATATACCATATACAAGTGGAACTGTTATCATCCATAAGATGATCGATCTACTATCCGACCTATTCAATGATTCGGCAATATTTTCGAGTTCATCGTGTGATAGTCTGTTACCCATGTTGTTATACTATTGATATGAATTTATACTATTGATATGAATTGATACAATAAATCAATTTTCAATGCAAAAATAAAAACCCAAATCGATAAAGAAATTGATCAGACAAGTATGTAAATCAGTATGTATCAAAAAAACGACCAAAATGTCACAAAAATATATTAAAATCAAACCGAATCAGTCGGTCGATATGTCGCAGTTTGTTGTAGTAGCAAAGAGGGGGGGAATTGATCCACTCGATCACCAGTTGGCTGGTGTAAAGTGGATGGTCAAGAGGGAACGATGTGCGGTTCGGGGAGGGATATTGGCAGATGATATGGGGATGGGCAAAACTCTTCAGATGATCGGATTGATTATGACGAACCTGGTTCGAAACACAATCATAATTGTGCCTCCAATGTTGATTCCCCAATGGCTAGCGGCATTCGACCGATTCACTGGTCACTTGCCACTAGTGTACCACGGATCAGCAAAAAAGCGTATTACACAAGAGATGATCGATTCATCTCCTGTCGTAATTACCAGTTACGGAACAATGTTGATAGACAAGCAGACCAATACACCGAATATGCTATACACCCGTGAATGGGATCGTATTATTTGCGACGAAGCCCATCACATTCGAAATCCGAAATCTAGAATATATTACAGTGTAACCCAATTACAGAGCAGGTTCAAATGGCTCGTCACGGGAACAATGGTCCAGAACAAATCAGCCGATGTAGTATCATTGATGCGAATCATTGGTGTCGTTGGAGAGTCTCCTACCAAAATGGTAGCGATGCACGCAATCAGGAGAACGGCCCGCGATGTCGGGAATATTGGTGGAGTATACAGTGGAGTGGTAACCGATGTTTTGGAGGAAATCGACTGGGGATGCGATCTGGATCACAAAATCGCTGTGGGTATACACGAGAACGAGGCAACGTTCGCCCTAGAAGTAGTTAAATCACCTGCGCCAGAAGAGGATGTACGAGTGGTCGTCGAACTGATGGGGAGAAATGCCATCAACCGAATGATGCCTGGGTACTTGTCCAACTATATAATGTCGTATATTTGTGAACCAACGGGTGGAATGGCAAATATATGGCCAATCGATGTAATGGGTGCGCCTCTTCCAGAAAAAACAGAAATCATCCGACCAGACGAAGAAGAATCTTCGCATCATTTCGCAATGCTTTCGCGCCTACAAAAGATCTGTCTCTTCGGATCATCGGTAAGAGATCGTAAATTGTATGGCGGGGGGGAAGAGGATTCCAATTTCGCCCAATCCAAACTCTCTCCAAAGATGAATCGAATCATAAATGACATATATGGAAGAATCACCAACGGAAAGGGGAAAATAATATTCACATCATTTCGCCAGGAAATGTGTCAATTGGGAGACGAGTTGGAGCGGTTGGGGGTGTCGGTGTACAGGGTCGGCGGGGACGTATCCAAAGCAGAACGAATGAAACGGATATCATTAGCAATCTGTTCCGCAAATGCCGCTATAGAGGGAGAGTACGCTCCAGTACTCATCATCAATATTCGATCTGGCAACGAAGGGTTGAATCTACAGGTATTCAGTGAAGTATATTTTCCCAGTCCCAACTGGAATCCAAGTATGGAATCGCAGGCGGTTGCGAGGTGTGCGCGAATGGGTCAGAAAAAAGATGTGAATGTATTCCGATACAAGATGATGGGGGTCCGATCGAATCTTGGTGCGAGGATGGCATCATTTGATTGGCACGTGGAGGAATACCAGGACATAAAGAAGGAAATTGGTTACGAAATAAATGCGAGTGCAGCGGTGGTAATGAAAATATAGGTCATATGAGATTGTAGAGTAAAATAAAAACATCCAATTATGGGTGTTTTTATTTTACGGTAGTTTTCGTGAACCGAACGAACGAACGAACGAACGACGAACGACGTACGAACGAACGAACGAACGAACGACGTACGAACGAACGTACGAACGAACGAACGAACGAACGACGTACGAACGAACGTACGAACGACGAACCCATTATTGAAACAAAATTCCTCCAAATTCATCCAACTGTTTATATGCTCTTGGTAACAAAGATTTCGCATAGTGCTCCGAAAAACAGGATACACACATTGAAATCCAGAATCGAATATAATGTCGTTTCATCAGTTCGGCGTTGGTAATTTCATCTTGGAACACACTATCGATTGTCAAATACGCCGTGTTTAGACTAAGTAATTGAGTTATTGCTTTTTTCTTTTCATCAAATAGTTCCGATATTGTGGGGATATGTTTTGCACAAGTGTGCCTATCCGAAGTGCGCTTATCCGACGTTTCTTCATTATGATGGATTTCATACATTCGATAGGAAATATCATTTTTTATGTTTTTAATATCGTTAAGAGTTGCACACCGTTTATCGTCTACCCGCTTGATTAGAGCGAATACATTCGTTCCGTATATAATCGGATATGTTACCCTAATATTTCGGGGGATAATGAACTGATTTGTTTCTTTAATTTCGGAAATTTTCTTTTCTGTATCATTTAATATTTCGCGAACATCATGTAACATTTTTGCCTGTGCGGTAGTTCTCTCTTGGGAGCAATATGTATCTGTATCATTTGGCCCCAATACGGGGTCACTAAAAAGTAATATTCTCCCCGATAAAAATTCAACTGATGATTGGAGTTTATCGTATTGGTGTGCCGAAATTTTATGGGCTTCCGATGCGGCGTCTAGTTTCAGATAATTGATTAGTGATAATAATAAAGTGATCATTGCACTGAGAATACTAGCTAAATAAGATCGGTTGATTCCATATATGGAATTGTTGTCTCCATCTTGTGGTAATACAGAACATATTGCTGCGAGTGATATTGCTGGTAACATTAAACAATTTAAATTTTGTACCATGTAACTCTTTGATTCAGTATACAGTAATTTCTGTCCTTTCAAATAACTAGCCAATATATCGAGCGCGGAAGAATATCTATGGGCCGCATCAGGTAGAAAATTGTTATTCATTTGTCGTTTTACTTGTGTATATGTATATTTGTTAAACAATTGTGGTGGGTTGGTTGCACTCCTTATTGTATTTTCGAGTTCATCTGTCGTCACAGTCATTTCGGATATGGTACCCAATTCAATATCTGTATAATAATCATTGTCGCACAGATCATCCGAATTCTCACTCATTATTTACAATAAAACAATACATTCGGTAATAATACAAATAATATATATATATCTCGCCAATTAATCTAATGTTTTTATATAGAAATGGAATTATTCGTTGTAAATTAGACGACGATGATCAGATGGACCCTGAAGGGTGGTTACATCCATGTATGGTATGTTCGCAAATTTCTTCTCAAGAAATAATTATTAAAAAATCCATTTTGCGTTCTGCCGATACAATAATCACGCGAGATGGGATTGTCCCCGAATACGACGGTTTTGTATTTAATTCGTGTACAGATTGCAACCGTACGATCGGACGAATCAAATCAGACGTTTTGTATACTAAACTATTGCCGCGCCATAAGTATGTTATAGATATACTTGAAGACAGAATAAGACATAAATTAAAGTCGGAATCTATGGATTTAATTCAATATGAGTAGAATAAAAATGATATATTAAATAAATGGAAATCTATACTATTCAAAATAAACACATATTATACACCAGTTGATCCAAATCCCCCTGATCCGCGGATAGTATGTCCACCGAGTGCGTCTATTGTATCGACCATTATCGGACAAATAGGAAATGTCAAGTTCGGCGCACACAACTGAACGATGCGGGTATGTTTAACTATATCGACAATCGTATTGGGATGTACATCGCATACAGCCATTACATCGCCTCTATATCCCGCATCAATAATTCCGACCGAATTGGCCAGTCGCAAATTAGTTTTGTGAATACTGGATCGCGGGTACATATAGAATCCACACGGAATATCTCCAAAATACATTGCACAATGAATGTTATGTGCGACCTTTATTGTCGACCCCCCATTTCCGGATATTGGTTGTGTTAAAATATTTGTAGGAACATATAAATCCACTCCTGCATCAATATGAGGACAAGTTGTTTGTGTACAAGTTCCAGATCGAATATATTTCGAAATTAGTTCGCGTCGTTGCTCGAAATCGGTCATATATTGACTACGAATCATATCATCGGACCCATCAAAGAACACTCGGAGAGTGTAAAATGGGCGAGATGGGTGTGTTTCTAAATTAAGTACGTTGGACATTGTGTGAGAATGAGGTTGTATTATATAAATATACTACAACCATATGAATCAATTTTTAATAATAACCAATCAACACGCGTTTGATTTGGATAGTTTTCGCTTCATATATTCCTCATATGTCATTGCGTGTGCTCTTGTGCTATCAATTACACTTAGATTCTTAACTGTATTCGAATATGGGACATTTCTTCCACCAATAGTGACGAATTGTTCGACACACCCTCCCTCGGGAGGGTCGGATAATAATGCCGCTTCCGCCGCCGCTTCCGCCGCTTCCGTATTTGTACAATCAATTAATTCTTTTACTTTATCGGCAATATATTCCGAATTTTCGGTATAAGTAGACCCAGACTGCGATCCACAATGGGTCGCTGGACTTGACGGGTCGTGGACAACTTCGTCGCAACACCGCATAAGTCTTCCTGTGTGAGCAGAAGAATTCGTTGTTTTCCATGCGATTGTGGGTAATGAAACTGCGTTCAGACGTCGGCTTTTTCTTTTTAATGTTGCTATTGACATTTACATTCATGTGATAAAAAATAATGAATGTAAATAATGAATGTAAATAATTATATATATATATATATTTCGTTTTCTACATATTGGAAATCTCCCGAATAGAATCCTCTACCGATAGACCATTTGTCTCTATAAACTCACCATCGTCGATTTCGCCGTCGTCCGAATCACACCCGTCGTTATGTACGGCGGTCGATACGGCGGTCGATACAGAAGATGTATTCTCAAATGAAATATACGGACTAGATTTAAAGGTATTATTGCGATATGCGGACTTATTTTGATTATATGTAGGTGGAGGCACACGACTGAGTGAGCACTTCCAATACCAAGGGTCGTCGTATACAAGTTGGAATGTTCCCTTGCCATCATTACTCTTCATATTCTCCATTGCAAACACCGCTGTATCGGTGGTTGGCCAAGTTTTAAAATGAACGAAAATTCGTTTGAATGAACGTCCCTTATCATCTTCTCGTAAAATAAGATCGACTTTTTGAACACATCCAGGTGAACCGAATGCTGTCTCGAATGTGGACTTAACATCGGACCAGGTTAACTTGTGGTATCCTCTTGGGATACAAATACTAGCGGCATATTTGGGTGAATTTGTTTGCATTGACATAATATGTTGTGTAGTTTCTAACTCAGTTTATATTTGAATCAATTTTTGAAATCCGTATTCTGCGGATGAATTTAAATCTAATAGTAGAATTAAATAGTAAGTGAACACATCAATGAGTTACATCTATGCAAACGAATGTTCAAACGAACGAACGAACGTATGTACGAACGTACGTACAAACGAATGTACGAACGTACGTACAAACGTACGAACGATTGACTTACTAATAAATGTTATTGGTGAAGATAATACTATATTGGGGTCAGAGACAGTCACAGACCAAATTGAGATTACAAATAATTGTATTTCAAGCGATATTTTAATCCGTAAAATATCAGACCATCAACGCAATCTAGGTGCCGACTACGCATTCATGATTCGATATGATCCTGGGTGCAACAAATCAGTTGTATCAGAATTCAACAGTCCACCGTTGAACGATGTGATGTTTACCACCCCAACACAAATAGATACATCAATGATAGTTATTGTTTTAAATAGAACCTTAAGAGATCGCCGTCGCGCTAATATTAAAACCAAGTCCCGTCGTGAAAAAAATAAATATCGTGTAAGCGGCAATGCTTCTAGTACACGCCGTAATGTTTGTTAGTATATATTTAAATATCATCAAAATCAATATCATCATCTCCTCCGACGACTGGTCCGACAACCGCCTCATCTGGGGCATCTAATTGACTCAATAAATATTCTTCCGTACTAGCGTCATTGTCTGCTCCTCGATCATCCGTAAATACAATATTATCATCCATTTTATCACTATGATTCGCTGCTTTTAAATCTTCTTCAACCCGAATAATTGCCGACAGATTAGTGGTTTCCCGTCGCTTCAATGCAGTCACATCAGAATCTTGATACACGTGTAATAGGTCACATACACCGAGATCAGCTTTTCTTGTCTCCCATTCCCGAACACCTACGAGACACCACACCCCAGCCGACATCATATTTCCTCTCTTGTACCGTCCTTTGAATTTCTGTCGAATAACACAACTGTATTGACGTCCATCTGTGCACACAACTAATGCACGACCATTTCCAACATTTCTTTCCACGCACGCATACATTTCCCCATCATCCGCGTACCTAAGTTTATTTGTGAATCTGCCCGACCCACCTTTAGCCGCACGTTGTTTTTTTTTGTTTCTACCGCCTGCGTTTGAATTCATTGTGTATTTTCGATTTTATGTGTTTATTATTTAGTTATAATGGTATATCAACGGTATATCAAAATCAATTTTTAGGAAACGAATGGAATTATTATATATTATATAATTCTATTATATAGAATGCCAAGTGTACCTACGTGGAACGATATGATCAAAAAACATGTTGTAAAAGGAGGTGATTTTAAAGAGTCAATTGCAAAAGCAAAGGCCGAATGGGACGAACTAAATAACTCTGGAAAATCAATGAATGCTGGGGCTAAAAAGAGAAAATCAATAAAACGATCGAAATCTGGGTCTAAAAAGAGAAAATCAATAAAACGATCGAGAATGAATCGATCGAGAATGAATCGATCGAGAATGAATCGATCGAAACGTGGAGGTGGTATTGGATGGATGGGTGGGTTGACAAATCAACTCGATGCTTTGGTCGGTAATAATACCGCTCCGACCGCAGAGCAACCGACCGCAGAGCAACCGACCACAGAGCAACCGACCGCAGATGTTGAATCAACAAATGACCAACAGATCCAGGATGCAATGATGCATCGATTCGATAGTGCTAGTTTAAAAGAAGGGGATGAAGTGAATATGGTTGAAACTGATAACGAGAATGTGAATGATGAAAATATTCAACTCGGGGGAGGAAAAAAGAATAAGGGATCGAAATCTAAAAAGTCCGCTAAAAAGTCCGCTAAAAAGTCCGCCAAAAAGTCCGCCAAACGTAGAATTGGAATTAAACTTGGAGCAACATTAAATTGGAGGAAACGTACAATGCGTCGTGGACGAAAGTAAATCGTCAAATATAACATCATGATAATACAATGACAAACAATAATATTTGTGTATATCTAATTCCTCATTACATACAGAGAGATAAACGATACACAAATATACTAATAATCGAACCTGCACTAAATCACCTCGATCCATTGGGTAAAATAACACGGAGAATTCGGCAAGAGAAACTATCTCCGTACAAATCTAATACAAATGAATGTTGTAATCAATGTATCACAGCGGTAATGTCAGATGAAACGAAACACGATTTCTGGTGTGCAAATCGAATACCAGAATTCATATGTGAGTTGATTGGATATGGGTATGTAGTTGATTCAGACCTAACGAAATTATTATTAAAAACAAAAACTACGTCTCATCAGAATAGTCGGCGACTTATTGTAATTGCAAATCGTTCTGTTCCGTAATTGCGTACAAACCAATGAACGGAAATTGATTTATGATCTACAGTTTATATCAATTATACTCACACAATCTGATATGGATAAATTCTGTATTTCCACAACCAAAAATAAAATGAAAAATAATTCAGATCGATCGACTGATTCGACCGATTCGACCGATTCGACCGATTCGACCGATCGATCAGTAAACCCAATAAGTTCGACCAAATTTGATGAAACGATACTTTCGCCCAACATATTTGGGGTATATACAAATCTACCATCTATTCAAAAACACGCATTTAGAATAGCATTCGAACAGCTAGGGTCATCATTTGATCCAGAACAATTATCTGGATTTACGTAATAAACGAATAAAAATACGATTATATACAACAATATGTTTATACTATACAAGTCAAAATACAAAATGTCAACATCCGATGTAAGAACTTTCCCAGAACTACTAGAAGCGGCTTTATTCGACCAAAATAATTTCCAAGTTTTTGCCGATTCGGCAAATCAGTTTTTACAAAAGCGTATAGCCGAAATATCCACAATTATAAATGGAGGAAATTCTGAACCATTGAATGATAATGGCGAATATGTGTTTGCCGACGGAACTGTTGACGATAAACCCCAATCAATTGTTATAGGAGTCAATGGATTTTTATCAACGACATTGAAAAATCAATACGACAATATAGAAAAATTATACAGTGCAATTTACGATAAACGTATTACAACTAATAGCAAGAGTCTATTTGATGCAATTGTAATAATACTGGCGCCATATGTTTCGTCCGATGTACTATTCGGATTACCGAATTTACCACCAGCCGAACAAGAAATCATCAGTAAATTAAACACAAATATAGCCGAAGAATCGACTGATGCGTATGGCATTCAATATGAAGAACTCGATAAGATTCGTAATTATATAAAAATACATCAAATAAATAATAAGAATAATCAAACAAATGGTACGACTAATACGGTACCCCCTTTATCAAATCAGCTTAAAATAGAAATCAAAGAAATTATAGAATCCAAAGAGGTTAATTTGAATGATTTCACTCAAAAATTACCAGTCATCGAAATTACTGAGTATATGTTCGCTATTGTATTTATGGAACAATTGTTATACCGCGTTATAGGTTTATTTGACGAATTGAAACTGGGAAATACTCCAGATTTAACGGAATTACAAATTGGTTATATAACTGATGAAAATAACAAAATGTATGAAATTTTTACAAAATTTATGTCCGAGGTTTTTCCTGGTGTAATAATACAAGATACCACTGATTCTGTTATAGATGAAACACTAACCGGGTTTTTTATGGTCGAAGAAATTCAGACCAATACCGTATTTAAAATAAAAGAAAACCCCAATCTACAATCTGTATATAGTTTAGACGATACGACTCCTGTATTTAATTATTCAAATAATCGATTTGGTCATGTATTTTTAAAAATGTATGCATTTTTGAAATATTGGATAAAACAGTCATCTGAGACGACAATCCTGGCTGGTGCAGCAATATCGGGTATTTTGAATCGAGTATCGACTACCCGATTTATACAATTCATTGAAATTACCACCCCCACAAATCCAGATTTAGTGAGGGATATTGGGATATACAATGAGTTGGTCGATTCGTTTTTTAATGTGTTTCCCCAGGATTCATTTATAGATCAGAATCAATTCATAAACGATGTCGATAATATAAAATTAACAGGAATAGATTTCCTCAAATTCCTCCCACTCGATAGCACTGTTTTCCAAAATGTTCCGTCTATTTCATATATATGGATATTGGCATATATGATACAGGCGTTTGACGTTATTATAACAGATGAACTGTATGAACGAAACGACCCATCATCTCCATTATTTGGTTTGGAAATATCTGTATATGTTACTTCCCAATTTAAGGCATCGATTCAATCCGCATTTTTAAACCTTGATAATAAGATACAACTTGATGTAATAAATTCTTTGAATCAGTTTAGAACCCTTTGTGTATTAGATGGTGTATGGAATATACCAGCATTAAATACATTTATACTTAATCGCAGTCATTTAGACGACATTTTGAATGGTACAGGAGACCAATTAGTGGGTGTTTCTGTTTTACTATATATTAATTTTTCTGATGGATTCAATTACGAGTATTCACCATTTCCTTCAAATAATATAGTTAATAAACCAAATAATATTTAATATAATATATTGAATAAAAAATTGGAAATTTCATCAATATCAACAACTGGTCAAACGAATAACGACGAGTCGGTTGAATATGACTTTTCTGTAAAGGAAACTAGGGAGAAGATAATTATAACTGGTCTAAACAATAGACAATTCATACCCATTTTCGGAAAAGAAGTTATTGAGAGTGCGTTCGATAGTGTGATGTCCAATATTGATACAATTAAAGCGGACAGTTTCATACCAAATGGATCTATTTTTATAGATGAGATCGGGGAATTACTTATTAATTTGTCGAAACCACCTCGTTACGCTGCTGTGGGACTATTAGGAATTGG
>Ga0115567_10001496_pt1 | contig 23350 bp, 29 predicted proteins | sample COGITO_mtgs_1204_2_FD_88679 | JGI IMG/M metagenome (GOLD analysis project Ga0115567, IMG submission 88679) | Pelagic marine microbial communities from North Sea - COGITO_mtgs_120412 | ecosystem: Environmental > Aquatic > Marine > Epipelagic | place: Germany:Helgoland, sampling site Kabeltonne... | reverse complement strand
GTTGCCGCGCGCGAAGAGCTTCGCGACCGCTGCCAGTCGCCAGCCCTTCGTGCCGCTCTGCGAGCGTGCAGCGACGGCGACCCGGACGTGCGCGAGGCAGCGGTGCTCGCCGTCGGGGCGCTCGGAGCCTTCGGGAGCAAGACTGCGATCGATGCCATCTTCGTGGCGCTCGAGGACGTTGCGGAGGCGGTGAGCGAGGCGGCGGTGGAGGCGCTGATCTTGATCGGGGACGTCTTCGACCTCGACCCGGGCAACGAGGCGCTCTTCGAATTGCGCAATCTCGCCGTGGCCCCACGTCGAGCCGACGACGCTCCCCGCAAGGCCAGCAATCCGCGCATGTACGTCGACTGGGCCGCCGCAGAGAACGTGCGCCTTGCGCTTTGGCTCGAGCCGCCTGTTCGCTTCAGCACGGAGAGTGTCGCAGTGGTGCGCGCACTACGCCAGTGGGTCGAGCGCTTTGGAGTGCGTGGGCTTGCAGATGCACTGGGTCAGATGACTTATGAAGGACGTCCGAAAGTTTTGGCGATGGTGGAGGACTGCATGGTGCCTGTGGAGGGCGACGTGCAGCTCGCGGAGGCGGGTCGGCCGCTCGTCATGGCCTGGCAGGGGTTTCGCTTGCACTATCGGCCTATTGGCGCGACCGCGGAGGACCCCGGGTGGGCGTGGGAGTACCGCAAGCAGGCGCTCTTCTCTCATGGTTACGACTACGTTGACCTTGCCACAGGGGAGGTGCGCGTTCCCCACCAGAATTGGAGCCAGTACCCCGGAGCCCCCAAAAGTGCTGGGCACCAAGGCTGGGCACCAATCTCTCTCTCCGAATAGCGAGCTTGCCCAGCTCCAGCTCAATCGCCACTCAGGGGGGGTGCGCGGAGGTTGGCACGCAGGTTGCGTTTTCGGCGAGGATGCGCTTCGACGAGGTTTTTGCCATGGAGGGTGGGGAGGAAGAGGGCGCGGCGAGGCGCGTGGTGCTGTGCTCCAGCGGCGAGGTGGTGGCCGAGTACGTGGAGCAGGCGCTTCTGCACACTGCGCCTCGAAGCGCGGCGACGTGCGCGGCGGCGGCGGCGGCAGGGGAGGGCGAGGGGCGGCCAGAGACCAGCTGGTACGGCGACGCGAATCGCCCGAGCACCTCCGGCTTTGGGGTGCAGACCGCGCGGCTGTCGACGAGCGCGCGGCCTGCGGGAGGAGTGCACTGGAGTGGGCAGTACTTCGACCTACACGCAGATGACGCGGAAGAGCTCAAGGCGCGCGTGGTCGTGCGGCTCGAGTGCGCTGAGGCGGGCTCATCCGCAGGGCGTCCCCCGTGGAAAGTTGTCGGGCAGGCGTCGGTGCCCCTCCGCACACTTGCGCAGAAGTGGTGAGTCAGCGCCCTGCAAGCGCCACAGCAGCGGGCGGGGCGTGCGCTGACGGGAGGTTTGGCCGCAGCGCAAATGTGAGCGAGGCGCTTAGCACTGAGGAGGATGGAACGTGGGCCGGAGTCGGGGTGCCCCTCCGGCTGGAAGTGATTGACCAGGACCTGCCTCACCGCCCGACCCATCCAGCCATCCTTGCAGCCGCCCGCGCCTCTGCCGGCGAGTACGGTGCCGGAGACACGATGGAAGAGGCCGCAGCGAGCGAAGCGGAGGGCGAGGGAGGGCAACGAGAGGAAGGAGACGCCAACGGCGGGGGAAAGGGGGAAGTGGAGGGCTGGCTGTGGCTAGAGGGGCGCTTCTCCACGGCTGAAGACCGCATCGTTGCCGGGATCCTTGCTCGCCTGGAGCACCCTGACCTGGCTGTCCGCCGTGCCTCCCTCCGTGCCATCTCTGCCTTTGTCGGTGCTGGCAATGCACGCGCCGTGCGCGGCGTTCTCCGCCGTCTGGAGCACCCAGAGGCTGCAGTGCGCGCCTCCGCCGTCGAGGCCGTCACCCTTGTTGCACCGCTCGGCGATCTATCCGCAGTCGATGGCTGCCTCGCCCTCTGCCACGACGCCCGCGCCGATGTGCGTGCCTCGGCCCTCGAGGCGCTCGCCCGCGTCGCGCCTCTCTCTCTTCCGGCATTCCTTCCGACGTGTGCCTCCCTGATAGATGATCCTGCACCCCAAGGTCCCGACCCGGCTTTCGTGTGCCTCTGTCTGTGCCTGCTCCCTGCCCATCCGACCAGATTACTGATTTCGCGTGTGGGGCTTGGTTTTGCTCGCTTGCAGTCAGACACGTGGCCCAGGAAATCCTCGAAACGGCAGCAAGGGGACACCTCAGTCGCGCGGCGCCGCCCACAAATGCGGTCTTAGGCCTCACGCTGCAATGGGGCGCTGCCGGCATTCTCGAAAAGGAGGATATCGCCACTGCTGCCGCAACCATCCTCCGAGAAAACCTCTGCTACGGACAGTTCGTGACAGGACCTCTGTCCAGTCGCCCTTCGGGCCTCACCAAAACCAGTCTGATCGAATAGGGCGTCGGCTCAGCAGGGCGCACTGCAGTCGATGCACGCACACTCTGCCAGGCAGCGCTGTGTGTACAAACAGCGCTTGTACAAACAATTTTCGCGCGAATGTATTTGGATTGATTGTATGATTGCACAACTTGCATGTTCAGCAACACCGCGCAGGTTGCATATGCAGTATACTATCACTGCGCGGTAAGAACGCGGATAAGGGTATGCGTGGCGCCGCAGGCGGCCGAGAGCACTGGTAGGGCGCGGAGGGCCTCGAGGCGTAGCGGCGATGTGCGGTACGCTGTGGGGCTCTCCACCTCGCCCCCGCGTCCTAGCTGACCCTCCCGCCCGCGTCCCCACGCCAAGGCCTCGCCACCTCGCGTGACTGCGACCGTGTGATTGCGTCCGCACGATACCGACGCTACCGCCAGCTGGCCGCGCCCGAGTCCGGCAATTTCCTTTGGCACCGCAACGTCCACAGTGGAGTTGAGCCCAAGCTGCCCCGCTCGTCCGTAACCCCACGTCAACAATCGCCCATCTGCGGTCACTGCCGCCGCGTGCAAATCACCGCACGCCACTGCCGCAACGCCGAGTCCACGCAACGCCGACACCTCCACTGGGCTCGCCGCCCACATAGCGTGCTTTCCCACCCCAAGCTGCCCGTACTGATCCGACCTGCCTCCCGGTAACGGCGTGAGCACCTGACCGCGTGTGAGTGCCTGACTTCCCCCCCTCGCGCATCATCCCCTCCTGTGACTTGAAACTATAGACAGACACTCACCCTGTGCTGAAGATGCGGCCGTCGTGTAAGAGCACGAGGGTGAAGTCCTTGCCGCAAGCTACCGCTCTCGCGTGTGCACCCGTCGGAAGATCCATCTTCACCGGCGCTGCGCGATTCTCTCGTGAAGCATCACCAAGCTGTACGGCAGGGGCGCAGTTTTAAGATTCAGAATTGAATTACGTGCCAGATCACGAGGCAGAGCAGGCCATGGGCCTTTGCGGGGAACAGTGGGGCTATGAACCTGGCCCTCCACGCCCCTCCCAAAACTCCAGACCTGGCCAGAATCAAGCACCACAGCAGAGTGGCTCCCTCCACACGCCGCCCCAACCACTCGTGAACCAGTAGCTTTGCTATTCGGGACTTCCAGCTTCTGCGGACTCCAATGACTCTTGCTATCACCCAGCCCGAGTTGCCCAGAAAACCCCCTTCCCCAAACCAGAGCTTTCCCATCGAAGGTGAGCGCCACAGCGTGGCTCTGCCCCGTCGCAACGAAGGCAATCGGCTCGCACTGAATTTTCCGCGGATATATGGAGTCTGAAGTGTCTCCATGTCCGAGTCTTCCGTCTCTCCTGAACACCACATACCACCGCGGTCTTCCGGCTATCAACGAAAGGATTTCATGGGCATCTTGTGCAAACGGGTTGGGCTTTTCACCGCCGCAGTCACCCGAATTTCCGGCTATCAACGAAAGGATTTCATGGGCATCTTGTGCCAACGGGTTGGGCTTTTCACCCGACACCGAATGTCCAGAGCTCTCCGTTGGAAGTCACACACGCCGAGAACCCATCACCGCACGAAACCTGAACCGCCACCCCCGTCTGCGGTCATGCTGCAGGGCAAATCGAGCCAAACAAGGACACTTGATTCTGGCTCACAAACAGCCAAGCGGTTGGGGCAGCGACCTGCTTGGCGTCGCCAGGCAGTGCCTCGACAGATGTGGGCTGCGAGGAATTTGAGGTGCCACCGGTGCCCAGCGCGCCTGACATGCCAGACCCGAACGCAAAGACGCGGTGGCCCAGGACGGGTTTGCTCGCCTTGCAGTCTACGGGCGTTTTCAGCTGATGAACGACCACACCACCAGCGATCAACGACCCTGCTGCAAAGGACAGGCGATTGCGGGTGCGGATCGCACCCCAGAGAAGTGGAAATGCGCGGCGGTGCATCTCCTTCGTGTGCAGTCAGGGTCAGATCTGACATTGAAAATCCCGAGGCGGGTCTGTTCTCGGACTCAAAACCGAAGCGCAACGACCAACGACAACGCAAGGATGGCTCTTGCCCGGGGCGATGGTGCGGCGGGGAAGGAGGCTATCTACGGCTGGGAGAAACAGACTCGCATTGAGCAGGTCTAACGACTGATTTGTAACCTATAGCTCGCCAGAAGTAGGAATGTCAACCGGAGGGTGACAGTGGCGTGGCGCGTTTTCAGGAGGAAGTCAGGGCGTTCCTCGACCGGCAATGGCACGACAAAATGACTAAACGGAGGGATACGGAAATGGGACAGGCGCTCCGCGACGCAGCCAAGAGTGGGGATGTCCAGACGATACGGGCTCTTCTCGACTCTGGAGTTCCGGTCGACCACTGCGGCGAGCAGGGTAATACTGCGCTCCACTACGCAGCTCGCGAGGGACGGAAAGATGCTGTCCAAGCACTACTCTGGGCCCGTGCTGAGGTAAACCGGCGAAATCGCGACCAGCGAACGCCCTTACACTGGGCAGCAGCCAACGGGAGCGCGAGCGTGGTGCGGCTTCTCGCACAAGCAGGGGCGGACCTCGAGGCGCGGAACCTGGACGGGGAGACGCCACTGGAGGTGGCAAACTACTGGAACAACCCTGAGACGGCTCCGGCCCTCCGCCAGCTCCTTGGATTCAACCGCCGTGTGGGTGCGAAGTGCGAGGGCTTCGAGCAGGGAGTACAGCGGCACTTTTCCGTGCAGCGAGTCGGAGTATTCCCCAACACGAAGGCGTGGAACTAGGACTTCCAAACGCGTGAGGATGGAACAGAGACGAAGAAAGCCAGAGATAAAGACACGCACCAGGGGAACCAGGTGCAGGCGACTATGCATGCGAATCGACCAACGCGCGCGTGAGGACAATCCTCTCATTCCACACGCAGCAGCGCCGCCAGCGCTTCGCGACATTGGCAAGTGAGCCACTGTTTCTCCCGTTCCCTTAACCCCCCGTCCCCCGTCCCCCCCACATACAATGCATGCTGCCACCTCAGAGCAAGCGGTTGCGCATATCCTCGAGTTTTTTGGCGACCTCTGCGGGTGCGAGAAAGGCGGTCAGACAAGAGGAAAAACTCGGCCATAACAAGGATTGTCCCACTGCACGGCAAGGCGGGTCAACGAAAATTCAAAAAACGGCGTAAGCGGTCGCACGGCGGAGGAGGCGGGCGCACACACCGCCCGGGGTGCGATCCAACTCCTGGGCGATCTCCTTCTGCCGACCGGGGTCAAGCGCGATGAAAGTCTCGCACAAGTCTCCGTCGATGGTGTTTTTGACGGGATAGTAGTAGGAGCGAAATCCGAGCTGGTCGCGACCGCAGATGGACGGATGGTCGAAGCGCGTGTCTGCTTCCTTGCCCTTCTTGGGCACCTCCCGCGCGCCCGCGGCGCCGCGCAGATGCATTTCGAGGTGCGTGAAGAAGTCCACGTCCTCGCGCGACACGAACGGCTGCAGCGCCCCGATGCCGCCGTAGAGCGTTGAGTACACGATCGACTCCGCTCCGCCGGGCGTCAGTGTCGCACGCTGCAGCGAGCAGACCGTCTCTCCCACGTGGTACTGCACAATCTCTTCAACCTTGTACCCAGCACCCCCGAGGTGCCCCCCGTCGAGGATCCCATCTTCACCCGCAGCCTCGTTGGCGTCATCGGAAACGTTTGCTGGCAGCCGTGACACGAAAATATTGCCGAACTTGTCCGCTGCTGCGATCGTGTCGTAGTCCAGCGTAGCCACTGTTGTGATCCAGCGAGGGTGCGTGTCGTCGGCAAAGATCGCAAAGGAGTTGAGGGTCTTGTTGTACTTGACATAAAGCACAGACTCAGCAACATCGCCGACAAAGATGCGGTCCGCCTGTGTCGTGATAGAAACAATCATGTTTGGGAACGACTTATTTTCACACTTGCGCAGTAGCTTCTTCTTGCCCAGATCGTACATACGCAGCGATGTCGAAGTTGGCAGCGCGAGGCCTACAAGCAACCTGCCCTGGAAAGCGGCAAGCGCTCGCGGCGCGCCTTCGACCTCAGTCTTGTGCTGCAGCACCAGCTTGTTGCCCTGCACGAGGTACGTGTGAATGTGACCGGGCGCACTGCGCTGGTTGAGCGCGGCTTTTGTCACAGTCCCGACCAGCACAAAAGTTTCGCCCTTGCGTTCGTGGAAAGAACATGCGACGACAGAGAGTGCTGCCTCATCCTGCGCGAGCTCGATAGCCTGCACAGTTTTGTTCTCGTTGGGGTCCACTACACGGATGCACGACGCCCATCGCCCGGCACCCGCACGGTCGATCCCGAAAATCCCGCGCGGCATTGCTGCCGCCTGGTCCTCATCTTCCTCCATCTTGTCACCTTCCATCAGATCTGCGACCGGTGCCGTGTTGTGGTCCGTCTCGATCACGACTAGGCAGTTGGCGTTCTTCAGCAGGGCGGAGCGGCGCGGCGTGTACGTGAGCTTCTGTACCTGCTGGTTGAAAGTCTCACCGTATCTTTCGACCGTCAGGATGCGCAGTGTGTTGGCCGCGACTGATACAAAGCCCTCCTTACAATCCTCAGATGCAAAGGAGGACGCCCATTCAAGCGTCTCGTACGAGAGGGGCGTGATCTGGTAGCGCCCCTGATAATTGTATGCCAACCAAGAGCGGGACGAAAGTGCGAGGACCGCCGGCTGACCTTGCACATTGACCTTGAAGAGCTTCACGGGCTTGGCACCGAGAAAGCGGCTGCGATAGTCTGGCGCCAGCTGACCCGTCATCGGGTCGACAGAGAGTCGCATCAAAACGCCTGACGCCAGGCCTGCGAACAGGAAGAGCGAGGCAGTCCCGCCGTCTGAGACGGAAGCACCCGTGGATATCTCGCAGAGGCAAAGGGACTCAGGTTTGTCAGGCAGTGCCTGCCGCGAAAGGACCTGCATGAAGTCTCCCGGTTCAAGGGACAGCACGCGCACGACCCATGTGCCCCCTTGAGGATCCAAGGATCCGACGGCGAGAAACCTGGAGCGCGTGCGCCCTGCAGACAGCGCCATGATATCCATTGCCGCGACCTCACCCATCGGGTCGGGTTTGGCCTTCTCGGCGAGGCTGTTCGTCTCGTCTAGCTCCCAGTAGATGATGGAATTATCTGTAAGAGCGATCGCCACTTGCCGTCCGTTCACAGCCGCCTTGGAGATGATTCCCTTGTTCGGGGTGGAGAATTCTTGAACACGGCGGTCCGGGCGGACGCGGCGCATACCCTGCGGGTGAATCTGAAGTAGTGAGTCTTCACCGAGGAGTGAGACCGAAATCGTTGACGTGGTCGCAAGGAATCCAGAGTCCTGCACCTCCTCCACAGTCTCGCCGATAGAGAGCACAATCGTTGCATTTGGGAAGGACACGACAATGTACTTGTCATGTTCTGCTTTGTCATCCGCACGCACTGTCCAGACTGCCGAGGGGTTCGACGGCAGCTCCGAAACAGCCATCTCTGACACGGCCAGACCGTGCCTCAATGTGCGCAGCGTCGAGCGACCGCCACGCCCACAGAGCGCGTAAATTTGCGGGGTCTCCTCGCCAGCCATTTCGAGCACCTTGGCATCCAGTACCGGTGAAAGTGACTCGATGTCATCGACAAGCAGAAGATTCTTGAGCGTGCGGGGCCGGAAATGCGGGATCTCGATCGTCTCGCCGTCGATCTCGACCTCCACAGACAGGCCCTCCTCCTCCCCGCCTTTGATTGACAGGAATTGGTACAATCCGTGATTGCCAAATTCAGAAGCAAGGAAAAGAAAACCAGTCTTGAGGATGACCATCGACTGCGCAACGGGAAGCGTGTCAAAGTAGGAGATGTTGATGTCAGATACATCGTCGTCTTTCCACTCGAGTGTCACGCGGTACACGTCACCGAGCTCAGACTGCATGAGAAAGAAGAACGAGTCTTTCTGCTTAAGCATCGCGTAGGAAGTGAGCATCAGTGGCTGCTCTAGCGGCATACCCTCGCGCCGCGGGATGAGTGAGACAACGTCTTCATGATCGGGTTTCTTGTAGGCGATCTTGTTCTCGGCGCAGACAAGCACGCCCGACGGCCCATCCGTGTCGCCAGGCACGCCCACCAGCATGTTGGACGCGGGGTCGATCGGTTCCGACCACTTGCGGACCACGTGGTTGAGACCAAGGTCGAGTTCGTAGAAGGTCAGCATCTTGGGGGCCTCTGCAATTGCCTCGCCGGTTGGGTCCTGGTCAGCATCAGTGTAGTCCAGTTCTATCACCGCGAAGATCGGGTTCTCGAATCCAACGTCAACGCCCACCATCGACAGATTCAGCGTGTTGGTCTTGTGCGCCTCAAGCGGCGACGAAATGGTCAAATTCGATTGAGCATCGCGGTTGAAGACGTACACCATCTTTTGCTTCTCCAACGCGCCCAACATGACTGCGCGGCCCTTGGGGTCCGCAGCGAGGTACTGCCCGGGCACGATCCGCCGGCACCTGTCACGCCATAAGTTTGTAAGCACCTGCGCACCCAGGGGGTAGAGCATGGCACAAGGGACACGCTGCGACCCTCAGTGCACGCCTGAGCCCTAGGCTGTTGGACCTGTGCACAGGGCTGGGGCCCCAAATACTCGCCCTAGTTCATGGCGAAATGAATGCCCGCCTTGGTGTAAATGAGAAAGCTTCAGAACACAGTGCTGCGGGCAGGGAGGCACCCCGACTTGCCGAAAGTCTCCAGGTGGACCCGCTCAAACTGGTTCCGCTCCTTGTTGAACTCTAGTACCGAAATGCGCCCTGAGTCGCTGCCAAGGACCAGGTAGTCCTTGTTTGCGCCAGGCAGGCGGAACGCCGACATGGCACGGATGAGACCAAACGCCTCCATCGAGCAGACCGACTGCATCTTGCCGTTGGTATCGGGGCGATAAAGCTCGAGCACCTTACCGTGTGAGGCTGCCACCTCATGCATCTTGGGCGCCGAAAAGTTGCCATAGGCCGTGCAGGTAATGGCCGTCCCTTTCTGGAGGGTCAGTGCATAAAGATGCATTGTATCCAGCTCGCTGGTGCAACAACACTGCTTTACGCCGCTTCCGCCCTAAGCACGGATCCGCTCACGCGTCGTGCGTCCCGCGACGAGACCAACCGACGCTGCGGCGGCGGCCGACAACAACTCACGGTCTCAAAGACCTGTACAGCCGTTAGATTAGCAAATATCAGCGGAATCTATGCCGCTGCGCCTGAACTTCGCCTCCCCGCAGCGCGCCAAGCCAGACGGTCCCACCGAGAAAGCCTTCTCGAGAAAGCTTTCCCTCTCCCCGCGGACTGCTGGACTCCAGGATTTTTCAGTCAACGGAGCAGGATGTGGACTTAAAAGTTGAAAGTTAAAATTGATTCTCTCTTTCCGGTCTCCTGCGAGGGGGGTGCTCCGGGGCGACAAGGACGTGGCGGGCCTCAGCGAGGACCACCCAGGGTGCCGGATCGCCATGGTCCCGCCAGGCGGGGAACACGCCCTGGCTCTGCACGGCCCGCACGACGGAGTACACCGCGTGGTCGCCGCGGTTCTGGGAGGGCTGCGCCGAGGCGACTACGAGGCACAGACGGTGCCCCAAAACAAGGGCAAGCGGCCCCGATCTCCGCCTCCCCCGCCGCCCCCCGGCGGCGGCGGCTCCTCAAAGAACCGAGGGAAACGGAGGAAGCGGGAGATGGCGGCCGGCGCGGAAATTCCGTCCGCGTGGGCGCGCGTAAAGGGACACCGCGGAGACCCGTACCAGTGACGGCAGGAAACGTCGACATCGAACGCGGCTGACATCGAGGGGGGCGGCCTTTCCCGGCTAGGCTAAGGAGCCCAGGCGGGACAGAACCCCCGCCAAGGAGGGTGGAGCAGCTCTACGACCGACGCTCGAAGAAGTCGGACTTTTGGCCCAGGGGCGGACCCGAACCGGGCGGGGACGCAGCCGCCCCTAGTCTCCCAGCGGGCGTGGGCTCTGTGTCGCGGCTGCACCGCCATATGGGCGGCCGCATGGCCAGAGTTCCACGGGGAAGGGCGCTTACGCCTGCCGCTAGTGGAGGCGAGGCTACCCGCGGCGCGGAATTCCCGTTAGTCCCTTGGTACCCTCAGGCTCCCTGCTTTCCCCCGGGGCCGGTGAGCAGCCACAAGCAGGGGGTTCCTAAACCCGCGAGGTCTGGGGGGCACCGGACGGCGCCCGGGTATGGTGATAATCCTAGGTGTTAGGGAGGGCACGCCACCGATAGTCTGATCCTTTAATGCGTTCACTGCATGGGACCAAGGGGAGGGTGGTCCTACCCATGCAGTGCTCGCATGCCCGAGGGGGGTCAGACCTAGTTCGCACCTCCGGCCCAGGCAATGCCCCGTCCACCCTCGCCGAAGCGTCAGATACACGTGCAGATGCATTGACCACGCGTGCAGACGAACTGATTCATGTTGCTCACGTGTACTTCGTTTCGAAGATATCTCACAGCAACGCTCCCCTGGCAAATTCAGATTCTCTTCTTTTGACACTGAGGAGCTACCGACGTCAACCTTTTGGATGCCTTCGCACCCTAATGGTGATGAACGGCTTGCCAAATCGCAAGAATGGTGGCGGCCAGAAGATCCTTCTCTCAGGCCTCCGAGCAATGCTGCTAGGATTACCTGCGAGCGGGCGTAGTACAATGAGTAAACGGAAGACGCGCTGAGATTTTTGCCGTGTGCTGTAAACGGCTGGTGGGAGAGTGAGGAGGGGGAAGGAGAAAGAACACGCAAGGATTTCCAGATGTCAGTGTGGTTGCAAATCGTACCGCCTCGTTGCAAATCGCTAATCGAATATCGGTCCACAACGCCAGCCAGTTCCTTGGTGATTAGCTGCGCGCGCAAACAAGTAGTCAGGATCAATAGGGCATGTTTCTGTGAGCACACAGGAGCGCAAGCCGGCCATACGGATATTCGAGCGCAGCGCGGAGACCATCAACTCACAACGTGCAGCACGGGGGACCGGAAACTCACAGGAGGGAGCAAGCCTCCCACGGATCGGTCGAACTCATCTTGCACCTCCATCAGAGCTGTGTTGTTGACAGAAACGGCATGCCCCGTACCCGGCGACGTATTCATGACGTGCGACATCATCAAATCAGTGTGCATCCTGCACGGATGCAGAATTTAGCACACAGTTTGTAGGGCCAAGCGTCGCCGCAAGGGAGAGGGGCCCTAGGCTGTGGGACAACCTAATCCTCCGTTCCTCGCGTAAGCCAGCAACAATCTTTTCGAGCCGAATATCTAGCTTCCGTCGCGCAGATTCCTGCACCCGAATCGGGGCGATGAATGCAACGATTCCAGCCAAGTGCCAGGCACGCAAATCGGTCTCTTGACCCTGGACATTTTGCCAGAGAGGGGGAACACCTGCTGAATCATCAGGAACGCGACAAAGACCAGCATACATATTACCCATAAATGTTCTGGTACCTGCCAGTCTAGCTCAGTCAGCGAGGCAGGATTGTTGTAGAATTGTGGCGCCCCCGAGTGACGCGAATTATGGCGAATCCCTGCTCTCCCTACTGCCGCCGAGCCCCACAGATCCGCAGCGGCTTATGTTTGGTAGCCATTGCACCGGATGCATTGCATCACAGTCTCTTGTGTCTTTGCATGGTGAACGACGGCCGATCGGTTGCTGCATTCTAGTCTGGGCGGGCAGTCGTGCGATTTCCTAGTCGTGAACACGGTCGCACCACTTTCGCTAGACACTGCATCCCCTCAGCGGTACGGCAAGCAGCACGCTCGCGAGTCCCGAACAAAGGGCCGAAGAGTTGAGTTGGGCAACCTTCTTGTAATATCGAATCAGGCACCCCGCGAACCCCGACATAGCTGGGTCATGTTTCTTTGTTCTGTCAGGGAAATTCGGTAGGCATGTCAGCATAATGCCGGCTGACTTTGAACATCAGTTTGCCAGCTTTCAAATGAGCTGAGCTGATACAAGACGGAATGCATGGGGGTTCAAGGCCGAGCCGTCTTGAAAATACGCCTACGGCTCCACGGCCTCGTGGCACAGCAGCGTGGTCAGAAGCCGAGCCAGAAGCAGTCACTGGCTGTGCTGATACCTGCTCGAGCTCGGCGTCCACTTTGACGCTTGGCTCGGACTCTGCGCATGCCCGTTTCTGTCGCTGTGTGCATCCCCATTCTCTAGGTCACGCAATCTGGCTCGATGGGAGCTGCGCGGCGTCCCATTGCTAACGTGTCCCCAAACCTGATGAGATGTTACCTCATCTGCCCGCCTCGAAGATCTAGGCGGCGGCGCAGGCGTATATTCTGCCATAGTGTGTTGACCAAGGTGCAGAGCAGTCTGAGTCAGCTCGGTCCCCTGCACACACCGCCGAGACGGTGTGCCTGACTCTGAAGATCACCCGACTTTTATAAAACAGTTGTCCTCGTGTGGGTCGCTCAGAGTGGTCGTGTCCGGCAACTCATACACTTGTGGACACCACTCATGGACGTCTATCGCCAGAAGGTACGGCTGATCAGTGTGGGCCACTGTCGGCGGGCGCCTGGCCCATCTTGGGCTGGGAGGATCATGGGCTTGCTTGGGGAAAATTGGTTGCGCAGCAATTGCCCGGGGAAGCGCCCGGATGGGACTGGCTGTGTCGGGCGCTGGAACCGACGGGCCCCCCGGGAGCAGACGCCTCAAGCTGAGGATCGGCTGACCAATTCGTCAGCCGCTTGGCGTTCCGCCGATGGAAGGGCCAAGTGCTGGCAAAGCGCGCCCTCCGGTGGTTCTGACTTGTGCGATAAGGAGGCTAGCCGTGCGGCCAGACAAAGTGTACGGCATGCGGCAGACGACAACCATGGGGTTCTGGGGCGAGGGTGCCGAGCACATGAACGAGGCGGGACAGCGAGCGCAAGAGAGTGGCAGAACGGCATTAAGGCGGAAGAGCGCTTGGTCGTCTCACGCGTGTTCGGCTGCACAGGTTTTTTAGGACCACATTCCTCAGGGAACAGTGCCTGATTACATTTGCTGACTGCGGAGTGCAGAAACAAGTAGCAATGGCAAATAATGGCGGTGCTGGGGGCGCAGGTTTTCTGCGAGCGTCCCTTAGCCTCCTTGTTGTTGCGGGGTGGTGCACACCTGCAGGGGGAACCGACTGTGGAATCGCGTGTCTGGGTGGCAGCAACCGGTGCGCGTTCGGGAAGGTCAGGAACCTGCCAACTTGAACTCCCGCGCCTCGGTGCATGCACTTGCCGTAGCGCTGCCCCGCCACCCTGCTGTTGGGTGCTACAGCAGAGCAATGCATTTCAGGTGAACAACTCGGGTGTATGTGAGTTTTGCCCTGCGAAGTCATACTACGACGCACAGACGGGTGCGTAATTGGCCTTCGCCCTACTCGCGAGAGCCGATCCTACCTTCGTAGAAAAACTCGGGCATCGAAACAGCATTTTTTTGGGTGAGGCGTGATTTTTGACAGGCGAGCGTGGTCACGGGTGAGTGCGGCAGGGTTGTGCAAAATTTGTGATGTGCCTTACTACAATTACGCGCCGAGGGAGTCCTACTCCGCGTCGAGAAACTACCCTTCAGATGTCGACACTGGCCAATATGGCGCAGGTACCTACAACGTGACCTACGATGTCACTGGAAAGGTGATGCTGTTCCCTTTCAGTCGAGCATCAGTCGTGTCGTGTTGCTCTAGTGCGCAAATGCCCCTGTCTGCCATTCTTCGACCTTTAAGCGAAATGTCATATTGCCCCTCCTGTAGGATTACATGAATGGCAATCACGTCGTCCACTTTTCTTCCGAGTGCGGTGATGAGAGCTGCTTTCCACCCTGGGCATTCAAGGTGAGTGAAGCTATGCCACAATGCCTAGCCCAATCCGTGATTTGATAGTCTGATCCTGTGTGCACGCCCCTGCACAGGACACAAAAGAAGCTAGGTGGGCGCCAAATCGATTTGATGAAGACTGTAAATTCAAGACTGGGCTACTCGCATCTGACAGTGAGCTGGTGAATTCTTCAGCTCGGAGCGATGACCGCACTGTGTCGGCCGCGATTACTCTTGCCCCTTGCCGCACGAATCAGTCTCGTGCGGAGGCCAAATCCAAGTTTCTTCGTGTCAACCTTTTATCGTCTCAACAGGAGCCGGGCTATTCAGGGGAGTGGCTCTCCATCGATCTTCCAAATCCTATCGTTCTAGAAAGGTCTGTCAAGTCCACTAGGTTGAAATGCTGCTTGTTCGGCTCAATTCTGCACCATTCTTCACTTGGCCGCAAGCAGAGATGACAGCAGCGCCGCCTTTTGGGGGCTCGGTGTTTGGTGCATTGGACCGTGCCTCGTGTCAGGGAGACGGGCTGCCTCGCACGAAACCAGGGTGGCCACAGCATCTGTGATTTGGTAGTCTGGCTGCTGAAGCGGCACTGCGCGTACTCGCAGCTACCAATTTGTTGCGGCGAATGATTACCCGGGCGGGATGCCGTACAAGTACAAGGCGCGCCCCCTTCTACCCGTTACGTCTGTGTTGAAACCCCCCGCCCCCCTCCCTCATTGCCTTTCTCCCTACACGTCCCCCTTCCGTAACCCCTCCCGAGCGGTGTTCAGCCATTGTGAGCATGCCCTCTGTCTTGCCCTCAAGCGTTGTTCTAAGACACCCTCAAGTTGGCGGGGTGTTGAAACGACACTGCCCGCGCTGCAGGTGTATGCTCGCAATGGGACTGCAGGGGACTGGTTGACACTTGCTGACTTTAGCAAGTCGGGAGTCGATCACCCAACGGCCGAGGTTGTGCTGGCACAGTCTGAGTACGCGTTCAGCGGCTTCGCCTTTGCGGTGACGGCCCTGCTAAAAACCTGCGCAATCGCAGCCTAAAGCCCGCACCCGCATCGCAGGATGAATCGTCCATGCCCTTGCATAATGGTAGTGTGACGAATCCCCGCCCTGCAGGTTCAAGAGCTAGTGGGGGAGGAGGGTGACTGCTCCAACTACACCTCGATGGTTATTGACCGCTGGAATCTGAAAGGATTCGAATTTTTGTCGACAGGTTAGCCCGGTCCGCGCTGAACTTGGGGTATTGCAGCCGAATCAGAACAGAAACGCACAGAACCTCTCGATTCCAATGCTTAAACGGATGCAAATCACGAAAACAGGATGTAGTCCATACATCTCCAAGGCGTCGTTGGTTGACTTTTTCGCGCGAAAGCCTCCCAAAAGCGTCTATCTTCCAGGCACTCAGCAGAATATTCCCCATTTTCGACCAGAGATTGTGTTCAGTTGAATTTTTCATGACTTGACGACGACGATGAATAAGCAGGATACACTGCCCACTTTGGGCCTTCAAACGTGATTTTGGACGTATCTGGAAACGAAGCTCATGCGGAAGTGAGAGGAGGTGTGAAATGTTCCACGGGAAAGAGTAATCGGCGTTGTTTCTTGATGTTGATCCCAGTGTTGCAACGAACAGGCGCACTTACTTTCCGGACAAGTTCTTCGAAATCGACAAAACAGCAGCTTCACTTCGTCGCAGGTGACATAAAAATTCGCCTGTTCCAGAATCGGATGGCAAATCTTGCATCTTGAGGGTTGTGTAGGAACACCCGAAAAATGCACTGCATGACTACTCAAGTACGTGAAAAATTCGTCCGTCAGGGGAGACGACTACCAGGATTTACTGGCCCGACGGGATTATTCCGGCGGGGCATCACTCCTTGTGTTTCGTCGACAGGTGCAGCGAAAGCCGCAATGCTCAAAATGTGCCGGTGTAAAAATCAGTGTGTAGGACGTTGCTACAAGACCGTTCGTCTCTGCCGAAAGTCAGTATAGCCTATTGACCAACAAATAGAGGGGGCATGTGACAGTTCTCTCTCTCAACAGATATGGTGATAATGGCGCACAGAAGAGAATCTTGGGATATGAAGATCCGGCGCTAGCGACAAGTGAATGGTGTGCCCTTCCTCCATGGTCCCAGGGCGTGGTCGTGCGGATCACTCCTTCGGCTGAGTCTGGCTTCCTGACTGACCCTTTCCTTCGGCAGGGTTCTTGGCCACGACTCTGCCAGCAAAGGTTATGTGTCCCCTTGTACGCTTGCACCGAGTGGCACTTGCTGAGTGTTGTTTGATGTTCTTTAATCCTGTGTTCAAGGCTTGTGGTGGTTGCTTTCATGATCATTACCATGTGTTTGCACCGGAACCAAATTGTGGATCTACTCGATACCCTATTGGCGAAATTTTGTTCTTTAGCCCGTTCTGATGGGCCTCGCCACGCTTTGTATACAGGTGTTCTGTGGGCCAGGATGACCGGGGGGGGGTTCGCGGGCTGGATTAGAGCTCATGGTGGTCCCAATGAATTGGAAGACGCCGGTCACACTGATTGGCTGGTACATGCCTCGTTTTGCCAGTTCAGGATCCTGCGGGATGAGCCCACGCAGAGTTTGATGAGGGGTTTGCGCTCGTCCCTCGATCGCCGTGTCTCAGCAGCATGCTGATGCCTTCGATTCCTCGAACAGATCTGGTGTCACCGGACTGGAGGTGCGCCGGGCATTTGGGCGTACAGTAAGTCTAAGAAACAAGTCGTACAGCTTTCCCAGATTTCTGGCATTCCATACCTTACAGAGGCGACAACACTTCGGGTGCGAATTCAGCACCTTGTTGCCTGAATCCTTATCATCAATTTCTCCTGCGGTCCCTACATGCTTACCGCTGTGCATGTTTTTTATCTTCGGATGAGGGGGCTTGAATCGATTCAATGACTTATGAGGTCGGGACAAATCAGATCAATCAAAACGGTTCAACGTCGAAATCAAACTTCGAGTTCCACTCCCTGTTCATTTGGGACGAATACCTCGCGGAGAGTGACCTGAAGACGGTAAAGCGTGTGGCACGCCTTCTGGCCAGCTGTTGTTGCGAAGTTTTTGATTCCTTGCTGCGAAGCAGACAGGTTCACTTCGTTGATTCTCCTCTTGATCACGTCAACGTGATGTCAAGTGTGCTCGCTGTGCAGTTCCTTGGAGAGCTTGGTGAGATGTTGTATGAGGAATGCGTCGACTTAGTCGAGTAAGTTTTCCTTGGACAACGGATCAATGCTGCGGATCGCCACGAACTGTGTAATTCCTGACTCAGTGCCTCTGCATACCACAAATGAAAATGTTTCATGGCCGCAGTTGCCCTCCAAACTCAAAAAAGACAAGTTGCGGAGTCGAAAGTTGCTCGTGTGTCCCAGGGTACGAAGGGCCAGGCGGTGCATCGTTGTGTCACGGATGTCCAGCAGGGTCTTTCAAAGATACCACCGGGCCAGCAGCATGCACGCTCTGTTCAGCAGACAAGTTTTCAACTGTTGTGGCCGCCAACGACTCGTCAACATGCCTGGACTGCCCAACGAATGCTACATCTCCAGCAGGGAGCAACGATCCGCTCGACTGCACTTGCCGTGCTGGGTGCAGCCCTGTCCTCGTACCTTGATACGCAACCGCGATTTGCCACACGCCCGTGCAACCGGCCGTGGCTGTCCCTAACTGCGTCTGATTATCTGCTATCATTTTCGTTTGCAGGTTTGGCGGATTGCCACTCGGTAACTGCACAATCTGCCCAGCGGGCTGGTATAGTGACGTCGACGCCTCTCTGCCGTGCACTCCATGCCCCGCCAACACATACTCAACCGCAATTGGCGCGGAAAACGCAGTTCGTTTCCCGCCATCCACCGTTCAAGACTCGGCTCAGGGACAGTGCTGCCCGCCGCCGTGCTGCCCGCTCGAGCTGACGCAGTGCTGCCTCAGGCTACTTGTCTGGCGTGCCCATCCCACAGTGAATCGCTCGAAGGAAGCCCACGGCTGACTGACTGCAAGTGTTCCAAAGGGTGAGCACCGCGCCCGAACGGCATGAATTTCGTCATCCTGTAACAGTTTCTTCCACCGATGAATCCCTATCCTCCAGTCTCTTCTAGTAGAGACACACAGACTTTTCAGCAATGTCACTGTCTGCAAAATAAGTACTCGAACCAGCGACGAGGACGATCGTTTGATAAAAGTGAGTAAGGCTTTCACTCCCTCAAAATCCTGAGCCTTTTGGCCATTTTGGGATTCAGGTGGAGTGGACCAGACGGCGGGCCTTGCACAGGCTGCACCCCAGGGTATTTTTTCCTGCTCGTTAGGAGCGTTGGCAACCGTACGGCAGTGACCGAACACTAATCTCGCATGCCGTTCCCCGAAAATGCCGCGCTAGCTACACATAAAAAAATCCGCGATGCGCTCATTGAGGGTGCATGAGATGCTAGGTACTACAAGGATACAGTCGGAAGCGACTCCTGCTCTGCCTGTCTGCCTGGAAAGTTCTCGACGGCGGTGATGTGCCAGGCCCGAAGTAGCCGCTGCAGCTGAGGCGCTCATAATAGAAACGACCGAAGCAAAATCGCTGCTCGCTGAGCAGTGCACGCTGGGCGTATTCGAAATTTGATTGCGATGGCTTTCCGCGCAGGTCACGGCAACGAGAGAATCAGTGTGTAACCCCTGTGCGGCAGACAAATACGCAAACACACCAACTGCAGCGACTAGTTGCATTGCGTGCCCGGTGCACACGACTTCGCTCCAGCAATCCCCACGGCTGACTGACTGCAAGTGCATAAGGTAACCACTAGCTCAATCACTGTGCGCGCATCTGCCCCCAAGACTTTGTCCAATTCGCATCCGCATTGCGCATTGATCAGCACCGATTACGGTAGATTTTGGTAGGAGGTGCACCATTCTCCTTCTGACTGTGCATCCGGCGTACTAGGGGCTGGACTGGGCCGAATGGTGGCACGTGCACAATTTGTCCGGTTGGGAAATTCAAAGACGTCCTCGGACCAACGGCATGCAAGCCGTCGCTGCTCGGTGAGTTATCTGAACGTCGCTCCGTAACGAAATCGTGCGAGCCACGTTATCAGTGCACGCGGGCGTGATTGCTGTGCCGGCCAGCGCGCTGCTGGTTAGTATTCAAGCCGACCCTGTCGTGTGCACAGGTACCTACTCGCCTGTGGAGGGGCTTGTGCTCCCCAAGCCTTGCCCTGTGAATTCGTGGCCAACGGAATACTGGGGCGCAACGCACGTGCTAAACTGCACTTGCAAGCCCGGCGCCACTTCGGACTGGCCCAACGAGCGCTGTCCGCCTTGTCCGAAGGGGATGTACAAGGACACAAACGGCACCGCAGAATGCTCGATCTGCCCGCGAGATACTTACAATGAGCTGGAAAACCAACCTATTTGCCCTGCGTGCCCCAACGGAACTATTTCGCACCCTTTCACGTCAAACATACTGGGTCAGATCCGTACCCGATGCGACCACTGCCTTCTGTAAGCTTGAGGAACGTGAATGCACGTTCTGCAAGATCAGCTACTCACCCAGCTGCATCCAAAGTAAAGCCAGAACATGCTCGCTGGTGAATGTCAGGCATCGCTGTCTAAACCAACTTGATTTTGATGAATCGTCCTCGCAGGTTGCATTCCCATGCCAGGGCATCACATTCAAGGAAACCTTACGGGGGTTAGTGCCCAAGCGGTTGCTAAACCTTCGGATCGAAATAGGACGGAGGACCCTTGGGACACCATTTGTAGAAATGTTGTCGGGGCGGACCTGACTACTAAGCTGGTGAAGTGCTCACCTGCGTTCTGTCAACCCGGAACAGGCGGTGGCTCCACCATGTCTACCTGGGACCTACAAGCCAGAGAATGGAACTCACCCGTGTGTACCGTGCCCGAACGGATTATTTGGAATCGGCTACGGGTAATCTCCAACTTGGCATGCCCAGTCCCTGAATGTCGAGGCATGTCAGATAATGTTTTTGACGACTGGGCATGGGGAGAGGGGGAAAGGGCACGCGCGTGAAGGCTCATTTGAGCGCGATTACTGCAGTCGGACTGGATGTGAAGTATGTAAGCAGCTTGCAGCCTTCTCGCCGACTGGTAGCTCCTGGATTGCGCAGTGCCAATGCGACCCAGGTGCACCCGTGTCTGGAATCTAAAAGTGTTTCACCATCTGCTTCACGACTTAGCTCTGAGTCTGCAATTTTGCTCTTGGGGGGCTGATTTGACTCCACACGCGCAGTCTATTCCAAGTAATATTTGAGATAGGTATTGCAGCTTGATCATTCGCCGATGTGCACTTCCCGATCAGATCTGTCGTAGCCAGATCGCTCCGCAGTCGTAAGTGTAGGTCCCTCGGCTCGCAGGTTACACTGCGGAAGGTGGAGACGATTGCCGTCCGTGCCAGGAGGGCACTTTCAAGATGACATCGGGCAACCAACTTTGCACCCGCTGCCCACTGTCGACATTTTCGATGGAGACGGGAGCTTCTACGGCTGGTGCGTGCCTGCAGCCTGCAATACTATGAATTGCTTGTAGCATAGCGTCCGAACTTGAGGGTGAAAGGTGCCCATGAGTGCACCCTTGCGCGACTGTACCGTTCGCTCAACGCGGTGTCCTCTCTCTCTCAGATGTCTGTCGGCCATGCACGGTGGACGGAGCCGACAAGGACCAGTGCGGCTTCGCGGTCGTGCCGGATGCAGTCGCCCTCCCCCCAAAGTGTTCGATGCTCGGTGGGCAGCTCGTCACGATCACCTTTGAGGAGTCGAGCCTGCCCACCGCGACCCCGGCACGGATACGATTTGGGCGTGGCACGCCCAACGTCACAATCGATATGATCTCAGCTACGGTCAGCTTCCATATCCGAGACGGGCACATCAAATACCTGAAGAGCCCAGCAAAATCTTGAGCGTGACTAGTTTGACCTTCAGGCTTCTCCCCCTCAACCTCCACTGGAAACACATAGCGTGAATTTCCGGTCTGCAAAACAGGTTGGAGTCGCAATGTGCCCTCCATGGTGGCGCCCTGGTCCTGTGCTGGACCCATTGCTCTATTCCGCTGCGGGCGATCCTGTGGGCCGCTTCGTCTTCGAGTACTATTCTCCAACGACCTCCATTGCTCCGCACTACCTGCGCCTGACTGGTGGGACCATCGCTCTCACAGCGCCTCCGATGGCCTTCTTCCTCCCCGAAAAGTGTGCACTGAGCGTCGACCGCGTCCGCGTCCCGTGGAACACGATCAGTTGGACGCTTCCTCCGGGGGGTGGCGTTACTGCATCCGCCACCGTTCCTTCGCGAACAGCTCCAGGAGAAGCTGTCGTGAAGCTCGAGTGCGAGGGCGGCGAGTCTCCGCCCGCAAGGGTGCGCTTTCTTGCGCAGCCGGTGTTGCGTGTAGCCCCGCAGATAATCCCTGACGCATATACTGTCGCCACCTCGTGGGACGGATGCTTCACCTGGATTCCCTGCTTAGTGCGGGTGGTAGTAGAAGGGCTGCAGCAGGAGGTCACCACGGCTGCGCAGCTACGTTTGACTGCAACGCATTCCATCGAAGAAGAAGCCTTCGCGTTGCAACGTGCGATGGCAGAGGCGGCGAACGAAACGCTTAATCGTACAGAGGCGCCCGCTCTGCCAGCACCAAAAGTTGTGATCGAACGCGCGGCGCTGGGCAAAATGCAGCTCGTAACGACGCTGCTTCCGATGTCTAGGAAAGGGAATCTGACAATCCGCATCTCTGCGCTGGTGCCTCCGACGAATTGGAGTCGGGAAGAGGTGACTCTTGCTTTCACGATGAGCGTGCGAGACAGGGATCCAATCGTCAAACGTCTAATGCCCCCGTCGGGTGGCCACACTGGAGGGACAACCGTACGGATTGAGGTGTCGCAAACATTTCCGCTTGTCAACGCAGCGGAAGTGGTCGTGCTTTTCCACATTGAAGGCACAATGTTGAACCTCACCAACACCTCGGGCGTTTCTCTGATCCGCTCTGATATTGAGTCAACGCTACTGGAGACTGCCATTCCGCAGCTCCCACAATCACAACTTCTCCCTCCTGGTGTCTTTGCGGACATGGTTGTGCAGTTCCCGACGATCGGTAAATTCTCCACCCTCACACCCAACTGGAAGAGACTGGTGCTATGCGTGGATACCGTTGCTGAATTATCCACGGTCCGTACACTGTAGGGAAAGTGGCAGTGGGCCAGTACAAGGTGGTCTTTGCTGGCGTAGCTCTCTCTTGCACCGCGGGTTGCTTGCAGAACACGCGTGGAGGAGATGCTGCCTTCCGGATTGTCGGCTTTCCTTCCTACGCTTCCGAGGTATTGTAGAATCACCGATAGAGTTGCGGGTGCCACATGACACCGATATCCGGATGCATCATGTGCACTCTCACTTGGTTGTGGCACCGTGTATCATCGGCGTGCACGAAAAGGAACGCTGACTGCGACGATGTGCATGGCAGACCGACTTTAACTGCGAAATCAATGGCGTGCTGGCACAGAAGCGGAATTGGGTGGGTGATGGCACCTTCCAACTCTCGCTGCCGACGGACTCGGGCGTAAATCAGGCCGCCGCAAGCGTGGATTTGGTGGTCCGTGACTTGCCTGCCCTCACAGCTAGCCCTCGACCCGGGCTCAAATGCCCAAAGCTTTTCTGCTGGTCAAGTCTGTGCAATCCTGCCCATCCTCGGCGCATTTTACTTGCATTTGTCCAACGTCTCAAGAGTGACCCTGCGCAGGTTCGTCTCTGAGGGCCGTCTGACACATGTGCTCTCGCCACCGTGCGATACATGCGCGCACCTCGGCTGCTTGACGCACGTTTCACGTCGGCCGGGAGCAATGTGCAACTCTGTTTAGACCAGGCAAGTGGCCTCTTGCCGTCTCTGTGTCAAGAGCGTGGTCAGTTGGCGTCGACGGTGCCACTCGCCCGAGCGGGCACCAAAGGACCTCTGTCGCAAAGGCGCAGAGAGCCGTTTCCAGCGCAAACTATTCATTCCCAGTGGGCGCGGGACGCAGGTTCCAAACGTGCAGGGGGGATTCGATTGCACGACAGCTGTGGCTGTTCCTGGGGCGTCGCTCGGCGAAGGCCCGGCCTGTACCCTCGTCGGCAACATTCTCGACATCACGATTGGTATGGTGCCCTCGCGACTAGCGTGCGCGTAGCTGTGGACAATCCCCTCAAGTCTTCGCGCACGCACTCTAC
>Ga0115567_10001494_pt1 | contig 23382 bp, 7 predicted proteins | sample COGITO_mtgs_1204_2_FD_88679 | JGI IMG/M metagenome (GOLD analysis project Ga0115567, IMG submission 88679) | Pelagic marine microbial communities from North Sea - COGITO_mtgs_120412 | ecosystem: Environmental > Aquatic > Marine > Epipelagic | place: Germany:Helgoland, sampling site Kabeltonne... | reverse complement strand
GCCCTCGGCGCCCGCCTCGGCGCCTGCGTCGCGCGGGTGGCTCGACGGCGACCCGCCCGGCGACCGCTCGCACCACGAGGGGGTCAGGGGACCGTCCTGGGGTTCCCACGCCGCATCGGCGGTGCCCGGCGGCGGCGCCACGCCCGGGAATGGCTCCAATGGCGGGATCAGCTTCTCCGGCGTGGGCGTAGAGCCCGGCGGCGGCTTGAAGTCGGGCGCGCGGAACTTGAGCTCCGACGCGCCGCGCAGCGTGCGCCACGGGCCTTCCGACGACGTGCCGATCGCGATCGACACCATAATCACCTGCGACTTCCCGCGGTGCATCTTCCAGCAGATGCGGTGCGTCTTCCCTCGCGACCACGTCGGCGCGCGCCACGACGTGAGCGAGCGCCCGAGGCCCGTCGGCGGCTCGGTGATGTCCGCGACGGAGATGGGGCGCAGGATCGACACGAACGTCATGCCCCGGATGTTGTTGGCCGGTTCGGACACCGCGACGGTGTACTTCCCCGGCACGAAGTCGAGCGGGATTGTCGTCTCGACGGGCGAGCGGTTCGGCTCGCCCTCCTCCTTGGTGAGGCGCTGCACCGTCTTGCCGCGCATCGTCTCCACGCCCATGCAGTTCTTGATGCGCACGTTGACCAGTGGCACCGAGCCGATCGTCTCCCACGACACCTGCATCTTGTCCCCGGCCACGACGCAGCCGTCCTCGATCTGGTGCACCCACAGCCGCGGGTGCACGTTCTCGACCTCGAACCGCGTGAGCTGCGGCGAGATGTCCTCCGCCACCGGCATCTTCTCACCGTCAGCCTGGCACTTGAGCATGAGCCGCTCCATCATCAACGCGTTTGAGAGCGTCACCAGCCGCGTAGCGCGGGAGAGGATGTCATTGAGCGCCCCGGTGATTTGCAGCAGTTCGTCAGCGATGTGGCGCCCCACGTCCAGCATCGCGATCCCCGTGATAGCCCCTGGCACGCATCAGGACTCAGAAGTGGGACCATGCCCCGCAGTGAGATACGCAGAGCTCGGGCCATGATGTCGGAAAGCGCCCGGGGCCCAGACAAAAAGGGGGCATTCCGGCCTGAGGAAAATTCGGCAGCTCAATCTGATACCACCCCATTGCCTCTTCCCGGGTGGGTGAAAGACCTGCAGCCGAAGACATTGCGTGCAGCGTTGACTCCGCCGCCCCCCGCACGCCATCCTTCTCCATGCGCTCGATCCGTAGACTGCGGGATCGCATCGCAAGTGAGACTCGGCATTGCCCCACCAGTTTTGCGACGCGCGGGCAGTGAGCGTGCGGGAACAGACCTGAGGCGGCCGTGGGCCTCACGCGCTTCGCCGCAAAGCGAATGGGCCCACATGCAAAGATCCTTTGGAAGCACTCGCACAAAGCACGGCTGGTTGAAGTACGCCTCGACGGCCACGGTGGTGGAGTGGAGGGCATGAAGCAGCTGGTGCAGGTCGCGGCCGCCAGTGAAGGCGTCTCCGACACCCTTTGCCATGTTCTGCACACCCTTCATAGCGCGCGATGCCGGCATCCCCGAGGTCATGCCCTTCATGTCTGCCCACGACGGGGCGGGCGGCCGGCGCGGGCCTCCGCCGCAACTCGCGGAGGTGACAAGGCTTTCTCCTCTCGCCTCAAGTAAAGACCCTGTCCACTTTTGGGCTCGTTCCAAAATGTTGATGAACGTCTCTACTCAACTATTTGCGGTGAGCCAGCCGAGGGGCGTTCGGTGCTCCTGAGTGTTGCTGCCGATGGCAGCCTAAGGCGGCAGACTCCCGCACATCGTCTGAGCTTTTGGTGTTAAATCCGTCATGTTTGACGACGTGCAGGGCTACCGAAGGCTGCGTAGCATGCTCCTTGCTAGCAGGTACAAACCGAGGCACTGGTGGGAACAGCGTTGAGTAAGCGCGCTCAACGACCTGCATCTTAGGATCATTACTGCCGTAGGATTTTGCGCACTTTGGACCGGGGAGCGTTACTGGCCTGTGCTGTGTGCCCTGCCCTTGCCCTCGCTTCCACTCGGGAGGGCTGGCGGCAGACCTTGGCGGGCAACAAGTGTTGGACAAGAGCTGTGCAGGGATTGTGAACGTCCGCATTGGGGCTGCACTTTCTATTCCTCTCTTTCTTCTGTGTCCTCTGGTTCGGGTGCTCCGGCGAAACTAGGGCGCGGTTCCAAAGGCTCGCTAGCGAGCCTTTACAGTGTTCCCTGCCCCGCACTCACAGCTGAATGCACCTCGCAGTTTCACAGAGCTGAAGCAGGGGGGCCCGAATAAAATTCCCGGCGATATGCCGTCAACTGGGTTCCGCGATGCTGTTACTGACGGCGTGGCGGTGCGAAGCCCCCCTGCTGGCATGCGTGCCCTCGCGCTACTTCCGCGCGTTGTCCGTAAGCGTGCACAGGATGAAAATTGGCACCAACTCGTTTTAGCATGGCAGTTTGCGGCCGGTTGTTTTCGGGCGAGTGGGGCCAGGACGAAACGTGCTGTGCTGACAGCGCTCGGCACCCTCGGACAGGTGTGGGGACCAGTGCTTGGTGGCGTCGTTGCGATCGGCGGAGGAATTGCTGTTATCGGCACGCTCCTACCTGAGCAACCCTATTACGGATCGGACGGCACCGATGCCTACCTGGTCACCAGTACCCTCTGTGGCTGAGTTCGCGCGCATCACGCGACGCCGGGCCGCCGCGGCCTGCAAGTTACTTGGCAGCGCAGCCGCTTGGGGCGCTGGGCGTAACAACTGGGGCCTTTCGAAAGGGCCCGAACGCGAGGGACATGCAGAGATATTTTTTGCTACTGTTTACTAGTTCTGGGGACACCTGCCTGGCGAATGCACCGGCAGTGTCAGTGTTTCTTCCTTCCGCGCCGCTGGGGCGATGCATCAAGCGGCAAGAGCCCCGTGAGAGTCACGCCGCCGGGCGAGGCATTCCTTGCCGGACCTCCGGACAGCGACACAGCATGGCGGCGATGACAACATCCTAAGAGCAATACAAACATCCTGCAGAGCGATGGGGCAGGAGGACAGGATACCCACCCCTTCACCATACACCCCCTTCTCTGGCCACGCCAAAGAGGCGACTTGGGCGCCCATGCCCCGCCAAGATGCAGAATACCTCGAGAGAGGGCGGGGGTTCCTGGATCGCCAGCCAGCAGGCACCGCGAAGCAATGCATCCAGCAGCTGCAGGCTAAAACACTCGCAATTACGCACGCAGAAAGCGCACAAAAGCTTTTTTAACCACCCAGGGAACTTCACACACTGGAGATGCGGGGCGCGTGCTGCACGGATCGCGCGGGCCCTCGGGCCCGCGCGACCTGCCCAAAGATGTGGCTAGTGCCTAATCATGCAAAGCCTCGCACATCGGCCTGACTGCGGCGGCCGTGGGTCCTGCTCTCGCCCAGCATCAGACCGCGCCGCCGGTAGCACGAGTCGCGTGCCATTTACGCGCTGCCAGCCCAGCTCAGGGTCCCCCGCACATGCCATCGAGGCAGGTGTGAGAGGTGTTGTCCAGGCTGCGCACACGATGACGAGGGGGTTCAGTCCGAGCCTATTCAGCCTGGGCAGGCACGGGCGCCGTGGAGGCGCTGGATCGGGCGGCGGTAGCGCGGGGCCCCGCGCGGGGGTCACGCAGGAGGGGAAATGCACCGGGCGTCAACAGCCTGGCGCATGCCAATAATTTTCATCGCCTGCGATGCAGACATTGCCTTGTGGTCATGGGTTGCGACGGCAGCCTTGGCGTGCGCCGCCTTCTTCACGGCCTTCTTCAGGAGGAACTGGAACTGCGGGGGCGGCTCCAGGATCAGAGGGGCAAGTATGAGAGCGTGCGAACAACCATGCTGATACACACAACATATGTGAACCATGGAGCGCGTGCGGGCGCCCTCGGGCGCGCTGGGGTGCCGGCCTGCCCCCGCAGCCTCGAGAGGGCACACCCACCATCCCAGCTCTGCCGCTTGGAGCCTTCCTCTCTCAAATTAGCGTATGTAAAGTGGCTCACCTATCGGGCCCCCCTAAAAACACCCTCCGAAAGGAGCCATCTTCTGGACGCATGCCGGGCGAGTGAGTGTCCAATACATTTAGTACGCCCCGCTTAAGGTGGAACGTACTCAACTTAGCGTTTAAAACGCGCCTATTAGTCGTCAAGCGACGGCCTCAAATTTGACAAGGGCGTATTTACGAGGCTGTTCCCCGGCAGCCTAGAGCGGCCTATGGTAGGGGCATAGGGGGGTCGCCCCTGGTACCCCCGACTTCTAGCGGGCCGCATCGAGCCAGGCGTCATAAACCAAACCCATCCCCCGAACGGGAAGCGTTCGTGCGGTTGCCGCTGTCCACCCGCGAATCGCCCATTGCAGCCCGCACGAGGTACGGCTCTCGCACTCCACTGCCCTCGTAGCGATGTTGCTTGGTGCGGCAGCACCGCAGCATTGATCCCCGCAGCGGGATCCGTTTTGGCGCCACGATTCGTGACTAAGCGTGCAACAAGGGCCCTGACGTGTTGATCCGGGTCCCGCGCGCCCGCAGGGCACCACACCGACGCCGGAGCACCCTTCAACACCGCCAAGAACGCGAATGAGCAGTTCCAAGGACGTGCTCGTGCAGCCAGCGGATTCGATCCGCCTGTCATCGCGACCGCCGCGTGCCCCTCAGTCGCCAGGAGGCTGGAAAGGCCTCGAGGAGGCAGCCTCGTGCGGGCTCGTGGGACTCGCCGAACTTGCCGCCGGCATGCGGCCTTCTTCTCTTCCTGCGCGAATGCACCGCAGTGAGCGTGAAATGGTCCACTCCGCCCGCGAGGATCGTCCCGCAAGCAGGATCAAATCTTGCATGCGTTGCAGCCCCCATTTTGCTTCTCGAGGGGTTTCGATCGCCCGTCACCCTCCAGCTTGCACCCGAAGTAGGATAATCACCTCCTATGGGTATGCACCTCACTGGGACGCTGGTTCTCGTATTCACGGGTGTTGGATTGGTGCGAGCAGGCTGCCGACATGGGTGTCGAGAGAATGTCGCACAAGCAAGTTGAGCAGTTTCGCCGCCAGAAGGCGAAGGAGTACTTCGAGGAACTCCGCGAGCTTCTGCCGCACACCACCGACCACCGCTGTGACCGAAACAAGTAAGTCTTGCCTGGCCGAAGTTTCCGCGCCGCCCCGCTCGGGAGCATTGTTTGCGTTTTGTTTGTCCCAGTGCACACCCCCCTCTCTCCAAAGCGCGCGGGCCACATTCTCACCCAAGCACTACGCTCTGTTTGCGCAGGATTCTACAGGAAACAATTTCGTACGTGCGGGAGCTGAAGGGCCTTTCGACCGTAAAGAGCCCCGAGGATGACGACAGCAAGAACGAAATGCAGTTTGACATGGACGACGTTGCCGATAGTGAACCCAGTGCGAAACCCAGCCACAACGAGGTGGAGCAGCGAAGACGCCTTCTTGCAAAGCAGTACTTCGATGAGCTGCGCGGCCTGCTCCCGAACGCGGCCAAGTTCGACAAGAACACAGTGCTTGTCAACACCATCCAACTCATCAAGAACCTGCGTGGCGACAAGTCATCGTCGCCCTCGCCCATTCTCACAATGTCGCCAGCGGACATCACCCAGGCAGCCTCGGCATTGATGTGCCACAGCGAAGGGGACTATCGCAAGCGGGGAAGCAACTTCACCCCGGAGTTGGTGTGCGGGTCGTGGGACAAGAAGCGCCGGATGCTCCCCGAAGATGCCGAGGTTGGGGAGTCCGACTGGACGCCTCGCTCCAGTCTGGCAGACGAAACCGCCGCTTTCGAGGCTCTCAGCCTTCTCTCGGAGTGTGCGGAACGCTTCAGCAAGAGCAACCCAAGCACACCGATTGTGGCGCCGGTGCTCAGGATGGAATGTGGAAGCCTTCCGACACCCCCGCCAGCATTCGCACTGTCGCAGCCTGATAAGCTGCCGCAGCCTGCTACCCAGACGAACTAGAGTAGGTCGCGAAAATATGATCAAAAGAGAGCTGTGGGTCATCGCAAATGTGCACTGCGGAGAGTAAAATATGATACACTACGCGCGCATCGCGGCATAGTGCCATGCTCTCAGAGCAGGCAGCTGCATTGGCGCAGTCCAGTGTCATGTCGGAGCAAACGCTTTATTACACTACAAAACCGATCAACAGACAGCAATTGCGTGCCTGTATCGACTTTCCCGCTCCTATGGTAGATCCATCTCATGGTTACTTCTGATCTCTACGTGCTCGCGGCGAAAGCTGTGCATACGTGCTTTCGGGCCACGAATCCTCAGTCTAAATCAGGGTTGCGGCGTCCCGCCGAGTCCAGGTATGGAAGTCCCCCCTGGTCCGTGCCTGGTCCGCCCGGCGTCCCCCAAATGTCGCCAAGATTGCCTGCCTCACCACGGCCGCCCACAACTAGTGCCATGGTGCCGCGCCAGGCCGAAGCAGCCAGGCGCTCGCGACCCGCGAATGCCGCGCCGGGGGATGCAAGCTCCCAGTTTGCACCGTCGACGCTGCTCCAGACGTCACGACGCAACACCTCGTCCACGTCGGCATCGAGCTCATCGCTGACGTGTCCGCCCAACAACAGCAGATGTCCCTGCACCGCAATAAGAGTGTGCCAAGACCGCGCGGCCCACGGCGCAGACGGCGTCATTTGAACCCACACTTTGCCGTCTGTGCTGGCCCAGACATCGTTAAAGAGCCCCGTCATATCCTGACCTCCCGCAATCAGCAGCTGTGTTACGCCATTCCGGTTGATAGCCGTTGCTGCATGGCCAGCGCGAGGAGACCACGACGCGTTTGCAGTTTGCAGCACCCAGTGGGAGCCATCCATGCTGGTCCACACGTCGTTGAGGAAGATGTCTCCTGCGCCCGTGTATGTGGCACCGCCAATCAGCACCAAAACCCCGGGCTGATCTTCCCGCGCTGGCCCTGCTAGCGCTTGAAGCGCGTGGCCGTAGCGTGCTGCCCAAGGCGCTTGGTCAGTCGACTGCTCCCACTTCGTCCCGTCCACGCTTGTCCACGTGTCACGAGCAAGCACTCCATCCTCGGTGACACCACCCGCCAGGAATAGCCGGCCTGCTAGCACAGCCGCCGCATGCGAATGACGTCCAATGAAAGCCGCATCAGCCGCGAGCTGCGAAGAATTTACGCAAAGATCCGCAGGGGTGTTGCAGGGCACCGGGCGCATCTCCCAGACGTCCGACAGCAGATATGAGGAGGAGTGGTCGGACAAAAGACGTCGTGACGGACTCCATGGCACCCGCGGTTGATCCGGCGGTGTGCGGTAGCCACCCAGAACCAGCACCGAACCGCTGAACTCGATAGCAACGTGTCCCATCCTTGCCACCATACTTTCAGGCGTCGCAGCCACCCCCGCTTGGGACCAGGTTTTGCCAGCGGGGGTTCCAACAACTTGGCCAACAAAGGTAACAGAAAGGTATTTTTCCGAAGTGTCGTCGGAAACAAAGCCCGTAGCAGGCTCTGACCAGCCTGCAGCACTGCCGGGCACTCGTGCTGTCCCTCCAGAGTCGCGCATCCGTATACGGAGCGCTATCGTCACCGTTTGATTTAGCGGCTCCGCGTTAGGCGCGAAGACAAGAGCGTTGCCGTCATGGCGGAACACAGGGAACCCGCTCGGGGCAAAGAGCGCCGCATCGGCGGGATCGACAGGATCCACCTCAATCGAAAATGTCTGTACCAAAGCCTCATCTGGCGGGCCGACTGAGAGGTTGGTCAAGAAGTGAGGCAGTTCTTGTGGCAGTGAGAACGGCCAGACCGTGAAGTTCTCTGCCGCCATTTCAAAGTTTGGCGGATTGTTGACACGTGCAACCGTAATGGTGAAGGTCTGCGTCGTCGAGACGGCACCGCCTGTTTCTGGCCCACCGTCATCCGAGAGAAACACCTCGAAAGAAGCGCTCCCAAACCCTTGCTCCTTGAGCGCAAAAACAAGGGTGCCGTCGGGTGCAATGTAAGGGAGCACAGCGAAAATAGGCTCAGCTTCCGTCAAGTTCATGGCACGAACGGTAAACCAGGCTTGCTGCACGGAACAAGGTGGCAACATACAGTTCTCTGCCGCAACTGCAAACGAGTGTCCAGGTAGGTCTGAGGCATTGTACAGCATCCGCGCACGCACTTCCTGGTCGTCGCCCATGTGAATGCTAGACGCAAAGTTCTTGCGCTCGTGGCGGAACTTGAGCGGAATCGAAACACCCGGGATCTCTGCCCCGCACGAGTACGGAGGATTGCCGCTTTCAATGCACCAGGTGTTTCCATTGATCACTAGTTCCGACACACCGAGTACAAAGGAAGGCGGGTCGTTCACTGGCGCCACGATAACGGTAAAGTTGGCGGCGTGTGACGTGTCTTGACCGCAGCGACCCGGCGCCAGGCACTCTGTTCCGCCATCATCCACAATTATGAGCTCCATGAGCGCTTGGCCGAAGCGCCCAGGTGCCGTTTCAAATGTGACAGACGCAGCTGAGCACTCTCCCGGGTCACCAGCGGTGCACTGGAATGAAGGCTGCTCCGCAAATAGTCCTGCAGGGCCGCTCAATTGCCGCACATTGAAAAACAGCTCTTGTTTCTCATCAGCCCCCACAGTCATGTTGACCAGCATCTCTTCCGGCCCGAATGTCCCGTTGTCCTCAGTAACTTCGAGCACGGCCTTGCTTACGGCAAACTCTGGCGGATCGTTGAGGTTGAGCACCGTGATGTTCAAACGCGACCCAATGTCACGCCCAGAGCGAAGTCCACCGGAGTCAACAAGCACCAACAGGCACTGCGCCACGCCCACGTGCCCTGCTGCGGCAAAGGTAAGCCGACCGTCGGAATCAACGGCCGGGTCCTCTACGAAGAAAGCCGCTGGAGCGTCGAGGACCTCCACTTCGAAGGAAATTGTCTGAAACGTATCCAGGCCGCGCGGAGCGCCCGGCGAAATGTTGGTGGCGACATTCGGAATCGTCTTGCGGACAGAGTCACCGGAGGTGATGAAGACCTCTGGGCGCGCAACATCAAAGTCCGGGGGCTGATCGACGCTCTCGATTGTGATTTGCAGCATTTGAGGAGTGGAGCGATTCTGTCCACCGCGCGCAGTTCCGCCGGAGTCAACGACTTCGACGCTGACACTAACTGTGCCACTGCAGAAGGACTGCGATGCGAATATGAGGTCACCTGCCGGGGTCAACATCGGATTGCTCGCATTATCGCCGAGTAGGTCGGTTGCTAGGAGCCCGTATCCGTCGCATGCAGGCGAGTCCCAATTAACCACTGTAAGTTCAAACGATACCTCTTGCCACGATTCCTCGGGGCCGGCTGAGATCCCAGTCGCAAACCCTTCGATGACACACGGCGCAGACGGTGTGCACTCATTTTCGGAACGATTGACCGCACTCGCACTGAGCGAAAATGCTGGCGGGTAGTTGACGTAGTCAATATCGATTGCAAAACGCCGAGTGATGGCGTCCGCCGCCCCACACTCAGCGCCTCCATCGTCACGCACCGTGACATCAAACATTACCCTCCCACCGGCACCTACCACATGCGTCACAGGGACGACGCTAAGAGAGCCGTTCGCGTGGATGGTCGGCTGCTGTTGAAGGAGACCCTGCTGCCCGCCAGCAGGCGACAGCGAAATGTTGAGCGTCTGCTCAGCGTCTTCGAACTCGATCCAAGCGTCAACGGAGCCAGCGTGAAGGTTGTAGAGGAAATTGTCTATGTGGAAGGCTCCCGTTCCCTCAAGCACGCTGACCACCGCTTCAACATCGTGGTCGATATTTGCGACGAGCAAAGTGACATCCGCCTCGACGGGAGAGATTTCAACGTCTGGATCGAAAGCGAAGCTCGGCGGGGTGTTGATGCGTGGAACGACTATAGTCAAATCGGTGACCACAGAGGCGTCCCAGTTGCATCCAGCGACTCCCTGAGCAGACTCTACGTCTGAGCACTCTGGCGGCGTGAACGGAAGTCCGCTGCCGCGCCCTCCATCGTCAAGCACTTCGACATGGAAGCGCTGCTCTCCGTGTACACCGACAGCAAGCTCGAAGGTCAGCAAGCCGCTTGCAGGGTAAATTAGGGGTCGGGTGCCGGTTGCCAACAGCGAATGCCAGTCACCCTCTGCGGGCGTCACCGAAACGACAAGCGTCTGGTCATCTTCGTTCCCATCGACCCCTCCCGCAGAGATAAGGGCTGCATTTATGGCGCGAGACGTGGAATCGGCGGTCCCGACACAAACCTCGATGGTACCACTGTCCGCTAGTTGAATGGTCGGTGCGTTGTTGACTGCTTGAGTAACAACCATGAACTGCTCCACCACCAAAGATGCGCCCTGCGAGACTGAAAGCTCGAATGTAGCGTTGCCATTCTGGAAACTGGCAAGTGTGACCGACAGTGAGCCATCTGGAGAGAAGGACATGGATTCCACTAGTCTCTGGTTGCCAGACAGCTGCACTGCTGAGCAGAGGCTGCCGTCGGGGCCGCACGTCACAGCATTCCGGGCATCAAAAATCTGCGGAACAAACCGACGTACCACCAGAGTGCCTGAATTCTCCCAAGTCCAGACTTCATGCGGAGTCCCACAGGTATGACACAGCGAGCTGGTATGACTTGCATCTTGCGTTGAAACGTACTTGGTGAAGTTGGGGAAGAGCACAGGCGAGGAGACACCATGGAGATCAAGCTGTCCACCGACAGGGCCTAGTAGCGTGCCCGACGGTTTTGCAGGAGCACCATGGCACACAATTTCAGCGTCCGAAACCCAGGTCGTTTCTGTGCAGGCAACGCCGTCGATGCGGATGACAGGGCTTGGGTCAGAGACCCCAAAATTATTGCCAAGAATCGTCAGTGTCGTACCACCCTGCGCCGACGCGTGTCCTGGGGCCACATACACGACGCGGGGAACCAGCATGTCCTCTTGGTCCTCAACACTGAAGAGGGATCGAAGTCCCGGTTGGTTCGACGATACCTGATCCGAGATGACACCACTTGAAGCCGGGCCGTACGAATACGCAGAGACTTTGTCCTCGTCCTGCTGCAAAAGCACGAGCTTTCGTCCATTGAGGATAGACATGATGCCTGTGAAAATACGTTCCGCCGAGAAGCTGGCCAGCAAGCGCGTTTCAGGAACCAGCATCGTGAGCGTGTCCGGTTCCTGTGAAGCCCAAAAGCCGAAGTGCGACAAGAGGCGGCGAGACACAACACGCCGGTAGATGTTTGGCACGGCGGAGGTGATTCGAGCCACTTCCAGCTCAAGAACCTGGAAATTTTCGTCAACCGCCTCGCGATATTCACCCGTCGTGTCTTCCCTCACGAGCACCAGCTTTCGAGTCTCCCGATCCAGAGTCATGGCGCGAACGTCGGCGAGCAGTGGGCCGTACAGCACACGAGGCTGCTCACACGTCTCGGCAGGCAGATTGCGCTTGTACATGACGAAGGCATTGAGAGACTCTTGCCATCGGATGAAATCGCATGAGGCATTCAGCGCAGAGCACACAGTCTCGCCCACGGCAAAAGATTCTTCACTCAGCGAGTCTGCGTCAACCAAACACTCCCGGCTTCCTTGCATTGCCTGGCATCTCCCACCAGCCTGCTCGCACGGCGAGAGTCCATGACTCTCATCCAGACTAAAAGCGATCAATTGCTGCTGCATTCCCTCGCGCACCAGGAAATAGGTCTTCGAGTAATAATCGATCGCTGAAAGGTGCACCGACACAGAGCCGCTCAAAGACCCGAGCGGCACTGCTCTCCCCGTGTCCGGGTCAAGCGAGACCACGAATGTGTCCGAGCAGCCTCGGCCTGCCAAAGCTGCGATAATCTGACCTGTTTGCGGGTAGAACTCAAGGTTGACAAGCACAGCAGTAGCCAGCGCTGGAAGATCCTCTTCCTCTGCACCAAGGTATACACTTCGAGAAGCGACAATGTCGCGAAAGGCGGGAGCAATGCTGATTGTGGTAACATTCTGGGCCCCGAATTCGTCAAAGTTGATGAGGAACAGCCGTCGCGTGGCAGGATCCGCCGTGGAAAGGCCGTAGTCTACTGGCCCGATCGGGTAAGCACCGAGCAGGTCAGCGGTACCTTGCACCGCATCGTACGAGATAATCTCCACCGTCGTGCCCTTGTTGCGCAAACCTACTGCGTGGCGCGGCATCTCGGCGGTCATATCCGTCATCTTGAATGCAAAGGGCGCGCTCTCAAGATGCGCAAGGCGCACGACCATTGCAGGCATGTCGACTCGAATCGTCGTTGCTAGTGCGCACGAGATCGAGCTGTCCGAAACCCAATTCATCGGCGTGCAAGGATCGCGTCCGACTGTTGCCTGCAACGCGCTCGGTGCGGGGCGCTGACCACCAAAGTTGCGCCCAAAAATCGTGACATGTGCGCCAGCACCCAGTGCAGCAGTTACAGCTCTAACCGACGTTACAGTCGGGGGATCTTCCTCGATTTTGAAAGGGAGTGAACCACGATTCCCCACCGTAACAACAAGAGGATAAGGTGCCTCTGAGAGGACAGGAGTGACACACACAAGTGTATTCGAAGTACGCGGATATGGTAGCAGCGGACAATCAATGCCGCTGATTGAAGCTGAAACGATCTCGTTGGCACTCTGCTGATCGAAACGGGCGCCGAATATTGTCAGTCTCAGTCCTCCTAGCGGATTGATCTGAGTTGGATTTGTCCCGTCGATTACTGGACTCGGAATGTAGGAGAACTGGACCGCCTGCTCTCGCTTGAAGCTTCGTGCAACTGTCGCTGCAACCGCACTTGATAGTCCACTCCCAGCACTCGTTCGGCACACAATCGCGGAGTCCGACGTCCAGGTGATCTGCTCGCATTCACTAGTGCCAAACGACACACCCAGCTCACTGCTTTCTGGCTCGCTGAAGCCAAAGTTGTAGCCTTGAAGTGTGACAGAAGTCCCTCCGTTCTCAGACGCACTTGCCGGAGTAAGGCTAGTTACACGAGGCGCGTTGTACGAGAAGTTCTCCCCAGAAGAAGCAACATTGGAGGCACCGTTCACCTGCGCCACCACCGGCAAGTCTGCACCGACCCCTGGCGCGAGCAAGCAAGACACCTTGCTATCTGACGTCCATGAAACGGCGCCGCATTCGGTTTCACCGACCTGGATCGAAACGTGACAGTCGCTGCAGTCGGAGCCGAAGTTTTCGCCATAAAGGACAAGAACTGACCCATCAGTTGGCGTGAAAGGAGGATCCAATTGCACCACGTTCGGCGCGTCGTAGCTGAAGGCGGCGCGCATCGTGCGGCGATGGGTCTCAAGATTCAGCCGAACATCGAGGCCTACGCCCGTCCCAGGGGGAATTTCGCAGTCGACCGCCTGCGAGGAAACCCAGAGCGTTGACCGGCACGCCGTGTTGCCGACAAAAGCGGTAAGGTCCGAGGGCGGTGCAGGGCCGAAGCCCAGACCCTCGAGGCGCAGTGTATCTCCCCCTGAGGTTCCGCGTGGCCCCGGCGCGAGTACCAATTCGCGCGGGCCCAGGAATTCATATAGTTCAGTGCTGATACCGACTCGGTTGTCAACCTGTACGGCGATATTCTTGACACCAGTCCCCGGCGATGTTACGCACTGCAATGCAGAATCCGATGTCCATACTGTTGTCTTGCAGTCTGTGGGTCCAATTCGAGCAACGGGCGAATAGTCCGACATGCCGAAACCGTAGCCAGAAAGTGTCAACGTTGTGTTGCCTTCGGGAGGAGAGAATGCTGGCTGCGCGCTGGTCACGTTTGGGGAGCGATATGTGAAAGTAGCCTGCGCAGTCTGTGCATACACTTGAAGGAACAGGTCCTTATCGCGACCGGCACCGGGAGATATTATGGCAACGACCTGTGTTTCTGAAATCCAGGAGGACGAAATCGCTTGAGTTCCACCAACCATGACAGACACAAGCGTAGGCGTTGTACCGAAGTTTCTTCCCGTAATCGTAATGCTACGGTTGACTTCTTGCGTCTGCCACGGCACTGCGGCAACTGCGGTGATCACCGGAGGGTCGAGGTAGCGGAATCGCGCAGAAACCGCCGGGTTGGACAGACCCTCTTGAACGTCTACAGAGATGGGCACATTGCCACTTCCGGGAGGGACAAGGCATGCAAACGACGAATCAGATATCCACATGGTGACCTTGCAGTCACAGCCCCCGATCTTGCCGACGGGTTTGTAGTCCTGCATTCCAAAATTCGTACCGCGAACCGTTATCGTTGGAAGAGTGCCGACTTGCTGGCTAGGGCTGCTCGACACCACGGTCGGAGGCTTATACGAAAAACGAGCGGCAGCCACGCCACTCTGCTCCGCTGAAGTGTTCCGATGAAGCATGACAGCGATCGGAAGGTCATGTCCCACGCCAGGAGAGGCCACACATGTCAGGGAAGAATCTGAGATCCATTCTGTAGGGTCACACACGGTGTCTCCGAGGAAAACCTCTATGCCTGTGTCCGATGTACCAAAGTTGCGGCCCTTGATCTCACCGTGGCCTCCACCACTGGTACTCGAATACAGCAACACGTAGTCCACCTGCGGGGCGTCGAAGCTGAAAGTCGCATTCGATGACCAGTTTCCGTTCACAGTAAGTGAAACAGCACGTGCCGAACCTGTACCCGGTTGCACTCCACACTGAATGGCAGTCTCAGAGATCCAATGGGTGTTGTCGCAGGCAGTGTCGCCCACAGTGATGGCATAGTCCTTAGCAGGGTTGTTGAGTATTGATGTGTCATTGTTCAGGAATCCTTGTCCGAACAGAGTGATGGTAACTCCTCCGCGCGCCGGCGCATTGCCACGTGATATGGCAAGAATACCGGGGTCATTGTTCACAAGCTCGAATTTGTACAGCGCCTCTGTTGGGTGCGTTCCTCGCTCGAGCTGGACCATATGCTCGGCGTCGAAAACCTCAAGTTCAAGCTCGAAGTCCTTGCGCATCGCGGTCCAACTATGGTCCTGGATCGGCCGGATCTTGAGGATCTTCATGTCTACATCCCCGTGGTCCCAAATCAGGCTCCCCTCCGACGCGAAAGTGCCCGAGCCATTCACCGAGACTTCGAAGTCTGTGCCGTGTGCTGCGGTTCCATCCAGCACCTTATAACGCAAGCTGACATAACCGTCCGAACCTCCTGTGCGCTCCACCTCTACCAAGACCTCGCTGGACTCTTGCACAACAATAGTAGATGGCGACGTGGCGGCGCCCTCAGTCACCAAACGAAACCGTCCACCGGCGGCCGGTGGTGAGGCTTGGGCAACCCAGCGGGCGGTGAGGGCACGCTCGACGCGGACACGCTCGGCATCTTCAAGCAGGCGGTCAAACACAACCACCTCTGCCACATCCCCGCTGAAGTGATCTTGTTGCAAAATGTGCGGCAAGCCTGTCCCGTGAGTGCCACGAGCACCAAGCGTAAGGTTTACACTGCCTGGACGGCCATCAAGATTTCCACCTTCTTCAATGTAGTGGAGGTTGAGAGCACCGTCGACCCACACGCGTAAGGCGGCGCTCGACTGCTCGATTGCCACGACGTGAAGACCAGAGCCTACACGGCCTGACGCGTAAAGGCCCGTGCGATCACCAACAACAGCCTGCATCAGACCGTCAGCATCCACGTGCAAGCCCAAGCCCTTGGGCTCCTGCGGTGATGCGAGGTCGTTGTCGCTGATCGGCCAACCTGGTGGGCAGGCACGCTCGCCCCACGCGTTTGCAGTTGCAGGGCCACCGGCGGGGCAACGTCCATTATCTGCAACTGAAGGATCCGGGCGGAATGCAAGCAGCGTCGTCGTATTGGGTGCAGCTGGGCGGCGTTGTGCGGCGACCAGCACGTCATCGACACCGTCAAAGTGCACCACCCCGTCTGCTGTGAAAGTCGGCCTCATCTCGTCCGAAAATTGCTCTGGCAGCATTGCAACGCCGCCGACACGTGAGTGCCACACGTCGACGAAGGTCGGCGTGCTGTGCAACCCACCGGCGTCTCCTGTGGTTGCCAGGTCGGAGGCGGTGGACGCGTCGAGCCAAAGCCATGGGTCGCCTGAATAGACGCCAAGTCTCCCAGCAACACCCGCACGCTCTGACAGGATGTTGCACCATACTCTTCGGTACCCACCATCAGCCCCCTCTGGATCCAGGAGGTAGTATCCATCGCGGGATGTAGGGTCCGCGTCCAGCACTGCTCCACACGAAGGCGAGCTATAGCTGAAAGCTGCTGCGAGCGTTGAATGCTGGCCGCCCACCTGAACCACGACGTCCAGATCTGTGAGTGCTCCTGGCGGCACCTCGCAGAGGAGGACAGAATTGTTCACCCAGACAGTCCCGCTGCAGTTTCGGGTGCCTACTGTGACCAGCTGGCCCTCATCGGCAACCCCAAAATTCCTGCCAAGTACGGTGAGAATCGTACCGCCGCCACTTGGGCCATTTCGGGGTTCAATACTCTCAATAGTTGGCTCATTATAGGCGAAGACACATCCTGCACATTCCGGAGACGAAATCCCAGGAACAATCAACGCGAAGGGCACAACGCCGACACCTGGACCAACAGTGCATTGCAGTTCCGAGTCAGAAATCCACTGAATCATAGCGCACAGCGACTCCCCAACCCTCAAGTCCAGCACCTGGTGATCTCTGTCACCAAAACTCGAGCCTCGAAGAGAAATGATGGTTCCACCCAAGACAGAGCCCGAGAGTGGTGAAACGGGAGCCTGAACAGTCGGAGGGGTGTACGAGAGTGCGTCTTGTAGGGTTGACAGTGCTCGCGATGTCGTGAGAACGAGAGAGGCCGACCCAGCAATGCCGTGTGAAACCTTGCAGAGCACCATTTCAGGCGAAACCCAAAGGGTTATTTCGCACCCAGTCTTGCCGATGCGTGCCTTCGGGGTCAGGTCCGTGCTACCGAAGCTGCTCCCAAGAATGGATACAGTCGCTCCAGGCTGCAAGAATACAGTGGACATTTCAAATGCATCAATAGTCGGTGCCGAATAGTTGAAAGCATCCTGCACTACGGCGCCAGAGCTACCGAAAACTTCGAGCGCCAAATCGAGATACATACCCATTCCAGCGACCAAGTTGCAGGCAATCGAAGAGTCTGACGTCCATTGCACATCGAAGCAAGCACTGCTTCCCACAGAAATGGTAGGTGAGCTGTCCCGGGTACCGAAGTGCGTGCCACTGAGCCGGACAGGCCCGCCGATGTCGGCGTACGAGCGATTGCCTTGCACATCAATGTTAGTGATGACAGGCGGCATTATCAGCCCAAATGGCTTTGCGCTTTCTGGCGTGATTTGCTGCCCATCAACCTCAAGTACCACTGGCAATGAAGATCCGGGCGTGCCACTGACATACGCGCAGCTCACTGCAGTGTCCGAGGTCCATGCAACCGAGGTGCATGCCGTGTCACCCACAGTCGCCGAGACCACGCCTCTGTCAGAAGTCCCGAAATTGGATCCGACGAGCGGGAGGGCCGGATGGCCTGTGGAAGGACCAGTTAGGAACCCGAGTGCCGAGAGGACTGGGCGGTCGTAACTGAATTCCACGGCGCTGGGCAAACCTGCCTGTCCAGCAACCGTAACCTTCACAGGCAGCGAGGCGCCGGTCCCGGAGCTAATAGCACACGTTATCGAAGAGTCCGAAACAAAACGGGAGACCGCACACTGAGTATCACCGACAGCAGCAGCAAGCTCTGTCTCACCATCTACACCAAAGTTTGCTCCTAGGATCGTAACACTGAATCCGCCTGCAGCAGAAGCCGGAGCCAGGTGACTTGGGTAGACCCCCGTCACCGTGGGTGCGGCGTAGGAGAAGATGACTCCTTTCCCAACAGCATCGCCACGTTGTACCGAGATTACGTGTCCTGCACCAGCACCCCGTGCAGACAGGCACAGAATATTCGAGTCTGACACCCACGAGCGCTGGGTGCAGCTAGTTTGCCCCACGCGCACGTCCCACGATGCTGGCTCCTCGACCCCGAAGTTTGCACCAAACACCGAAAGCAACTTGCCCCCTGTAACGGAACCTGATGTGGCACTAGTTTCGCTGATGACGGGAGGATCATAGGAGAAGAGGACAGACGGGATGTCGAAGTCGACTGTTCCAATGGTCATCGTCACATCGACATTATTACCGGTGTATGTCGCCGGCTGCAGCGTCAATGAAGTGTCTGACAAATACACAGCCGTGACGGCAAAGCTTCCTTCTGACAGTGCCGAGACATTCTCTGCCCCAGCACCAAAGTTGGACCCGAAGAGCGTAACAGAACTTCCGGTCACTGGCCCGTGGTCGGGCTCGATCTTGGTCACAGCTGGCATTGAATACGAGAAGCTGCTCCCCAGAACAGCGTCGTCCAATGTCGCGGTGTTGACGGTAACATCAAGCTGATTGCTGAATCCCGGTGCAATTTTGCACTGGATGGCAGAGCGAGATATCCACCTTGTACTAAGGCACGACGTGTGGCCGATGCGAGCAGCAGCACTTGTGTCAACGACACCAAAACTGTCACCGAGGATCGTCACAGAAAACATGCCAGTTGCGGGGCCGTACGCCGGCCGCACACCCGTGACGTGGAGCGGCGGGCGAAAGCTGAAGCCGTTTCGAAGGGAACCAGCGGACCCGCCCTGAAAGAGTACTGACACATTGTGCGGTCCGCCACTACCGCGCGGCACCGTGCACTTGAGCGACGAGTCCGAAACCCAGACGCTATCAGAGCATTCGGTACCACCGACCCGAACCTCTGCCTGCGGGTCGTCGAATCCAAAATTTGCACCAACCAGGGTTATTTGTGCTGTGCCGGGGACAGCCACATCATCACGAGGGAAGACAGAGCTGATTACTGGCGCTTCGTAATCAAAAACACCTGGGGAAGAGCCTGTGATAGAGCGCGTGCAGCCCGGGTATGATGCGTGCATTGGACAGAGGACCTCGACCGTGACCGAGACAGGAAGGCCCACTCCTTTGCCACGCGGCACCTCACACTCAATGGTCGTTGCCGATAGCCATGTGGTGCTAATGCACGATGTGTCTCCGATTGCGGCCCGGACAGATAGGGGAGCAGCGGGAGGTTGCACAAAACCGGCGGCATCACTGTTGCCGAAGTGGAAGCCTTCAATAGTTATGAGGCTGCCACCGGCAGTCGGTGTTGAGCTAGGGATTGCAGCAGCTATCCCCGGAACGTCGTTGACGATCAGGATGTCAGCTGCCGGTGCCAAGTACGGTGCCTCGAAGGAGCGCCCAATATCTAACAGGACCTTGAACTCGCGCCCGATGAGATCCACGCGGTTCCGCGCATCACCATAGAACTCTTCATTCGGGATGAGCTGTACAACATCAACTTCACGTGCCGACGCATCACCATGCTTCCAGTCTACCACGCCAGACAGTGAACGAAAGTGCACTCCATTCAGCGCTGTACCGTTTTCGATCCGGAATCTAATCTTGGCGTATCCATCACTCCCTCCAAGGCGCGCGATCTTGCCCCTTGGTGTCGCGCCGTTCTTGACCAAGCTGAGGCCAGAGACTCCAATCCATGAGAACACAAATTTCCCTGCAAAACCTGGCGGGGCACAGCGGCTCGCACGCCAACGTGAGCAGAGCGCACGAGAGACCGTTTTGCGTGGCCCATCTGTCAAGAGCTGTTTGTAGACAACCATCTCACCGATGTCACCGTGAAAAAAACCGCGGTCAAAGGCACTATCTCCACTGCTTCGTGCTCCCAGAACCATCTTGGCAGTGGGACTCACGACATTGACGAGAGACCACCACTCCGCGTCGTCGGGGTCATGGTCGCTCGTAGCAGCATGGAAATCACCACGCGAGACCTCAAACCCGTCCTCGAGGCTGTCATCAATGTACAGTCGGTACACGTCGTCCGAGACCTGCAGAGTCAGAATTCGCCAACCCTCGTCAAGAGCACCAGCAGAGACTGCGCTGGTGTCAACGCCCGACACCGGTCGTACCAAGCGGTCCCTGTCGAGATAAACCCCGACCCCGTGTCCAGACCCACCGATATCATTGTCGCTGAATGCCCACCCGGATGCGCATGGCCTGTTGAAGCCCTCCGGTACCGCTGTGAAAAAGTGCGGAGGGCCCGCTGGGTATGTGATCCCTGGCGGCGCTGTGAACATGTAGCCAGCCTGCCTGTGGCCGTTTGCGGGAACATACGCCACTGATTGGTAGGGAACTTGCAGCACTTCGCCAGGCTCGCCACTGTACAATCGCAAATAGCGATTCACGTTCTGCAACGACGTCTGCGGAAAGACGTTGTCTTCTGGAGACTGGACCAGCAGCTTCGTGCTGTCGGGGGAGACGTAAATTACAGGGCGTGCGATGCACGCGCCTCTAGAATCGCTGAATGTCAAAGCCGGGCGTACTGCAAGGAAGAGGGTGATCTCGTTCCGAGGTCGTAGGAGCCGGCGGTTTGCTTCGAGCGAGTCGTCCACACCGTCGAAGCGAACGAATCCATTCATGTACAGAGGACGTTTGTTCGGTTCCGGCTGCGAGAACACAAATTCTGGCTCCGTGCGGCTCCGCGGCGGGGCGAAGCGTGGACGCCAGTCGTTCATGTACTTGAGACCAGGGAGGGGAGCGTCCGCATCAACGTCGAACGGTGAAGAGCCGTCCATCCAAAGGATCGGTAGTGGTGCTTGCAGACCAAGGCGATTGACCACAAGCCCGCCACTGTAGTCGAAGGCATTCGTCATCGAAGAGCTTTGACCTCGCACAGAGACTGTGACAGGTAGTCCGTCAACCAGCTCAGCCGGCGGCGCCACGCACGTGACGGCGCTTTCCGACACCCAAGTCGTCTCAATGCAATCTGTCTCACCAATCCGCGCGACTGGAGTGTAATCCTCCGCTTCAAAGCGGCCCCCAAACACGGTTACGGTATTCCCGCCGCTCACCACTTCTGCAGTTGGCTCAACCGCCGTGATCAGCGGAGGGGGATAGTACGTGAAGGAATTAAGGGCAGTGTCGATGCCTTGGAAGAGTCTAACCCGAACATCGAGTCCGAGGCCATTGCCTGGGCCAACACGGCACGTCAGAGACGAGTCTGAGTGCCAAAAAGTGTCGGCACAGGTGCTCTCGCCCACGAGGCCCTCGATCCCACCGTCCATATTCCCTCCGTCGGGCCCCTGGATAGAAAAGCGTGAACCATAGAGAGTGAGATTGCCCCCTGTCTGGCTAGGATAGATGCCAGTCTGCGCAACAGCTGTAAGCACCGGTGCGGCCGCGTAGTCCCAGGCTGAAGGAAGGGAGTAGTGCACCCCAGCAATCACAACCTCAACGTCGAGAGCAAGCCCCGAACCGGGCGGCACGCCGCAAAGCAGCGAAGAATCAGAAATCCAGTCGAGACCCTCGGACAGGCCTCGTTCGCTGGGCTTCAGACAAGCCTGTGTTCCGACTGTGCCTGCGATTGGTCCCACGGGTGGCGTGGCCCCGAAGTTGGCGCCCATCACCGTCAGAAAGGGCAGGCCATTCGTCGGCCCGTTCACTGGCGAGATGGCTGTAACGTCGAGCTCATCATAGTTGAACAGCTCTGGGACTGAGTTAGAGTCCTGTCCATGCACACGGACAGCAAGCGAATGTCCAGTGTCAAGTCCGGATGAAAGAGAGCATCCAATCGACGAGTCTGATGTCCAAAGCGGACACCCAGTCACAGTCGCACCGATACGCATCGTCTGGTTCTCCGAACCTGACGGCCCGAAACCGTTTCCAAGCACAGTAATCAGGACCCCGCCGATCGTGGGTCCGTTAGCCTGCTTCACGTAGGATGTTGTCCCATCAACATCGACACCAACAACTGGTGCCTGATACTCCAGTGTAGCCATTTCAATGCTGTCGATGCCCCAGCGAGACACGGCAACAGGAACGTGCCCTGTGCCAGCTGGCGTCCGGCATTCGACCGCGGTGTCCGAGAACCAGTCAGCGCTGGCGCACAGGCTATTTCCGACAGTCACACGGAAGTCTGCTGGTGGTGCTTCTCCAAAGTTATTCCCAAGAAGCATGACCGAATACTCACCCGAGGTGGGCACATCGTTGTTCAGGATGTCTGTTACTGAGGGTCGGTCGAAGATAGGCCCACCTTCACTCGGTGCGATAGTAGCTGCACGGCGCCCGATGTCGACCTTGAGATGTTCGGCAAATCCTCGCTCGGGGCCCACAGAGCAAACAGCTGAGGAGTCGGAGACCCACACGAGGGGTCCACTCGTGCCAGCCATGATACACATTCCTTCTACCATGCCATCTCCACCAAGACGATCAAGATTGTCAGCACCGAAATTGGCACCAAACACTGTGACAAAGCTTTGGCCATTTGGTGGCAGATTGGCGGGCACAACTGCCGTGATACTCACCCGATCATACGTGAATAAAGCAGCTGTGCTGCCTGAATCGATCGAAATATCGACGTGAACGTCGATGCCGCGACCCCATCCATAGGGTGTCAAACACCGGAGGCTTGCATCATTCTCCCAAACTGTACTCTTGCAGGCTGTCTCACCGAGGCGTACTATGGGGCTTTGGTCCACATTCCCAAAATTACGGCCCGCAATGGTGATGTTTGCACCACCTAGGACCGGAGCATTGGTGGCGTATGCAGCGAAGACGGTCGGAGTTTGGCGGAACGAGTAGGCGCCCGGTAGAACACCCTCTTGCCCAGTCACGGCCACACTGACAGAAACATTAGCACCGATGCCCGCAGGCGTCACGCAGACAACAATGCTGTCAGAGTACCATGTTGTGGACTTACATCTCGTGCTCCCAACCGAAGCAACTGGCGTGGTGTCCGTGCCGCCGAAGTTCTCTCCAGCAATCTGCAGGTCCACGTCATCGCCAGAAACGTAAGACGGATGGGAAGACGGTAAGACGGAGGACACCACTGGCGCGTAAAAGGTCATGCTTCCGCTCATGGAACTAGTAATGTTGGTCGAATAAAAAGTGCCATTCGCACCAAGCGAGAACCCAGGCGCTGCAAGAACAGTCGCTGCTGCTGCTGTGACGCTTTCAGTGGTGGTCGCAACTATGGCAACTGTTACACGCACTCCACTCGCCAATAGTCGACGGGACGCAGGCGACGTCACAACATCAATGACCCTCAAGTCTTGCACCTTGAGACCCGTCAAAGCCGCGATAGCAGTAATAAGTTCATCAGACAAGTTGGCCGAGGTCCACTCGTCCATTGAAAAGTCGCCTAAATCGATCAAGAGCAAGGCCGTGCAGCCCGATACGTTGTCGAATCTCACACAAGCGCCAGCCGCACCTGTACCGCCTGTTATGATAGGGTTGATGGAAGTGTCCGAAACCCAGAAGGTTTCGTACGACGTCGGCCCGAGCAGGAAGACAGGTTCTGAGTCAAGACTGCCGAAACCGCTGCCGGAGACCGTCACGCGGCTTTCTCCCACCGCTGTTGATGTTCTGGGGTTGAGCTCGTACACCGCCGGAAGGGTAAAT
>Ga0115567_10001492_pt1 | contig 23424 bp, 16 predicted proteins | sample COGITO_mtgs_1204_2_FD_88679 | JGI IMG/M metagenome (GOLD analysis project Ga0115567, IMG submission 88679) | Pelagic marine microbial communities from North Sea - COGITO_mtgs_120412 | ecosystem: Environmental > Aquatic > Marine > Epipelagic | place: Germany:Helgoland, sampling site Kabeltonne... | reverse complement strand
TTGCTGACATTGTGGCCTTTCGTTTAGCCCTCAACGCTATCAATGATACTACTGGTTTAGTCGACTTAGATGCGTCTGAAGTGCATTTCATGGGGCAAAGTCTTGGCGCTATTTACGGCACAGGTGCAACTGCGGTGGCAAACAAAACGTTATCAGGAGACTTAGCTGCGTTTGATAACATGTATGCATTTAAAACAGCCACTATCAATGTACCTTCAGGTGGTTTAGCTGCAGGCTTATTTGATTCACCTAGTTTTGGTCCGAATGTTAAAGGCACATTATTAAATGCCACTTCAGCTGATTTTCAGGCTTTCCTGACGGCTTTTGTTGCACAAAGCGGTTTACCTGAAGCCGCCGCTATCTCGCCAGCCTACCTAGCGTTTGAACAGTTATTAACCGCTGAACAAGCCGCAGAAATTGATGCAGGGTTTAACTCATTTAAATTTGCTTCACAAACGGCTATGGATGCTTCTGACCCCATTAGTTACGCCGCTGCATTAACGAGTTCAACGCCTACCTTGGTGCAGCTTGTGGTAGGTGGTGGAACAAATGATGACGGAAGCACCGCACTAACTGACCAAGTCAATCCCGTTACCACTTCTCTGCCTTTAGTCGGGGGACAGCCATTAGCAGATATTATGGGCTTACCTAGAGTGTCGACCTCCTCACAAGGTAGCGGTGTAGTAAGATTTATTGCAGGTGATCACTCATCACTGTTAAACCCGTCGATTAGTGCTGCTACAACCGCTGAAATGCAAAGCCAAGCGGCATCATTTATTGTTACAGGTGGTGCAAACATAGTGATTTCTAATCCATCATTAGTGGATAACTAAAGCATTCAGTCAATAATTCAAAGCCAAGTCTTGTGCCTTGGCTTTTTTTTTGCTTTTTTATCCCCATATCAGCCAAAACATTTTTAGGAGTACACTCGGTTGGAATTTTTATACGAATATGGATTATTTATTGCCAAAGCGATAACAATAGTAGTGGCTATTCTTTTGGCCCTTGGCGGTATAATTGCTTTAGTCAGCAAACAGAAACACGGTAAAGGCCATCTTGAAATCAACTCTTTGTCAGACAAGTTAGAGTCGATCACTGATTTTGCAAGAGGTGAGTTATTAAGCAAAGACGAACTAAAACAATTTCACAAAGAACAAAAGAAGACTTTAAAAGCTAAAAAGAAAGCAAAAAATGACAAAGTTACTGATGAACCTAAAAAAGGCCAGCTTTTTGTCATCGACTTTTCTGGTTCGATGGACGCCCATGAAGTAGATTATTTGCGCGAAGAGGTCACCGCTATTTTATGTGTCGCAAAGCCAGAAGACGAAGTGTTAGTGAGGCTTGAAAGTGGTGGCGGGGTAGTGCATGGCTACGGTTTAGCCGCTTCTCAGTTACAAAGAATTAAAGACAAAAAAATCAAACTCACCATTGCGGTAGACAAAGTAGCTGCGAGTGGCGGCTATATGATGGCCTGCGTAGCAGATCATGTATTGGCAGCCAAGTTTGCCATTATTGGCTCTATTGGTGTAATAGCCCAGTTACCTAACTTCAATAAATTGTTGAAGAAAAGCAATATAGAGTTTGAGCAACATACAGCAGGTGAATTCAAACGCACGTTAACTATGTTTGGTGAAAACAACGATCAAGGTCGCGAAAAATTCAAGGAAGAGCTTGAAGATGTGCATCATATGTTCAAGGACTTTGTACAATCACAAAGACCAAAGTTAGATATTGCCCAAGTAGCAACAGGTGAATATTGGTATGGTATCAGGGCTAAAGAGCTTGGTTTAGTTGATGATATCCAAACATCAGACGACTATATATTGGTTGCCAATGAAGATAAGAAAATTTTCACTGTTAAATATAGTATGAAAAAAAGTTTACCCGAAAGACTAGGTTTAGCAGCAAGTGTTTCAATTGAGTCTTTATTAATGAAACTTTGGAGTAAAAGTGAGACCAGTTTTCGCTAAATAATATTGTTAGAATAAGAGGGAGCAAAAGGCTTCCTCTTATCTCCAATAACTCCGCTCTCTTCATCTAAATGAGTAACATACCTTTAACAAACATCCTCCAACCCCCTATAGACAAAGCAAAAATTAAAATCCTCTATCAAAAAATATATATTTTTTATTTTCAGTAATTTATTTGTTTTTAACCAGTAGCAGGTATATAAATTACCTGCGCTGGTTTTTGCTAGCGTGAACAGGACACACTAAGCACTTTACGGATTTATCAAGGTAAGTACTTTTTTACCTTTGCCGTTAAGCATTATAAAAAAATATTAAGCTGGAAAACAACTATGAAAACGTCAATATCTAAACTTGCGAAAAACATTCGCTTGGTAATAGCAGCTTCGGCTGCAGCCAGTGTTGTATCCGTATCACCTGTACTAGCTCAAGAAGCAGACCCAGATGAAAAAAGTTATGAAAAAATTGCGGTTGTAGGCTCACGTGCCGCACCTCGTTCAATTGCTAACTCACCCGTGCCTATTGATATCATAGGTGCAGAAGAATTATCAAAGTCAGGTAACACTGACATGCTAGAAATTTTAAAAGGCACTGTGCCTTCTTTAAACGTGCATGCTAACCCGATTAGTGATGCGGCTTCTTTAGTACGCCCAGCTAACTTACGAGGTTTGCCTGCCGACAGTACCTTGATACTGCTAAATGGTAAAAGAAGACACCGTTCGTCTGTCATCGCATTTTTAGGTGGCGGTATTAATGATGGTGCGCAGGGTCCTGACATCTCAGTAATCCCTAGCATTGCCATAAAACAGGTTGAAGTACTACGAGACGGCGCTGCGGCGCAATACGGTTCAGATGCTATCGCAGGTGTAATGAACTTTGTGCTTAAAGATGATTCTGACGGCGGTAGTTTAACGGTACGCCGCGGTGAATATTATGAAGGTGACGGCACCTCTACTGAAGTCTCAGGTAATCTAGGCATGCCTTTAACCCAAGACGGTTTTGCTAACGTTAGTTTTCAATATAAAAATGCTGATGCCACTAGTCGAAGTGTGCAGCGCCCTGACGCTGAAGCCTTTGCAGCAGCAGGTTTGAACGTTGATAACCCAGCACAAATTTGGGGTTCTCCAGAAATCAATGACGATATCACTATTTTTGGTAACGTGGGTTTGGACTTAGGTAATGATAAAGAATTTTACATGTTTGGTAACTACTCCGAGCGTGATGTGCGTGGCGGTTTTTACTATAGAAACCCCCATACCCGTGGCACAGTTTACGGTGGACCTGGTGTAGTGGATGGCGTTGACTCTGATGGAAATGATATTGTTACCCCGACGCTATTAGTTGGTGACTTAACCCCCGGGCCAGTGGGGCAGGTTAATACAGGTTTGGGACTTGGCGATGGAATTGGTTGTCCAATTATCCGAATCAACACTGACAATGTAACAACCCAACAAAACTATATCGATGGTGTGCAAAATGACGCTAATTGTTTTGCCTTTAATGAAATCATCCCTGGAGGTTTCACGCCTAACTTTGGCGGGAACATCACGGATACATCGTTAACAATAGGCACAAAAGGCGAATTTAAAGACGGTTTTGCTGATGGTGTTTTATATGATCTAAGTGGTTCAGTAGGACGCAGTGAATCTCAGTATGTGATTTATAATACCCTTAACGCATCTTTAGGGCCGACTACTCCACGCGATTTTAGACCAGGAAAATATATCCAACTTGAGAAAAACTTTAACTTCGACTTAGTTAAATTAGTGGATATGGGGTTATATGAAGAAGTGAATGTTGCCGGTGGTTTAGAATGGCATGAAGAATCTTATGAAGTTGTTGCTGGTGACGTTGCCTCATTTACTGCAGGTCCATTGACTTCACAAGGCTTTGGTATTGGTTCAAATGGTTTCCCTGGATTCAAGCCAAATGATGCCGGTGTGTCAACTCGCAGAAACTATGCAGCTTATGTAGATATGGAAGCCCAAGTAACGGAAGCATTGTTATTGGGTGGTGCATTACGTTTTGAAGATTATGATTCATTTGGTTCAACAACTAACTATAAAATATCTGCTCAGTTCCATATCACTGATGAGTTGTCATTACGCAGTTCGATTAGCTCTGGTTTCCGAGCTCCTACTGTTGGTCAAGCTAACGTCAGTAACGTGCAAACTAACTTGAGTGGTGGAGTGTTAGTTGATTCAGCGCTTTTAGCGCCAACAAACCCTGTTGCCGTTCAACTAGGCGGAACAGAATTGCAGCCTGAAGAATCAGATAGTTATACATTAGGTGCCGTTTACCAAGCCGGCGATTTCTTTATGACAGTGGATTACTACCATATTGAAGTGTCTGATCGTCTAAGTCAGTCGGACAAAATCAACTTAACGGCAGAAGATAAAGATGCACTTAGAGATATTGAACCAAATATCGATAGCTTTCAACAAGTTAGTTTCTTTACTAATGACTTTGATACGACCACACAGGGTGTAGATGTGGTGGCCAACTATAGCGCCGATTTGTTCGAAGGTAGCTCTACTTTTAGCTTAGCTTACAACTGGAATGAAACAGAAGTGACTAAGTTTTCAGAAATAACCGGTGCTTTTAAGGTAAAACGTTTAGAAGAAGATTTGCCTAATCATCGTGCAACGTTAACTTGGGCTCAATCATGGGAAAATATCTCAATGTTTACCCGAGCAAATTACTACGGTGAGTACCAAGGTGTGCATGTTGATTATGATGCTACAGCTGTCACTGCTGATGCAGCCGTAACTGTTGACTTAGAAGTAAGTTATATGTTCAATGATGCTATTACTCTGAGCATAGGTGCTCAAAATGTCTTTGATCAAGAAGCTGAAAGAGTCCAACAAACTGCTGCGTTAACTGAGGCAGGCATACAGAAAAACAATTGGGGCGGTGTTTACTACGAAACATCACCAATGGGCTTTAATGGTGGTCTTTATTACATAAGCGCAACCTATAACTTTTAAATATTAACATTAAAATATGACAGCCTTACCTAGCTGGTAAGGCTTTTTTTTAATGCTTTATTCCCATTGTTAAGTTGATGATTTTGTCAAAACTCCAACAAGCCGCAGAGTTGTTTAAAATGAATGATTTAGTGCAAGCTGAGCGTCTATATAAAGAAATGATAATCAGTCAGCCAGAAAATGGACTGGCTTATTTAGGCATGGGTGTTATTGCATTAAAAGTTCAACAATTTGACAAAGCCGTATCTTTTTTGACCAAAAGCTGTGAGTTATTGCCTAATGAGGCGCAACCCTTAATTAAATTGTCTGAGGCATTTAATGGGGTCAATTCTGAAATTGATGGCTTAACCGCACTTGAGTATGCCGCCAATCACCTCCCAAACAGTGCAGTGGTGCATTACCACTTAGGTTTACAATATATTATGTTGGGTGACTTAGATAAAGGGGAACAGTCCTTCATAAGTGTTATTCAGTTAACACAAGATCCAATTACCTCATTTGCGCTTTTCGAATTAACTCGCCTTGATAGACATTCCGAGCAATATTTACCTATTATTGAAACGCGCTTAAAACAAACACAAATGTCCTCCCAAGAGACCACCGTTTTGCATTATGCTTTGGGTAATGTCTTGCATGGCATGCAAAACTATCAACAAGCTTGGCATCATTTTGACAGCGCCAATTTATTACAAGCACAGCTATGCAGCTTTAAAACCATTGAGCTTGAAGATTTTTTCCAAGAGATTAAATTAAATGCGACTAAACAGGTTTTATCGAAGCGCAGGGCTGTTGCTAAATCTACTAAAGAAATTATTCCAATTTTTATTCTGGGCTTACCTAGAACAGGTTCGACTCTGCTCGAACAGTTGTTAACTGAGCATCAGGATATCTCCTCAGCGGGAGAGGCGCCTTACTTAAGCGGTGAAGTGGCGGGGTTTTTATTTAGCCAATCGAAGTTGCATTATCCATATTCGATGGCTGATATCACTGATACGCAGTTAAATACAGCAGCACAAATATACCTTGATAAAATGTCGCTTCATGCCAGCAATGAAGGTTATGTGATTGATAAGTTACCAGCGAATTTCCAATCAATAGGCCTAATATACAAATTGTTTCCAAAAGCAAAAGTGCTACATATTAAACGTAACTTGGCAGATGTGGCTTTATCAATTTACCGTAATTATTTTGCTCAGAATGAACCTTATTTTTGTTCATTAAGGGAATTTAAGCAGTATCACACTCTGTATACAGACTTGATGGCATACTGGAACATGCAATTACCTGGTTTTATCCATGAAGTGAGTTATGAACAGTTGGTTGAAAACAAAACCGACACCATAAAGTCGATCTTAGACTTTTGTGATTTATCATTACCAAAATATACTGCTAGTGGGCGCAAGATTAATAAAGTAGTCAAGACCTTAAGTAATATCCAAGTTCGAGGGGCAATCAGTACAGAAGCAATTGAAAACTGGCATAATTATGCGGAGCATTTAGCTCTTTTTACTGAATCTGAACATGCTGAATAATGTAATCAACTCCTTTTAGAGTATATATCGCTAAGATGATAAAAACTTCAACACTAGAACAGACATATTTAAAGTGCCGCTCGCAACTTATAAGAGTGATAAGTGGCATAGTGCACAACGATGATATTGAAGATATTGTGCAAGAAACTTTCGTCAAAAGTTATGAGGCTGATCTAAAGCAAGAAATAACGTACGAACGTACTTACATGTTGAAAACAGCTAGAAACTTGGCCCTTAATCATATATCTAAAGCCAGTGAACGAAAAAATCAGTCTTTAGAGGGTATGAAAAGTTTACCCTACGGTTTAACCAGTAAAAGCTTAGAGAGTCAGATTGAAAGTAAGGAGCGGTTTTTGCACTTTTGCCGGGCCACCGATACGTTGTCAGTAGAGGTTAAACGGGTCTTTTTATTGAAAAAAGTCTATGGCATGAGTCAAAAGGATATCGCTGGGTATATCGGTTTAAGTGAAAGTACGGTTGAAAAGCATGTCGCTAAAGGATTATTACAATGCTCCCTGTATTTGCAGAAATTAGTCAATTCAGACACAGAGCAAGCCACTTCGGTAGCTAAACACAGTGAAATAGTTAATACATGAATAACGTTCAAACATTTAGTAGTAAGCAAGATATTCATCAACAAGCCTGTGAATGGATCAGTCGCTTTGATCGTGGATTAAGTCATATGGAAGAGCAGGCGTTTTCTGAGTGGGTCAACATTAGTAAAACCCATAGAAAATGTTTGTTTGAAGTTGCCCATACCTGGGATGAGTTAAGTGTTTTGCATGAACTCAGTACTTTATTTCCATTGCGAGATAACCACAAACGTCAAACCAGTATATTGTCGAATAAAAAGACACTGGCAATTGCAGCAAGCTTGGCCTTTGTTTTTATCAGTTGTTTTGCTTGGTTTGTGAATACCCAACTTATGTCTTCTTTGCATAACCCTTTATTGTTGGTGCTAGATGCTGAAACGTCAGTAGGTGAACATCGAGTGCTGTCATTAGCTGATGGTTCGGTAATCCATTTAAATACTGATAGTCTGGTTTCGGTTGATTTTTCTAACACCCGCAGAGATGTCAATCTGTTACGTGGGGAAGCCCACTTTGAGGTGGCTCATGATGAGCAGCGCCCCTTTATTGTTAAAGCAGCAGATAATACCGTGACAGCAGTTGGAACGGCTTTCAATGTACAGATAACCAGTGCCCACCAATTTGAATTATTAGTCACCGATGGCAAAGTGTTGATTAAAAATAAAGCTGATAACCTGGCTATTTCCCCCCTCACTGAATCATCACATGCACTCGATGGTGCTGGTGAATTAATGATTGCAGGGCAAAAGGCGCTGATTAGTCAAAAATCAATTCAACAACTGACCTTGACTAATGAACAAGTTCAGAGTGATTTAGCTTGGCAACAAGGTATGTTGGTTTTTCATGGCGAGCCTTTGGCGGAAGCGTTACAAGAAATAAGCCGTTATACCCCAATCAACTTTACGTTAGCGGATGAGCAAGTGAAACAAAGACGGGTTGCGGGGTATTTTAAAGCGGGGGATATTCAAGGTTTATTGTTTGCCCTTGAAAACAATTTTAATATTGTTTATTCAAAACGTGATGACCAAACCATAGTGTTATCGTCGGGTACATAGGTACTAAAATATCTATGTGTCAAATTAACCAATTTTTGGCCGTATTTTAAAAGAAATCAACGTGCTAAACTGACTAATCGAATTGTGGTCAGTTTAATCTATGTTTTATATGCGTTTACTCGTTGCATTAATAATATTCATTTCATTTCAGGCGATTGGCGAAAATAAGTATCAATTCGATATCCCACGTCAAGAGGCAGATAAAGCACTTATTTTATTTGCTCAACAAGCCAATACCACGCTTTTATTTCCTATTGAACTTGCAGAGAAAGAAGTCACAAACAGTTTAAGTGGTTATTACACCATTGAATTAGCCTTAGTCAAACTGTTGGAAGGCACTGCTTTATACCCCGTTAAGGATAAAAAGGGGCTAAGTGTAAAAGCGATTATTCATGCTGATGCGATTAAATGGCAGAATTTAGCCAGTGCAGATATTACAGATAATCTATTTCCCCCCAATGCAATGGAAAAAATTGCTGTAGTAGGCACAAGGTCTGCGCCCAGATCGGTTATTGATTCACCTGTGCCCTTGGACATAATAGGTGTAGCTGAGTTTACCCAGCAGGGCGCAACAGATATGACTTCTATGCTTTCAACTTTAGTCCCATCTTTTAACGTCAACGACCAACCAATAAATGACGCGTCGAGCTTAGTGAGGCCCGCTAATTTAAGGGGGATGGCGTCTGACCATACTTTGATTTTGGTAAATGGTAAAAGGCGACATCGCTCCTCTGCTATTACTTTTTTAGGGGGCAGTCTATCAGATGGTGCGCAAGGAGTGGATATATCCAATATCCCAGCCTCATCTTTACAACAAATTGAAGTTCTTCGTGATGGTGCAGCGGCACAATATGGCTCAGATGCGATAGCGGGTGTGATTAATTTTGTGTTGAATGATAATAACCAAGGCGGCATGGTTGACCTTAGGATCGGACAGTTTGGTGAAGGGGACGGTGAATTAGTACAAATTCAAGGAAACTTGGGGCTTCCTCTCAAAGACAAAGGGTTTGTAAACATCAGCACTGAGTATAAACAACAAAATGCAACCGATAGAAGCATACAAAGAGACGATGCGTTGGCGTTAATACAGGCTGGAAATAATGCGGTTAGTGATCCTGCTCAAATCTGGGGTAGTCCTAAAGTAGACTATGATCTGAAGTTTTTAATCAATATGGGGTATCAACTTGATACGACCAACGAACTTTATTCTTTTAGTAATTTAGCCCAAAGAAAAATCCTAGGTGGCTTTTATTTTCGCAATCCACAAACTCGAGACGGGGTCTTTGAAGGCACACCAGATGAAAATGGTTTACCCACATTATTAGTCGCAGACCTAGACGGAATTGGTCAAGGTGTTAGTTGCCCACAAGTGCTAATAACTGACAATAACGTATTAGATGATAGGGATTACCTGCTTATTGCAGATGATTCAACGGCCTTAGGGCAAAACTGTTTTTCGTTCAATGAAATATTACCCGGTGGCTTTACGCCACAATTTGGTGGCACTATTAGCGACCTGTCATGGGTGTTAGGCCTTAAAGGGCAGACAGAATCTGAGTGGGAATACGATCTCAGTGCTGGTTTCGGATTTTCAGAGATTGATTACCAATTAAGCAACACCGTTAACCCATCTCTGGGTCCAAATACGCCTTTTTCTTTCAATCCGGGATTAGCCAGCCAATTAGAAAAAAACCTCAATCTAGACCTGTTCAAACAATTCAACATCAATGAAAAATATCAAATCAATTTTGCGACCGGGCTCGAATGGCGCAGAGAAAGTTATCGGCAAAAAGCAGGTGATTTAGCGTCTTATGCAGTAGGCACGTTAGCCTTTGATCCCAATACTGACACGTCTCAAGGCTTTGGTGTTGGATCAAATGGTTTCCCAGGTTACAACCCCCAATCAGCAGGAAAATGGAGTCGCGGAAATTGGGCGCTCTACACAGACTTTGAAATACATATGAGTGAAGCTTTTTTATTCGGTATTGCCGCGCGATATGAAGATTTTACTGATTTTGGTGCGACGTTTGACGGTAAAGTGTCTGCACGCATGATATTGAATGACTCTCTGACGTTGCGTGGCTCAGTGAGTACTGGGTTTAAAGCCCCAACGGTAGGGCAAAGTAATGTTGTTAATGTGACCACCGCATTTTCACCCGATGGATTGGAAGATCAAGCAACATTACCACCCACCAATGCCATTTCCATTCAACTTGGCGCTACGCCTTTAAGTCCAGAAGAGTCAATTAACACTAGTTTCGGCATAGTGGGAGAAATTGATAAACAGCTCTATTTCACCTTGGACTACTTCAATATAAGACTCCATGACCGGATCAGTACCACTTCGGCATTGACGTTAACTCAACAAGACATTCAAACTCTTGTGGCTGCGGGGATCTCCGAGGCTATCAGTTATGGCAGTGCAAAATATTTTACCAATGATTTTGATACCAAGACGCAAGGATTAGATTTGGTAGTGAATTACGAAACCTATCTGTTTAATATTCCAAGCCGCTTAATGCTGACATATAACTGGACAGATACCCAAGTAGACAGAGTCACCTTATATACTAGAACTCGAGTTGACGGTTCGACTTACCTAGAATCAAATCTTACCCCAGAGCGCATACACATGATCGAAGATAATTTGCCTGCCCACCGTGCAAGTTTGTCGTTGTTCCAAGGGTTTAATAAACTCAGTAGCAATGTACGACTTAATTTTTATAGTGGTTTTTATGAAGATCACTTAGATGCAGCGACAGGGTTAGATATATATGCGGGGTCGGAATTAACCTTAGATGTAGACCTTAGCTATCAAGTTGATAGCAAGGTTAAACTGTCAGTAGGCGCAAAAAACCTTTTTGATAACCGTCCAGACACTAATCCATTTAGTGGGGTAGCCGGTGCATTATACCCAGCTACCTCTCCTATAGGTATTAATGGTGGATTTTATTACTTACGAGCAATGTACGAGTTTTAAATCCACCACTGCTCGTCCTTGCTAAGTGGTGGCGTACCTAAATTAAAAAATTTTAGAAACCACAGGTTCTACCCTGATTTTGTTCATCTAACCATTCCTTTAATGGTGCAAAATAGTCGAGTATTGCGCTAGCGTCCATTTCGCCTTTACCCGTTAAGGTGGTTAGCGCTTCTTGCCATGTTTTACTCTTACCCATTTCTAGCATGTTGTTTAGGGCTTCACCCGCTTCCTTACTTCCGTATATAGAACAGCGATGAATAGGATCAGTATTACCTGAAATCTCACACAGGGTTTTATGAAATTGGAATTGTAAAATATGTGCTATGAAATAGCGGGTATAAGGGGTATTAGCAGGTACATGGTATTTAGCGCCGGGATCAAATGCATCTGCCGCGCGGTCAACCGGTGCCATAACTCCCTGATATTTTTCTCTTAATTGCCACCACACTTTATTATAATCTGCAGGTTTTACTTCACCTGAAAATACTTTCCAGCGCCATTGATCAACCATTAAACCAAAAGGTACAAAGGCAATTTTATCTAAGGCTAATTTAAGTAACATGCCGATATCATTTGAAGCATCAGGAATGTTGTCGACTAATCCTATTTCTTTTAAATATTTAGGGGTGATAGATAGCGCTATTGTATCGCCTATGGCTTCATGGAAACCATCGTTAGCGGATTCTCTGTACAGCAGTGGCTGATCTTTGTAAGCACGCTGATAATAGTTATGGCCTAGTTCATGGTGAATAACCGCAAATTCCTCACCGGTTTTTTGAATGCACATCTTGATACGCAAGTCATCTTTATCATCTAAATCCCAGGCTGAAGCATGACAAACCACTTCGCGATCTGCCGGTTTGGTAAATTGTGAGCGTTCCCAGAAAGTATCGGGTAAAGGTTCAAAACCTAATGACGAAAAGAAAGACTCTGCCTGCTTGACCATTTTTATTTCATCGTAGTTGTGAGTGGCGAGTGCCTGAGTCACGTCAATGACGTCTAACTTTTCTTTAGGTTTAACTATGTCATAAATATTGCCCCATGACTGCGCCCACATATTCCCTAATAAGTGGGCAGGAATAGGTTGGTCTTGTGGCACTTTGTCCACGCCATATTGGTTACCTAACTCGGCTCGTACATGACAGTGCAAGGCATCATAAAAAGGTTTAACTTGGCCCCATAATCTATCTAACTCATGACCAAAATCTTGAGCTTGCATATCGTAGCTACCACGCCATAACTCACTTATATCAGTAAAACCTAACTCCCTTGCACCTTCATTGGCCAAAGCGACTTCTTCCTCATAGAGTGCCTTCATTGGTGGAGACACCTCGCGCCATCCTTGCCACATTTCAAGTAATAGTGCTTCATCGCGACTAGTAGACATAATGTTACTCATGTCAGTTAACCCCATACAGTCACTTTTAGTGCGGCAGTATTTTCCGCTACCGTACATGCCTTCCAAATCTGACGTGATTTGTGACAAACGTGCTGATTTTTCTGGATCAGATGGGGCGGGCAAAACTAAGCTATTACGCATTAAATCCAATTTTCTGCGCGTGTCAGAGTCTACTTCTACGCTATTAAAATTAGCCGACTGCTTAGCCAAACTGGAAGATAAGCTGCTACTTTTCTCAGACAAATAAGCCGACAACGCCGCTGTATCTTGATTGATATGGGTCTGGTAGACCCAAGCGGCTTGTGCTGACGGCAATCTTAGTTTTTGTAATTCTTGTTGCGCGTTTTCTACAAACAGCTTAGCGTCTTGACTATTGGCGGCAGGTTTAGCCGTAACCGAGCTACTGGCCACTAAAGCGACTGATATGGCTAACATCATCGTACTCAAAGGGTGATTATTTAACATGGTTTCTTCTTAGAATTGTTATTGGGATCGGACACAATCAAATTTACCTCAAAATCTGTTATATAAAAATGCAACAAGTAAAATAACGTATAAAAGGCCTTGGCATATTCAGTAATAGGATAGATATCATCTATTTAAAGAGATAGTAGTGGTTTTATTCTTATTAATGGCAGCTATAAATGTGAATTGGCAAGACCCGTTTTTAATATTCATCTAGTATTTACATCCTAATTACAATTAATATACATACACCTTATTTGTGTTTGTATTAGTTAAAGGCAAATAAATGAAAGATAGAAATCATTTAGCCAATATTGGGCTGATCCATCAGGTTAACATTATTGAAAATGGCCTGATTGATATTCCAATGTTACAAGTCTTACAACCAGACGGCACAGTACATGCAAAAGCAAAATTGCCCGATATCACTGAGCAGTGCTCATTAAAAATTCTGCATACCATGCAATATATTAGGCTTTTAGATGAAAGAATGGTGGCAGCACAGCGCCAAGGTAGGATCAGCTTTTATCTCGCCTGTACCGGAGAAGAAGCTTCAACCGTAGGCAGTGCTGCAGCTCTTGAGCCACAAGACATGATCATGTCGCAATATCGTGAGCAAGGAGCACTGGCTTATCGAGGTTTTACTAGCAAAGAGTTTATGGATCAAATGTTCAGCAATCAAAACGAACTGAATAAAGGTCGACAAATGCCGATCCATTATGGCTCAAAAGCCCTTAACTTCATGACCATCTCTTCACCCTTAGGAACGCAAATTCCCCAAGCTAGTGGTTATGCCTATGGGCAGAAAATGGCTGGACTTGATGCGGTAACTATTTGCTATTTTGGAGAGGGTGCCGCTTCAGAAGGTGATTTTCACGCTGGGCTTAATATGGCAGCCGTGCTTAATTGTCCGGCTATCTTCTTCTGTCGAAATAATGGCTACGCCATTTCAACGCCATCTGAAGAACAATTTGCTGGCGACGGCATTGCTTCTAGAGGTTTAGGCTATGGCGTAAGAACTATTCGAGTAGATGGTAACGATGTACTAGCCGTTTATACCGCCACCCAAGAAGCAAGAAAAATTGCCTTAGAGCACCAATGCCCTGTATTGATCGAAGCTATGACATACAGACTGGCAGCGCACTCTACCTCAGATGACCCAACAGGTTATCGCTCAAAAGATGAAGAAGAGCGTTGGCGTTTAAAAGATCCAGTACTGAGGTTTAAAACATGGGTTGATGCCAATGGTTGGTTAGATGAAGAACAAAACTTAGCTTTTATAGAACAATCCAGACAAGAAATTTTAAAAGAACTGAAACTAGCCGAACAAGTGCCAATATGTGCAATTGAACAAATCATTGAAGATGTTTACGACACGCCGCCATGGCACTTAAAAGCACAATTAGCTGAGTTGAAAACACATATCGAAAAGTACCCACAAGCCTATCCAAAAACGTCAGGGAGGCAATAACATGGCTAAAATGAATATGCTGCAGGCTGTGAATAATGCGCTAATCACAGCAATGAACGATGATGAAAAAGTCATGGTATTTGGCGAAGACGTAGGTCATTTTGGTGGCGTTTTTAGAGCCACTAGTAACCTACAACACACATTTGGCAAAGGCCGATGTTTTAATACTCCTTTAACGGAACAAGGCATAATCGGTTTTGCCACGGGTCTTGCCTCACAAGGCTCAGTACCTATCGCTGAGATCCAATTCGCCGATTATATTTTTCCAGCCTTTGATCAAATTGTAAATGAAACGGCTAAGTTCAGATATCGCTCTGGCGGTCAATTTTCATGCGGCACTTTGACTATTCGTACTCCTTACGGCGGTGGCATTGCCGGTGGACATTATCATTCACAATCACCCGAAGCATTTTTTGCCCATATACCTGGTATGAAAGTGGTTATCCCGCGTAATCCATATCAGGCAAAAGGTTTGTTGCTAGCGTCAATTCGTGATGATAATCCTGTGCTATTTATGGAGCCAAAACGTTTATATCGTGCGTCAGTGGGGGAAGTGCCTGAAGATGATTATGAATTACCTCTTGGCAAAGCGGATGTAGTTAAACAAGGGACTGATATCACGTTATTAGCTTGGGGCGCGCAAGTAGAAATCATAGAAAAAGCCGCTGCGCTTGCTGAAGAGCAAGGTATTTCATGTGAGGTGATTGATTTACAAAGCATATTACCTTGGGATATTGAAACGGTATGCAGTTCGGTTGAGAAAACAGGTCGACTGTTGATCAACCATGAGGCACCACTGACCGCTGGTTTTGCTAGTGAAATTGCCGCCAGTGTGCAAGAGAAGTGTTTCCTACATCTTGAGTCGCCTATTTGCCGGGTGTGTGGTTTAGATACCCCTTATCCGTTGTCTCATGAAAAAGAATATATGCCAGATCATCTAAAAACCTTCGAAGCGATAAAACGCACCGTTAATTTTTAGCCTTGATTATTAGCTCAGATTTTTAGCTCATTTATAAGGAGCAAATTATGCAAGATTTTATTCTGCCGGATATTGGCGAAGGTATCGTGGAATGCGAAGTGGTTAAGTGGTTAGTGGCTGATGGCCAAAACATTGTCGAAGACCAGCCCGTAGTTGAGGTCATGACCGATAAAGCATTAGTAGAAATTCCTGCCAAATACAGTGGAGTGGTCACTAAGCTGTATTATGCACAGGGAGATATAGCCAAAGTGCATTCACCTTTGTTTGCGATGCAGATTACGGGTGAAGATGAACAATCAGCAACCGTTGCCAAAAAACAAGATACTCAGGTTGAGGCAGCAGAAGTTGAAGCAACTGCTAAGCAAGACACTAAAGATACGGCCAAATCAGAGTCAGGCAAAGCACTAGCCAGTCCTGCGGTAAGGCGCTTGGCTAGAGAATTAGAGATTGATTTGTCCCAAGTAACTGGTAGCGGCGATAAAGGCCGTGTAATGAAAGATGATCTTACTTCACCAGCTAACTCGTCACCCGTAACTCAATCTGCTGCCGCCACTCCAGTGTCAACAGGGGGTAAACGTGTAGAGCCTATCCGCGGTATCCAGGCGGCTATGGCAAAACATATGATGCATTCAGTTTTTACGGTGCCACATTTTACTGTCAGTGAAGAAATCGAAATGGATAACCTGATGCAGGCTAGGGCACAACTCAAAGCGTCTTTTGAGAAAGAAGGCGTCAAACTTAGCTTTATGCCATTTTTCATAAAAGCAATGTCATTAGCATTAGAGAAATTTCCAATTATAAACAGTCAAGTTAATGCTGATTGCTCAGAAATAACCTATTTTGAGGATCATAATATTGGATTAGCAGTAGACTCTAAAATTGGTTTAGTTGTGCCTAACATTAAAGGTGTGCAGCACTTGTCCTTAATGGAGGTGGCGAAGAAATCTAACGAGTTAGTAGACCTAGCCCGTCAAGGAAAGCTTAGTAGTGCTGATCTCAAAGGAGGTACTATTAGCATTTCTAATATTGGAGTACTGGGTGGAACGGTGGCCACACCTGTCATTAATGCGCCCGAATCAGCTATTGTAGCCCTTGGTAAAATTCAACGACTACCTAGATTTGATGAAAATGACGCCGTGAAGGCAGTTAACATCATGCATGTAAGTTGGTCAGGGGATCACCGAGTTATAGACGGCGCAACTATGGTGAGATTTAACAACCTATGGAAATCTTACTTGGAAAATCCGCTCACCATGTTGGCCATGACTAGATAGTAGTAAAAATATAATATCAAACCCGCTAACAGCGGGTTTATTTTTGCTTTAAGATTAGTATCATTATTTAAGTTACTTCGTTAATAAAGGAATTCACTATTGTTAAGTTATCGACATAGTTTTCATGCAGGTAATCATGGTGATGTATTAAAACATCTGTGTCAGATGTTGCTGATCGACAAGCTTAAAAGCAAAGATAAAGGTTTTTGTTATTTTGATACTCACAGCGGTGCAGGGGTGTATCAGTTAAATTCACAAGAAGCCCTTAAAACCAACGAATTTAAGCACGGCATTGAACGTCTGACTGGGCATTCATTTGAAAACGAAAGCATTAACACCTATTTGTCCTTGGTCTGTGCTTATAAAGAGTTTAATCAATATCCTGGTTCGCCTGAAATAGCTAAATCGATGTTACGCTCTCAGGACAAATTGGTATTGATGGAATGGCACAATCAAGAAATACAGGATCTTAAAAGTAATATTGGCGGTAAAAACATTGCCATTCATCATAGAGATGGATACGAAGGATTATTAGCCTTAACACCACCAGATATGCAGCGGGGAATGGTACTGATTGACCCTTCTTATGAAGTGGCTAGTGAATATCAACAAGTAGTGCAAACCGTGGCTGCTGCTTATAAAAAATGGAATTCAGCGATTTATGCGATCTGGTATCCTCTAATAAGTGACAGAAAAATCTCCAATGCAACCTTTGATAGTAGTGTCAGCAAAAAAGGTAAAAGTGAGGCAATGCTGGAAAGCTTAACTCAACAATCTTTTAAAAACTTACTTAAAATAGAGTTACGCGTAACTAATGGTAATGAGGCTGGAGGCATGTATGGCTCTGGTATGGCCATCATTAATGCGCCTTGGCAATTAGATAAACAAATAACAGAAAGTTTGCAAGAGCTGACACCATTAATGGCTCAAAATGATAGCGCATCCTACTCAGTTGAATGGTTAATTGCGGAATAATTGGCCAGCTTGCGATGATGACACCTGCAAATATTAAACATTTTTATATTCCCGATGAACAATCTATTTATTTGCTATCTCATAAAGATGCCAAAAAACTAAAAGATTGGTTTAAGTTATGTACTGAACAGCTTTTGCTACTGGGTTATCAAGACATTGAATTGATAGGTAAAGGTGCATTTGGTTTTGCATTCGCAGGAACGGTTGCAGGATCGACTGCTAAGAAGAAAGTTGCTGAAAATAATACTCAACCTGAGCAGCAGGTGTTTAAATTTTCACGTATAAACTTACCTCAACATGTCCAAGACCGATTAGAAGAAGAAGCTTACATGTTGAGCTTGGTCAATCATCCCTATGTGCCACGGCTTATTGAATATCAAAAGATCAAAAAGCAATCCGTTCTGGTTATGGAAAGAGCCAAAGGAGAAGACCTAGAGAAAATATCCCTAAAATATGGTCCATTATCGGTGCGTTTGATTATCAATATCGCGGCGCAACTGGCTGATATTTTAGTGTATTTACGTGAGCATCAACAACAAGGGCAAACTAAACCCATAGTTCATGGTGATATTAAACCTTCGAATATAGTATTTGATGAAGCCAGCGAAAGAGTAGGACTGATAGATTGGGGGTCTTCTGTATTTGCACAAATTGACCAGCAGGGACAATTTGTCGGTTATAATGTGATGGACTTAATGTCAAGTGACATGCAACAAACGAATGCCCGTCTAGGTGACGTGTATTTTATCGGTGAAGAACAACTAAATGGCGGGTTATCTTCGATTAGGTTTGATGAGCAAGGTTTAGCAAGTACGCTGTATGCCTTGGCGTCTGGGCAATCTAGCCGCTTTGGACATAAAGTTATCACTCCAAACTCTCTTGGTTTACCCCAAGAACTTGCCAAAACCTTAACCGCAATGATGAGTGACTCACCACAGTTGCGCGAACAAGGTGGTGATTATTTCATTCACAATATGCAATTTATGAAAAATGTGGTGTTGAATGAAAATATACAGCCTCCCCATGTTTCCTTGATCCCCTCTAGAGTGAGTCCCAATGTCAAAGAAATAGATACTGTGGTTTATAGTTCTCGAAAGTCATTTTTAAGGATTGAAGCCTACCAAGCAGAGCAACAGCTAAGATTAATCGATGATGCGCAGTTTGAGCGTTATTATAAAAACTATATGCAGGGTATGGGCGATACCGAGAAAGCCTTTGTGGCAGCAGTCAGTCGTTTAGGTAAGTATCCTCTAGTAGGGGGCTTAGCGGTTAGATGGGAAGAATCCGGTGTATTCATTGATTCAAGCCTGAATTTGTACGATTTAACGCTGCTTAAATCTTTTGAAGCGTCTCTGAATAATGTTGTGAATTTTGCTAGGGCCATCAACCGGATCGGTGTTTTTAAATGCTGTATGTTCAATGCTCGGGATACATTACATGTTGAACGAAATGATGAGGGCAGCGCCTTTATACCCGAAAAAACCATGCAAATACCCTACGAATTAAGTGCAGTATCACTTACTGAGCACGATAGCCGTATGCATTCTTATTTTGAAGATGGTGATGATCCTGATGAACTATTAACTCTTCCTAAACCCTTAATGGCGGTCATCAGACAACTCAATAGTATCCATCATACTGGCTGTATTATATTTGAATCTTTACCTACTCACCTTAAAATACATAGTGATTACAAGCTGTTAAACCACAGCATGGAATTAGAATTTAAAAGCTTATTGAAAGATGTGATTGATTTGATCCCCACCATTGCAGGTCTAGGGATCTCAGGTTTTATGAAATTGCCTTTCAAAGATACAAGGTTTTTTACCCATCAAGGTCAATTACCTGATAAATTTTATCCTAGAGATCCTCACCAACGTACTTAGGGTAATATCCCATCACGTACCGAACAAACAGAGAGCTTATGGCAGACGTAAAATTAGTAGAATTATTAACCCTAGATAAACTTGAGGAAGGTTTGTTTCGCGGTCAAAGTTGGGACTTAGGATTTAGGGCTTTATTTGGTGGGCAGGTATTAGGTCAGGCGCTTGCTGCCGCTCAACTTACCTTGCCTGAAGGCCGTATAACGCATTCATTTCATAGCTATTTTTTGCTACCCGGCGATGCCAATAAACCAGTAGTGTTCGATGTAGAAAACGTGAGAGATGGCCGTAGTTTCTCCACCAGAAGAGTGAAGGCTATTCAAAACGGACGAAACATATTTTACATGACGGCGTCTTTTCAAACCCCCGAAGAAGGCCTCAATCACCAATATGCTGATATGCCTGATGTGCCAGCACCTGAAGATATTGAGTCAGATATCAAAGTGTTTGGTAATACTCAAGGTATGTCTGAACGTATGTGTGAAAGCATCGGTTATCACAAACCCATTGATATGCGCACCGTTGATTTTGTTGACCCCGATAAGGCAATAGTGCAAACACCAAAACGTTATATATGGATGAAGGCACAAGAAGCATTGTTGGGCAATATTAATCTCAACCAAGTAATGCTGGCATACGCATCTGATTATCATTTTTTATCAACGGCACTTCACCCACATAGGGTTTCGACCAGAGATAAAAATCTCATCATGGCCACTATTGACCATTCAATGTGGTTTCATCATGCTTTCGATTTTGATGAGTGGTTATTGTATTGTGCTGAAAGCCCCTTTTCTGGTGGTGCGAGAGGTTTGGTAAGAGGACAGTTTTTTAATCGTCAAGGCAAATTGGTGGCCTCAACCATGCAAGAAGGCCTTATGCGTAAAATAGGAGATAAGCAATGATTTACTCTTTAGGTGAAGATCAGGCTCAGTTAGCAGAAGGCGTATTTGTTGCCCCTGGTGCTCATGTCATCGGTAAAGTGGTGATGCATAAAAACAGCAGCGTTTGGTTTAATGCTGTGGTGCGTGGCGACTGTGATGTGATTACCATTGGCGAAGACAGTAATGTGCAAGATGGTTCTGTATTGCATACTGATTTTGGTGTGCCTTTAACCATAGGAAAAGGCGTGACCATAGGTCATAAAGTGATGTTGCATGGCTGTGAAATAGGGGACTACAGTTTAATTGGTATTAATAGTGTGGTGTTAAACGGGGCAAAAATTGGTAAGTACTGCGTGATAGGCGCTAATAGTTTAATCACCGAAAACATGCAGATACCTGATGGATCTCTAGTCATGGGCTCACCTGCTAAAATCATTAAAGCCATTGATGAACAGCAGCAAAAAATGCTTGAGCAATCCGCTCATCATTACGTAGAAAATGCGAAACGATTTTTAACCCAATTAAAGCCTTGTTGAGGTGATATGGGTATTTTGATAAAAAAATGCCCGAAACTATTACTAGTTCGGGCTTAGGGGAATGGCTCTGTTAGAGCCGTGCGCTAACTATAAAACCCCTTCCTTGAGGTTATATTTCATGAAACTGGATTAGTAATAATAGAACAACTATGCGCAAAAAATAAACAACTTTAACAGTTTATTTTATTATCTTTATAAAACAATATCTTATACATCTTTAAGGATGTCTACTCGTTATTCTCAGGTACTAAAACTTAGATAATAAATTTTTTTATTAAGGTAAAAATCCTTAGTCCATTAGCATTTATCTTGGTTATGCTCGGTATACTTGTCTTGTAGCAAAACCTTAATACTGTAAAAATTACAGTATAGAATTAGCACAATTTGGAGCTTTTATGTCTCAATCATTTTCATCGTTTATACCACCCACTCGTGTACTAATGGGGCCAGGCCCTTCAGACGTATACCCACAAGTTCTTGAAGCCTTAGCAAGGCCTACTATCGGTCATTTGGATCCAAAATTTGTTGATTTAATGGATGAAGTAAAACAGTTATTGCAATATGCGTTTCAAACCAACAATGCTTTGACTATGCCCATATCAGCGCCAGGTTCAGCAGGTATGGAGTCTGTTTTTGTTAATTTAGTCGAGCCGGGCGACAAAGTGATTGTTTGCCAAAATGGTGTCTTTGGTGGGCGAATGCAGCAAAATGTTCAGCGCTGCGGTGGCCAAGCTATCATGGTGCAGGATGAATGGGGTAAACCTACAGATCTCAACAAGGTAAGAGAAGCATTGCACGCCAATCCCGATGCCAAAGCTTTAGCTTTTGTGCATGCTGAAACCTCAACAGGTGTGCTAAATGATGCCAAGGCATTGTGTGAGTTAGCCAGAGAATTCGAATGTTTAAGCATAGTTGACGCGGTGACTTCATTAGGAGGCAGCGAGTTAAAGGTGGATGATTGGCATATTGATGCCATTTATTCTGGTACCCAAAAATGCCTTTCTTGTGTACCCGGATTATCACCTGTGTCTTTTAGTGAAAAGGCTATTGCTGTGATTAAGCAGCGACATCATCCTGTGCAAAGTTGGTTTCTAGATATGGACTTGGTCATGGGCTACTGGGGCAAGGGCGCTAAACGGGCTTACCACCACACTGCGCCGGTCAATAGCATTTACGCCTTACATGAAGCTTTGCTAATTTTACATCAAGAAGGTTTAGAACCTGCTGTTAAGCGACATCATCAAAACCACCTAAGTTTAAAGTCTGGATTAGATAAACTCGGATTAGAATTGGTTGTTGAACAGGCATATCGTTTACCCCAATTAAATATGGTGCGGATCCCTAATGGCGTTGATGATGGGCAGGTTCGTAATAGATTACTAAAAGAGTTCAATCTTGAAATAGGCGCAGGCTTAGGGGCATTGGCGGGCAAAGTATGGCGAATCGGTTTGATGGGCTGTGGTTCAAGTCAAAAGAATGTCGATTATTGTCTTTCTAGTCTAAAAACGGTACTCGATTAAATCACTTAGGCTGTCTATGCAGGGTTTTATTGTCGACACTTCAGGCTTGATATTTTTATATTAATCATTACAATGGATTTAATATTTAATATTGTCGACAATGAGCCATTGCGAAAATCTACTGAACCATCATCAAATATTACTCGAGCAGAATCGGTTTTTATCAGCCTGCGGCAGCGTATTGTTGAGGGTGATATATTAACTGGCTCTAAGTTAAGTGAGCCAGAACTCGCCAAATATTATGAAATCAGTCGTTCTACATTACGCGACGCACTATCCCGTTTAGAAGGTTGTGGTCTGCTTGAGAGAAAAGCAAACATTGGTTACCGTGTAGTGACGTTGTCGACAGAGAAACTACTTGAGATTTTTAGAGTCAGGGAATCATTAGAAGGTATGGCCTGTCGGTTGGCGGCACAAAACATGTCTGCCACTCAAGTTGAAGATTTAAAACACTTGCTTGAAGTCCACAACCAGCACGAATCGTTACAACAAGGTCAAGCCTATATTCAAGAAGAAGGCGACTTGGACTTTCATTTTTGCATTGTAATGGGCAGCGGTAATAAACTACTTATCCGCCTGTTGTGCGAAGAATTATATTTTTTGGTGCGTATGTATCGCTATCAATTAGGTATGGCCAGCCCAAGAGCTAAGAAAGCTTTTTCTGAACACCATCACATTATTCAAGCCATCGAAGATCAAGATGGCGAACTGGCTGAAATACTTATGCGTAGGCATATTTCAGCATCCCGTAAAAACGTCGAAAAACGGATGAATACCTTATGAGCACTCCTGGACAACGCTTTCGTCAAGCTTTAAAAGACAATCAGCCTCTACAAATTGTAGGCACCATTAACGCTTATACAGCGATGATGGCTAAACAAGTTGGTCATCAAGCTATCTATTTATCCGGCGGCGGTGTGGCTAATG